>Ga0129308_1000738_pt1 | contig 43314 bp, 40 predicted proteins | sample L827metagenome_FD_94440 | JGI IMG/M metagenome (GOLD analysis project Ga0129308, IMG submission 94440) | Ring-tailed lemur group fecal microbial communities from Wisconsin, USA - L827 metagenome | ecosystem: Host-associated > Mammals > Digestive system > Large intestine > Fecal | place: USA... | reverse complement strand
CCCTGCTGGGAAAGGGTCATGGTGATCGCCGCGGTCAGCGTCGTCTTGCCATGGTCAACGTGACCGATCGTGCCGATGTTTACATGGGGCTTCGTGCGTTCGAATTTTGCCTTTGCCATTGTGGGAAGTACCTCCTTGCAGTCCATGCATAGAATCTTTGGTTTGTTTGGTAATCTTTCGCTGGATGCTCCCTGACCGGCCACAACAGGGCCGGGCATGTCGCATGTTTTGCCATGGAGCGGGTGATGGGAATCGAACCCACACGGCCAGCTTGGGAAGCTGGAGTTCTGCCACTAAACTACACCCGCATACGGCGCAACCGATATTATTCTAATGCAGCCGCCGAACTTTGTCAATAGTTTCCCCCTTTCCCTGTCAAAAATCCTCCGGAAAAACCGGAGGATTTCCACAAAAGCCGGGCGCTTTCCCCCGGCGTCTTATTCCGCCGGCCGCTTCCAGGTCGGCTCATCCACCTCCGCCGGCCTGTCGTCGGGCACGGCGGTCACTCCGACAAAATTCGTCTGAAATACGATCGGCGCCTTTTGTTCCATCGACGCCATGATTTTCGCCCGGGCGGCCTCGCTGTCCTCCCTGAGTTCCACAACCACTGCGCCCCGCTCCATGTCGGCGTAACAGGAATCCGCCCACGGAGCGCCCGTACCCCGCTTTTTGAACTCCGCCATCCAATAATACATCTCATTGGCAGAGCGGGGAACCTCCTGCGTCAGCATACCCCATTCTTCGATCCGCGCCCGCAGCGCTTCGGAATCCTCATCCTGCGCGCCGGTGAGCAAAACGACGTACTCTTCCCCTTCTTCGTCCCGGCGCACAGACGCATAGCACTCTGGCAGACAAAAAATCGTCTGCTCCCCAAGGCCATAGTCCCGAACGTCCCATTTCTGATTGACCGCGAGCACGTCGTTAAGCAGCTGCCGCCGCCCCTGCGTCAGGCCGTAGGTTTCCACGTATTGTTCATAGCTGCTTTCCGGCAGCTTGAGCTCCGCAAGCGCCGTTGGGGCGGCAAAAACAGCCCCCATCAACACTGTAAAAAGCATTAGCAGCTTTTTTCTTTTCATTTTCCCTTTCCTTCTCTTCTCAGTTCAGCGATCCGTCCAGCCCCATGGATGTAATATTCAACGCCAAACGGATCGTGTCGCTCATCACAGCATACGCATAATGGTATCCATTGCTGGAATTTACAGTTCCATTGTGCATCCCCACAAAGTACGGCTGCCCAAGCTAGTAGAATACTACAGTTCCTCCGCTATCACCACCCTCCGACGCATATGTTGCACTCATCAACCCTGTAACATGTTGAGAATATGTTGCCGTGCTACCTCTGACCGGGAAGTTAAAATCTCTTTCCGTTCCGACTTGGAGAACAGTACCACTTACACCATTCGGGGTCAAACGAGAATACTTTGTTACCGTATCCCCTGCTTCAACACTTCCCCATCCAGCCAAAGCAACGTTATTAGGAAGCGTATTATTAATCGTAACGCCTGCATTCGTCGTGGTAAAAGAACAATCCTTTCCCGGCACAACCGTCGTAACAGTTCCTATTGCCGTAGTAGAATCCAGGTCCATTCGATCTCCATACAGCGTCCCGTGAGCATATGATACAAATCCGGTTACGCCATTTTGCTTTGCAGCTAAAGCAATATTACCTATCTTCCCTGTTTCAAGATTATGTTTTGCCTGCGAGATCCCCCCGATGTTGTGTCAACAGAAGCGATTTCGCCTCTTGCATCGCGAATCATAACCATTTGGGGTCCACACCTTTTCGGACCAGAGTGTTCTCAATTCTTTGAACAAAACAGTCTGTTTCAACAGCATCAACATTCTTCGTTGAAGGCTCCAGAGTCAATATGAATCTCAACAACGTTTTCCTTGAGATTTATCCCATATTGTACAATTCCGCTTTCTCGTGTTCTCGCAAGAGATATCGTTAGAGAAAACGTCCATCAGCTCCTGATAGGAATTTCTTACATATTGTAGCTGTGCATCTGTACTTTGCAAAATATTCCGCAAACGTTCAGTTACAACCGATCCGCTTTTCATGAGTATATGCCTTGTTCCGTTTTCCAAATAGGTTCCAGCAAATCCATTCTCGTTCAGCAAATCCTCATAGTCGTTTCGCGTAATCACTTTCTTTTGTCCTTGAATCACCAGCAACATCCCGCTTAGCTAAAGGCAGAATCGCTTTTTGTATTTATTTTACATTATATTCTATATTCTTTCGATATATTTTTATTAATTTTATATTTTCATTTAATAATTTTCCAAATTTAGTCTGTTTATACAAAAACACGTGTCTTTTTATCACAATCAAAAAAAAAGAAAAAACCGGCTGCCCGCATGTTTTCTGCGCCGCAGCCGGTTTCTTCTTTATGCTTCTTTATTTCCGTTCTTCTTCTTCCCGCTCGGTGAGATATTTTTCCAGCTTCCGTTTGACTCGCTGCAAGGCGTTGTCGATGGATTTGACATGCCGGTGGAGCTCTTCGGCGATCTGCTGATAGGATTTTCCGGAAAGATAGCTCAGCAGCACTTCCTTTTCAAACCCGGAAAGCATTTCGCCGATGCGGCTTTCAATGGCGTCATAGTCCTCCTGCCCAATGATGAGATCCTCGGGATTTCCGTTTTTGCCCATGGCGAGCACGTCGATCAGCGTCCGGTCGGATTCGTCGTCATAAACGGGGCGATTGAGCGAAATATAGGAATTGAGGGGAATATGCTTCTGCCGCGTGGCGGTTTTGATCGCCGTGATCATCTGCCGGGTGATGCAAAGCTCCGCAAAGGCACGGAAAGAGGCCTGCTTCTCCCCGCGATAATCCCGGATCGCCTTGTACAGGCCGATCATCCCCTCCTGAATAATATCCTCCCGGTCCGCGCCAATGAGAAAATAGCTGCGCGCCTTGGCCCGCACAAAATTTTTGTAGCGGTCGAACAGCTCATCGATGGCCCAGTCCTCTCCCGCCTGTGCCGCGGGCACCAGCTGTTCGTCCGCCAGCGCGCTGTAATCCTGTCGTTCGCCCATGAATTCTCCCTTTACGCCGCCGCGCAGCGTGTTTTTCTTCCGGCCGCCCGTCAGGCACGGCCGCATTTCTTCCGTCCTACCGTTCTTTTCTCCAGCTGTCAAGGGCCGCAAAGGCGCCCTTCTCCAGCCTTTTTTCCAGCTCGTGCTGCTTTTTGTGGCCCCGTCCTGTCCGTTCCGCAAGGGCTTTCGTGCTCTTCGCCAGCTCCTGCTCCAGCTCCCGGGCGGAAAGTCGCGTCGCATAGGCAAAGGTCAGCACCTGAACAAGCCGGTCGCTCGAGGCCACCGTCATCCTCTCGCCCTCATGCTCACGGACGAAACGCTCGATCCAGTTGTCGGCCGTCTCGCTCTTTCGGGTGTACACCACAACACCCACTGGCCTTTTATGGCGTCCCCTGCCGAGGGTCAGCTCCTGCACCGTCTCATTTTTCCGGATCTGATGGGCGTCAAAGACCAGCACCAGCTGCTGGCCGGTAAAGCCGCAGTGATTCATCAGCTGATCCCGCAGCTTGTCCCGGGCAAACTCAAAATCCCGTTCCGCCAGCTCCGTCAGCCAGGGCCACGCGCCGATGATATTGTATCCGTCCACAATGAGCCATTCCTGCACGGCTCACCTCACGGACGGGCAGCGCAGTCCTGACGCAGCTTTTCGTAGATCATGACCGCCGCCGCAACGGAAGCATTGAGGGAATTGATCTCTCCCTTCATCGGGATGGAAGCGATAAAATCGCATTTTTCCAAAAGCAACCGGGAGATACCCTCGTCCTCGCCGCCGATGACCAGCGCCAATGGTCCGGCAAGAGGGGTCTTCTCCATCGGCGCGCCCTGCGCGTCCGCCCCGGCGATCCACAGCCCGGCTTTTTTGAGCTGTTCCACAGCATTGACCAGGTTGGACACCCTTGCCACCGGCATATAGACCACCGCGCCTGCGCTGGCCTTGGCCGCAGCGGCGGTCACGGATGCCGCCCGCCGCTTGGGGATAATCACGCCGTGCGCACCGGCGCACACCGCCGTGCGGATAATCGATCCGAGGTTGTGGGGGTCGTTGATGGAGTCGAGCACCAGCACAAAAGGATCTTCCCCCTTCTGCCGGGCCGCTTCGAGGATGTCTTCCACATCCACATACTGGCATTCCGGCATGCGGGCCACGATCCCCTGATGATTGGCCGGTTTTCCGGCGTATCCATAGGGCAGGCACAGCTCGTCCAGCTTCTGGCGCGTCACCTCGCTGACGATCACGCCGGCGTCCCGGGCCATGCGGACGATCTCCCTCAAAGAACCGTCCTCCGCGCCGATGGCGCTGACGAGGATGCGGTCGATGGAGCGGCCGCTCCTGATCGCCTCCCGTACGGGATTGCGGCCGTACAGGATCAGGGGAAGCTCCGCTTCATCGGCTGCGGGCTGCATTTCATGGGCCGGCTGGACATAGGCCGCCGGGCGCTCCTCCCGCCGCTTCTCCGCGCGGGGCGCCCGCTCGCTGTATCCGCCCTGCTCCTCCCGGCTCCCGTAGGGCTTGCGGCCCCCCTGGGACTGCCCCCGCCTGCCGTCCGGATCGCTTTTTTTTGTTCCGCCCTGACGGCCCTCCTGCCGCTTTCTGCCAGCACTCTCTTCCGTCCTGCGCCGCGGCCCGTCCACACCCAGAGGCCTTCCGTTTTTAAATCCTGCACTGCGCTGCTTGTTGTATGCCATAACTGTATTTCCTCACCTTTTAATTCACTTTGCGCCGTCCGGCGGCTCAGGTATTTTCCCGCGCCCAGCGGCTGAGTTCTGCGGCGAAATTTTCTTCCCCCTTATGCTCGCTGACAAACTGCAGCAGTTCTTCCCGCTTCGCCCGCACCTGAGCGCATTGTCCGCAGCTTTTCGTCCCCTCCGGGCACTGTCCGGCAATGCAGCCGGGGCCCGCTTTTTCAAAGAGCTTCGGCGCTTCCGCCAGGCAGAATCCCAGCATGGCCCACGCCATGGCGCGGATCTCCCACTGTGCGCGCCTGCAGCAGCGCAGACTGAACAGGTGCCGTAGCTCCCGGGCGTTCATCGTAACCATCAGCTTGGTCTCGGCGGCGTTGGGCAGCACGAAACGGGCGTCCTCGTTGGCCTTTTCGCCCTTTCCTCCCAGCCTTTCCACCCATTGCTCATACCAGCCCTGAAGGGTCTCCATCTGGCGGGCATATTCCTCCTGCGCCTCCTGGCCCAGCTCCCGGATGGACGGGGGCATTATGTAAGCGAGGCCGCCCTTGCGGCTCTGGCTGACATACCGCTGGGACTGCACGGAAAAGCTGGCGATGCGGTGCCGGGTGATCTGCGCCAGCAGCGCCCGGGATACTCCCTCTACGCCAAAGGTAAAGGAAGGATGCTCCACCGGTGAAAGGTGCCCCATTTCCATCAGGCGGTCCAAAAAGGCCGACTGATCGGCCGCGGCCACCTTCTGGGAAAGTTCTTCCACCTGCGCGCCGCTGTAACAGAGCCGGGCAGCCATGGCCACCAGATTTTCCGGCAGCGGCGTGTGATCCAGCAGCTGCACATAAAGCTTGACTTCTCTCATATTCTTTCTCCTTGTTATCCCTTGTAGGGCCGGGGGGACCGGCTGTCTGCAATCTGTTCCAGTTCCAGCGCTTTTTGGAGCGCCCACAAAAGCCGATCCTGCTGCCCGCTCAGATAAAGATATCCCAGCACCGCTTCCAGCGCGCTGGCCGAGCAGTACTCCTCCACGCTTGCGTGGCGCGGAACGGTTCCCGGCCTGGCGTTCCTTCCCCGCCGGTAAACCGCCTGCTCCTGTTCAGTCAGCAGCCCGTAAAGCGCTGTGCCCGCCCGCGCCTGTGCCGAAGCCCGCACCCGGCGCGCACTCATTTCGTGAAGCATATGCACCTTGGCGTCATGGGTATCGATCAGCAGCGTCCGCACGGCCAGATCGAAGATCGTATCCCCCACGTAGGCCAGCACCAGCGGATGCAGCATCTGCGGATCCTTTTTCGGCACAGTACCCAGAGCCTGCGCCAAATTTTCTCGAAAACTCTCCAAAGTATCTGATTCGTTCCTTTCTCTGCGGGCGCGGTTCATCCGGCCGCTGCCTATAAGCCAATACAGTATATCAAAAAAAACGTGATTTTCCCAGAGATTTCTGCATAGGCTGAAACGCAGCCGCTTTCATTGCTGCCGCTGATTTTTTGCCGCGGGAGGAATTCGTCATGCGCGTCGTCTATTTTCATTCCGGAAAAAGGAAATTGCCCCTTCCCCTTCTTCCCGCAACGGTAGCGCTGATTTTCCTCGCGGCCGCGGTTCTGGTCTGCTCCGGAGTCAGAACGCGCCCCGTTCTGGCAGAACAATTGCCCCTGACTGGCTGCCGCTTTGTCCTTGACGCCGGGCACGGCGGATTTGACGGCGGCGCCAAAAGCCCCTCCGGCACCACGGAAGCACCGCTCAATCTGAAGGTGGCTTCCTATCTTCAAAAGGAATTGGAAACGCTGGGCGCAGAAGTCATCATGACCCGCACGGACGACGAAGCGCTCGCCGACACCAAAAAGGCCGACATGGAAGTACGCCGCCAGATCATCGCACAAGAAGGAATGACCGCTGCAGTCAGCATTCATATGAATAATTTCACGACCTCCGGCCCCTGCGGTCCCCGCGTTTTTTTCTGGGAAAGCTCGGAGCAAGGGCGCGCGCTGGCAGTCAGCCTTCAAAATGCACTGGACGACGCCTGCGGCTTTGAACGGAAAGAGCCGTTGGCCGGCGACTACATGGTTCTTCGTTCCGGCAGCAACACCTGCGTGCTGGTCGAATGCGGCTTCCTCTCCAATCCCACTGACGAAGCGCTTCTCAAAACCGCCGCCCATCAAAAGCTACTGGCCAAAACCATCGCGGACGTTCTCTGCACCCGCTACGGCGCTCAGGAGGATCTGCCTTCCATGGCCAAAGAACTTTGTTCTCAGGAACATTTCCGCCCGCTTTTCCGTTTTCGCATCGCCCCCAATTTTGACAACACGGGCATTTGCATTTATACTATTCTGAGAAATTCCAAGGAATAGGCGGATAAAACATTGTCTACTGCTTATCAACGCGTTTATGAGGCGCTCAAACATCGGATCGTGGAAGAAGACTATCGAATCGGCACATATCTTCCCACTGAGCCTGAGCTGTGTAAACTATTCGGCGTGAGCCGTACCACTGTTCGCAAGGCGATCGAGATGCTTTCCGCCGACGGTTTTGTCCGCGCGCAGCAGGGACGCGGCACCGTCGTTATTTCCAGCAGAACCGTGCAGGAGCTCAACCGCGTTTCTTCCATCACGGAGACGCTCAAACTGCAGGGTTATGATGTAACGGTGGGCAGCATTTCTGTTGAGATCACCGCAGCCGATGAAAAGCTTGCTTCCAAGCTGGCAATCAAGCCGGGTGCGAGCGTGGCCACCATCAAACGCGTCGAGCTTGCCAATGGCCAGCCGATTGGTTTTATCATCAATATCATTCCTTATTTATATGTCCCCGGAATCGAAAAGCATGCCGGCCAGATCCACAGCCTGTACGGCTTCCTGCAAGAGCATTATAATATCAGCATCGAAAACGCTACCGATATCCTGACTGCTGTCGGCGCGACAGAAGAGCACTCCCGTCTGCTCAATATTCCTGTGGGCGCCCCGCTCCTGCGCAGCAAGCGTCTTACCTTTTTTGGCACTGCCCCTTTGACTTTGGATATTTCTTATATGAGGGGAGACAAATACGAATATCATCTTTCTGTTTCCGGAAGAGCCTAAAAGAGCTCCTTTGAAAAAGCCAGATCCCGGCTGCGGGATCCGGCTTTTTTTGATGACCGCTTAAAATTCATCATGACGTTATTATTTCTTCTTGACTCAAATTCATAATGATGTTATGATAAATCCATAAAATTTCCCATCTGATTTGTGCGCATAAATCATTCATCCAATCCCCATCAAAATTCAAAGAAATAAGGAGAGCCCACCATGATTGATTACAGCAAAATTTCCCTGATGTTTGATGTCAGCGCCGTCCAGGCCAACTGCAGTGTGGCCGAGATCCGCGATTGCTGCGATCTGGCTGCCCAGGTCCCTGTAGCCGCCGTGTTCAGTCTCGCCGGATTTACCCCCCTGCTCAAAGAAATGCTCGATCCCACCTGCGGCGCCAAGCTTGGCGGCGGCGTCGGGTATCCCTCCGGCGGTCAGAGCACCGCTCTGAAGATAGTTGAAACCAAGGAAATGGTTGCTCTCGGCTGCGAGGAAATCGACATGACCACCAACATCGGCGCCATGAAGAGCGGCCTGTATGGCCTTTACTACGACGACATCAAGGCTGTTGTGGAAGCGGCGGACGGTCTGCCGGTCAAATCGATCCTGGAAGTGTGCTATCTGACGGATGATGAGATCAAGCGCGGCGCTGAACTGGCTGCCAAGGCCGGCGTGACCTTCATCAAGAGCGGCACCGGCTGGGGGCCTAGGCCCACTGTGGTCGAACATATCCGTTTGATGAAGCAGGCTGTCGGCGACAGCTGCAAGATCAAAGCCGCCGGCGGCGTACGCGACCTCGCCACCGTTACCGCCATGATCGAAGCCGGCTGCTCCCGCTTCGGCGTCGGCGTGCGCTCCATCAAGAAAATCCTGGCGGAAATCGAAGAAGTTACGAAAAACGCCTGACGCTTGCAGAAAGGATTTTAAATCATGGGTAAAAACATCCTTGCATACGATTTTGGTACCGGCGGCATCAAGACTTCGCTCTTCAACGTCGAAGGGCTTTCGCTCGGCAGCGCCTTTGAAGCCTACGATACCTTCTATCCCGCTCCCTCCTTCCACGAGCAGCGCCCTGCCGACTGGTGGCGCGCGCTGGTCAACACTACGCGCAAGCTCCTGAAGGATACGGCCGTTGATCCCGCCTCCGTTGAGGCGCTGGCCATCTCCGGCCACAGCATGGGCGTCGTTCCGATCGACAAGGACGGCAGGCTGCTGCGCGAGCTGACCCCCATCTGGTCGGATGCCCGCGCCACTGCGCAAAGCGCCGCTTTCTTTGAAAAGATCGACGAAAAGAGCTGGTATCTCACCACTGGCAACGGCAGTTACCCGCCTCTGCACACCGTCTTCAAGATCATGTGGTATCGGGATAACGAGCCGGAGATGTGGTCCAGGGTCGACAAGGTCATCGGCACCAAGGATTACATCAATTTCCTGCTCACCGGCGCAGTCTGCACGGACTACTCCTACGCTTCCGGCAGCGGCGTTTACGACATGGTCGGCTGGAAATACAGCGAAGAATACATCTCCGCCACCGGGCTGCCCCGTTCCATCTTCCCCGAGATCGTCGCCTCCACCGCCATCATCGGAACGCTGACGGAAAAGGCGGCCGCCGAGCTGGGCCTTCCCACCACCGTGAAGGTCGCCGCCGGCGGCGTGGATAACTCCTGCATGGCGCTGGGCGCAAAATGCACGGAAAACGGCCGTATCTACTGCTCTCTGGGCTCCTGCGGCTGGATCGCCGGCAGCTTCGACAAGCCCATCATCAACTACGAAAAGAAGCCCTATGTCTTCACCCACGTCATTCCCGGCAGCTACGTTTCCCACACCTGCATCAATTCCTGCGGCACCTCCTTCCAGTGGGTGCGCAACAACCTCTGCAAGGATCTCATCGCGCGCGCTGAGGCCGAAGGAACCGACCCCTATCTTCTCATGAACGAAGAGGCTGCCTCTTCTCCTGTAGGCAGCAATGAGCTGCTGTTCCAGCCCGCTCTCGCCGGCGGTTCCAGCGTGGATCGCTCTGCCAACATCCGCGGCGGCTACGCGGGCCTTGACCTTCGTCATACCCGCGCCGACATCATCCGCTCCGCCATGGAAGGCATTTCCCTGAACATGCGCATTTCTCTCGACGTCCTTTGCCAGTATATCGACCGTCCTGAAGAGATGCTCATCGTGGGCGGCTGCGGCAAGAGTCCGCTGTGGCGCCAGATCTTCGCCGACTGCTTCGAGATGAACATCCTCGGAACCAACATCGGCCAGGACGCGGCTGCCCTGGGCGCCGCCGCGCTCGCTGCCGTCGGCTCCGGTCTCTGGGAAGATTTCTCCCGCATTGACCAGATCCACCAGCTCAAATCCATCCACAAGCCCATCGCGGAAAACGTGGAAAAATACCGCGCCGTGATGCCCTCCATCAAAAAGCTGACGGAAGACTCCTGCGATCTTGGCGATATGCTCGCAAAGCTGCACTGACCTTTGCGCAGCCCGTCTCCATCCAACAGCAAAGGCTCTCCGGATCCAGATCCGGAGAGCCTTTTTGTCTGTATTTTGTGCGTTTTGCAGGGCGGACGATTGCCTCCTTGGATCAATATGCCTTGGCGAAGTACATCATCTTCTTTGCGGGCTTTCCGCAGTGGACGCACACGTCAGAAAGATGCTCCTGCTCCGGCTCGAAGGGCATGCAGCGGGTGGTAGCGCCGGTCTCGGCCTTGATGGCGTCCTCGCATTCGCGGCAGCCGCACCACATGGCCTTGACAAAGCCGGTCTGAACGCCCTGCTTGAAGGTCTCAAAGTCCGTCGCGGCAGTGATCTTCGCGTCGCGGCGCTCACGAGCCTGGCGAAGGAGGCTGCTGTGCACTTCATCAAGCAGGGTCGTGACAGTCTGGGCAAGATTTTCCATGGGCACAAAGGATTTTTCCAGCGTGTCGCGGCGAACGATGACCACCGTTCCCTTTTCGATATCCTTCGGGCCGATCTCAATGCGCAGCGGGATGCCCTTCATCTCGCATTCGTTGAACTTCCAGCCGGCGGACTGGTTCTCGCGGTCGTCCAGCTCCACGCGGATGCCGGCGCTCCTGAGCTGGGCAAACAGCTCGTTGGCCTTGTCCAGGACGCCTTCCTTGTGCATCGCGATGGGCAGGATCATCACCTGCGTGGGCGCGACGCGGGGCGGAAGCACCAGGCCGCGGTCGTCGCCGTGGACCATAATGAGACCGCCGATCATGCGGGTGGAGGTGCCCCAGCTGGTGGTGTAGCCGTACTTGAGCTGGCCGTCCCTGTCAAGGAAGGTGATGTCGTAGCCCTTGGCAAAGTTCTGGCCCAGGTTGTGGCTGGTGCCCATCTGCAGGGCCTTGCCGTCCTGCATCATGGCTTCCATGGTATAGGTGTGCTCTGCGCCGGCGAACTTTTCCTTTTCGCTCTTCTGGCCGACGATGACCGGGATCGCCAGAACATTTTCGGCAAACTCGCGGTAGACCTCGAGCATTTTGACGGTCTCTTCCTCAGCCTCTTCCGCCGTGGCGTGAACGGTGTGGCCCTCCTGCCAGAGGAACTCGCTGGTGCGCAGGAACGGACGGGTGGACTTTTCCCAGCGCATGACGTTGCACCACTGGTTCATGATGACCGGCAGGTCGCGGTAGGACTGGATCCAGCGGGAGTACATCGATCCGATGATGGTCTCGCTGGTGGGGCGGATGGCCAGACGCTCCGTCAGCACTTCCTTTCCGCCCTGGGTGACCCACGCCACTTCGGGGGCAAAGCCCTCCACGTGCTCGGCTTCCTTCATCAACAGGCTTTCGGGGATCAGCAGCGGAAAATACGCGTTTTTGCAGCCGGTCTCCTTGAAGCGGCGGTCCATCTCCGCCTGGATCAGCTCCCAGACGCCGTAGCCGTAGGGCTTGATGACCATGCAGCCCTTGACGTCAGAGTAGTCGACCATGTCGGTCTTGAGGATGACGTCCGTGTACCACTGGGGAAAATCCTCGTCGCGGCGGGCGATATGGGAAACGAATTCTTCTTTCTTTGCCATGATATCCTCCTGAAAGTTTCAAACCCCGCGGGTTGTTGAGTTGAGATCAAATAAAAAAGCGCCCCGTAAAAGGGCGACTTTGTGCGCGGTACCACCTTTGTTCCTCCGCCTACAGCGGAGCTCTTTTAACATAACGCGTTTTCATGCGGCCGCACTTTGCATTTCGCCTTTGGGTGCGGCGGCTCGGGAGCGGGAGCTTTTCCTCTTTGCGCGCAGGGCTCTCAGCCGCGGCCCCGCTCTCTGCTGCGCACGTTCCGGAAAGGGTTCTCCTTCACAGCCTTTTTGTTTTATTCGATAGCTTTTTTATTGTATCACAGGCGCTTGCCGGTATGCAAGGGCCTTCTCCCCTGCCGCGCCGGTCTTTCTTCTTTACAAATCACGCCGCTTCTGCTACCATCCAAAGCAAGGCTTTCCGCTGTGATCTTCATCCTGCAATGAGAGGTGTTTTTTTCATGAGTTCCGCCCCCTCCATCGACCAGTGGCTCAAAGAGGCCAAGGCCGACCCCAGCGCCGCCAAAATCGGCATGTATCTCGTCCACAACGGCACGGTGCGCCAGACCGCCAAAAAGCTCGTCCGCCAGGGCGATCAGGACACGCGCCCCGTCACCGGCATGGTCTTTTCCTACGACAAAGAAAAAGTTGCCGCTGCCGTGGAGGAGACCTACCGGCTCGAAGGGATCTACTACGTCCGCACCTGGCTCAACGAAGGGGAGCTGACCCTCGGCGACGATATTATGTACGTCCTCATCGGCGGCGACATCCGTCCCCATGTGGTGGACGCGCTGCAGTTTCTCGTCGGGCGTATCAAGACGCAGTGCGTCATCGAGACCGAGCTGTACTGATCCCGCCCACAAAAAACCGGAAGGAGCTGGCCTTCCGGTTTTTTTACGCTTAAAAACTGATCTGCCCGTCCGGCAGCGGCTCATGCATATGCTCGTACCCCTGCGCGGTGACGACCCGCCCCCGGGGCGTGCGGGCAATGAGTCCCAGCTGCAGAAGGAAGGGCTCGCAGACATCCTCAATGGTGGACGCTTCCTCGCCGGTGGAGGCCGCCAGCGTTTCCAGGCCCACCGGCCCGCCGCGGAACTGCCGGATCATCACCCGAAGGAGATTGCGATCCACCGGATCGAGCCCCAGCCTGTCGATCCCCAGCTTGTCAAGGGCCGCCTGAGCCGCTTCGGCGGATATGACGCCGTCAAAGCGCATGTCCGCATAATCCCGCACGCGCATCAGCAGGCGGTTTGCAATGCGGGGCGTTCCGCGGGAGCGGCGGGCGATCTCCAGCGCCCCCTCCGGCTCGATCATGGCGTTGATCCGGGGCAACGAGGCCGACCGGGTGATGATGTGCACCAGATCCTCCAGGGAATACAGCTGCAGCCTGTGGACAATGCCGAAGCGGTCCCGCAGCGGGGAGGACAGCATGCCTGCCTTTGTCGTTGCGCCCACCAGCGTAAACCGCGGAAGATCCAGCCGGATCGACCGGGCGGAGGGCCCCTTGCCGACGATGATATCCACCGCGTAGTCCTCCATCGCCGGATAAAGCACCTCTTCCACCGCGGGATTGAGCCGGTGGATCTCGTCGATGAACAGCAGGTCTCCCGGCTGCAGGTTGGTCAGGATGGCCGCCAGATCCCCCGCGTGGGAAATGGCGGGGCCGGAGGTGGTGCGGATGTTGACGCCCATCTCGTTGGCGATCACCGCCGCCAGCGTGGTCTTGCCCAGACCGGGCGGGCCGTAAAGCAGCACGTGGTCAAGCGGCTCGCCCCGGCGCTTTGCCGCGCCGATGCAGATCTCCATCGCTTCCTTGACCTCGCCCTGCCCGATGTATTCGTGCAGAAACCTCGGGCGCAGGCTGAACTCAATGTCCACATCCTCCGCCTGAAAGCCTGCGGTCATCAGCCTTTCTTCCTGCGGGTCGTTTTCCTGCGCCCTGCCTGAGTGGAACCTCTTTTCTTCCATTCTTCTTTCTCTCCTTGAGCCATTCTCCCGCCGAAAACAGGCGTGATCGATTTCTTCTTTATTAAAATGGATGCAGTGATATCACGCTCTTCTTCCCAGCTGCCGCAGGGCCGCCTTGAGCAGATCCTCCACCCGCTCCGCCGGCTCCGTCACTGCCTTGACCGCCCGGGCCGCAGTGCCGGCGTCATAGCCCAGCGCCACCAGAGCCGTGACCGCTTCCTGCTGGATATCGTCCGCCAGAGGGGAAAATCCCTGCGCAGCGGCGCCCTCCCCGCCGCCGAAGCTCTCTTCCGTGGCGATCTTTTCTTTCAGCTCCAGGATAATGCGCTGCGCCGTCTTTTTGCCCAGGCCGGGCGTCCGCGCCAGCGCCGTATCGTTTCCGGAGACGATCGCCATCGCCACATCGGCCGGTGCCATGGTCGAAAGCACCGACAGCGCTACCTTCGGCCCCACCCGGCTCACGCCCATCAGGCGGCGGAACATGGAGCGTTCCTCCTTCGTTGCAAAGCCGTAAAGGGCCAGCGAATCCTGCGCCATATTCATGTGGACGTACAAAAGCGCCTCCTGTCCCTTTTTCAGCCGGGAAAGGGTCCCTCTCGACGCCAGAAGCTCATAGCCCGCGCCGCCGACATCCAGCGCCAGCCGGTCGCTTTCGATCTCCGCCACAATGCCCCGCAAAAATGCAAACATTCTTTTCTCCTCTGTCGATCAAACTGAAATACCGCTTCCAGGGGCCGCCCGCTCCTGCCGTTCCAGCCTTTTTTCAACGCCGGATGCCCTGCGCGCAGGCAATCAATGAATGCCATACTGCTCGTCGATCATCGGGCCGTACGCGCCCGCGCAGCAGATGGCGATCGCCAGCGCGTCCGCCGCATCGTCCGGCCGGGGGATGGAGCGCAGGTTCAAAAGGATGCGCACCATCTGCTGCACCTGCTTTTTGTCTGCGTGGCCGTATCCCACTGCCGCCTGCTTGATCTGCATCGGCGTAAACTCGTACATGGGAAGCCCGGCCTGCTGCGCCGCCAGCAGCAGCACGCCCCGGGCCTGCCCGACCGCAATGGCCGTGGTGACGTTATTATAGAAAAACAGCTCCTCAAAGGCCACGACATGGGGCTGAAATTCTTCGATCAGCTGAGTCATCCCCTCATAGACCTGTTCGAGCCTTCTGGGCAGCTGCAGCTTTGCGGGGGTGTCGATCGTCCCATAGTCGATCATCCGCATCCGTCCGCCTTCGCTTTCGATCACGCCGTACCCAACCGTCGCCAGGCCCGGGTCGATTCCCAGAATCACCATCGCTTCTCCCCCTTGTCAGTGGTTTTATTTTAGCATTTTCCCCTCTGCTGTACAACAAAAAAGAACATAGATTCTCTTTTTCTCCGTTTTGCCGGAAAAACTTCATTTTCTCAAAAAACTTTTCCAAAACCTATTGAATTTCAATTCATATAAATGTATAATTACACACAGCGAATCAAGGCCGCTGTGCCTTTCAATTTTTTATTGCATCTGACAGGAGGAAGCACACCATGGCAAAAGAAAAAATTGTACTCGCCTATTCCGGCGGTCTGGATACGTCCATCATCATTCCGTGGCTCAAGGAACACTATGACTGCGAAGTGATCGCAGTCGCCGCTGACGTCGGTCAGGGCGAAGAGCTCGAACCCCTGCATGAGAAGGCCATCAAGACCGGCGCTTCCAAGCTCTATATCGCCGATCTTCGCGAGGAATTCATCACCCAGTACATCTGGCCCACCCTCAAGGCCGGCGCCATGTACGAAAACACCTACCTGCTGGGCACCTCCATGGCCCGCCCGCCCATCGCCAAGGCCCTTGTGGACATCGCTCACAAGGAAGGCGCCAAGGCCATCGCCCACGGCGCGACCGGCAAGGGCAACGATCAGGTTCGTTTCGAGCTGACCATCAAGGCCCTTGATCCTTCCATCAAAATCATCGCTCCCTGGCGTCTTTGGGACATCAAGTCCCGCGAGGAAGAGATCGAATACGCCGCCGCCCGTGGCATCGACGTGCCGGTCACCAAGGAGCGTCCCTACTCCATGGACCGCAACATCTGGCACATCAGTCACGAGGGTGCGGATCTGGAAGACCCCTGGAACGCGCCCAAGGATGATCTTTACATGATCACCAAGAGCCCCAAGGCCGCTCCCGATGAATCCGAAGTGATCGAGATCGAGTTTGAAAAGGGCATTCCCGTCGCTGTCAACGGCGAAAAGCTCGGCCCCATCGAGCTGATCGAAAAGTGCAACGAGATCGGCGCCAAATACGGCATCGGCATCGACGATATGATCGAGAACCGCCTTGTGGGCATGAAGAGCCGCGGCGTTTACGAAAATCCCGCAGGCACCATCCTCTACACCGCTCTCAAGCAGCTGGAAATGATCTGCCTCGACCGCGACACCCTCCACTACAAGCACCAGGTAGCCATCCGCTACTCTGAGCTGGTTTACAACGGCCAGTGGTTCGCTCCCCTGCGCGAGGGTCTTGACGCCTTCATGGATTCCATCCAGCAGAACACCACCGGCGTCAGCAGACTGACCCTTTACAAGGGCCGCTGCTACAACGCAGGCGTCAAGTCCCCCTACTCCCTGTACAACCCCGAATTCGCCACCTTTGGCGAGGACGCCGTCTACAATCAGAAGGACGCCGAGGGCTTCATCAACCTCTTTGGCCTGCCCATGACTGTCGCCGCCCTGATGAAGGAGAGCCTCAAAAAGTAAATCCGCTTTCCCGGACGGAAAAGGAGCCCGCAGAGGCTCCTTTTTCACGCCCTCCCCTTTGGAAGGGCCTTGCATTCCCCCGGGGAATGGGCTACCATGAAAAAGCACCGTTTCTCTTGCGAAGCGGCGCGCCAGTTTTGCATTGACCATCATTTTTTACAAAGGAGCGATCTTTACCATGAAGCTTTGGGGCGGACGGTTTGAAAAAAGCACAGATTCTGCCATGGACGCGTTCCATTCCTCCATTTCCTTTGACAGCCGCCTCTATCATGAGGACATCCGCGGCTCCATCGCCCACGCCACCATGCTCGGCCGCCAGGGTATCATCCCGCAGGAAGACGCCGGCGCCATCGTGGCGGGCCTTGAAGGGATCCTTGCGGACATTGAAGCGGGCAAGGTTACCTTCGCTGTCGATGCGGAAGATATCCACATGAACGTGGAAAAGCTGCTCATCGAGCGGATTGGCGAGGCTGGCAAGCGGGTTCACACCGGCCGCAGCCGCAACGATCAGGTGGCGCTCGACATGCGCATGTACATGAAGTCCGCCGTCTGCGCCGTACGGGAAAAGCTGACTGCCCTGTGTCAGGCACTCCTTGACACCGCCGCAGGGCACACCGAAACCTTTATGCCCGGCTACACCCACCTGCAAAAGGCGCAGCCCATCACTCTGGCCCATCACCTGCTGGCCTACTTTGAGATGTTTTACCGGGATATCTGCCGCTTTACGGACTGCTACGGCCGCACGAACGTGATGCCCCTGGGCTCGGGCGCCCTCGCCGGCTCCACCTATCCGCTGGACCGGGAGTTCGTCGCCGGACAGTTGGGCTTTTCCGCCATCACCCGCAACAGTCTTGACGGGGTCTCCGACCGGGATTTTTGCATCGAGTTCTGCTCCTGCGCTTCTCTGGTCATGATGCACCTTTCCCGCTTCTGCGAAGAACTGATCCTCTGGTCGAGCGACGAATTCCGCTTTGTGGAGATGGACGACGCCTATTCGACCGGCTCTTCCATCATGCCGCAGAAGAAGAATCCCGACGTCGCCGAGCTGATCCGCGGCAAGACCGGCCGGGTCTACGGCGACCTGACTGCCCTTCTGACCGTCATGAAGGGCATTCCCCTCGCCTACAACAAGGACATGCAGGAAGACAAGGAATCCACCTTCGACGCGGTGGACACGGTGCTCGCCTGTCTCGATATATTCACCCGCATGTTCACGACCCTCAAATTCCGCACAGACAACATGCGCGCCGGCGCCCTCAAGGGCTTCACCAACGCTACGGATGCCGCGGATTATCTGGTCAAAAAAGGCATGCCCTTCCGCTCCGCCCATGCGGTGATCGGCGCGCTGGTGCTCGACTGCATCAAACACGGCAGGGCGCTTGAGGATCTGACTCTTGAAGAGCTCCGCCAATACAGCGATAGCTTTGATGAAGACGTTTACGACGCGGTGTCCCTTGAAACCTGCGTCGACGGCCGCAGTCTTCCCGGCGGCCCTGCACCCGAAGCCACTGCAGCCCACATCGCCGCTGGGCGCGCGCTGCTTTCGTCTCTTCCCCCGCTCGGCTGAAAAAGCCGTTTCGGCGCATAAATTTTCTTTTCCGCAGGGAACCTAAGGATGCACGATCCCGTGCGGGAAAGGAGATTTTGACCGATGAGCAACCACTACGACAAAAAGAAAAAACAGGGCAACAACAAAGCTTCCAGGCTGGATCTTTCCATTCAGAAGGCAGAATTTGGAGATATCAGCCTGCAGGAACAGTACCGGCTCGGCGCGCATGCCCGTTATCACGACGTCAGCACCGAACCGGTAGACAGCCCCAACAACCGTCTCGGGCCGGACGAAGAAGTTTTGGAAGGGCCGGATCAAAACTGACGAACCATCTTCTGCCGGCGTGGAGGGTTCGCCAAAAAGGAGGAATCCATCATGCTGGAAAAGGCCAAGATCGACCGCATCAATCAGCTGGCCCGCAAGGCCAAAACGGAAGGCCTGACGGAAGAGGAGACTCAGGAGCGTCAGGCGCTGCGGGCGGAATATCTCGCCGCAGTGCGCACCCACGTGCAGAACACTCTCGACAACGTCCGCATCGTGGAAAAAGACGGCTCCCACACGCCTCTCAAGCGCCGGGAAAAGCCGTCCAACTAACCATAAATCCAACAAAAACAGGCGGAAGCTATGCTCCCGCCTGTTTTTTTATTTTTGTCACAGTCTTTTAAGCAGCGCCGGCAGATCAGAAAGCTTTCTGATCTCATGATCCGCAACAACATCCGAAAGGTTCTCTTCCTCCCTGGGATTGAACCAGATCGTAGAGATCCCGGCGTTTTTTCCGCCCCTGATGTCGGAGGAAAGGCTGTCTCCCACGATGACGGTCTCCTCTTTTCGAAAGTCCGGAATCCTGGAAAAGCAGGTCTCAAAATAAGCGGCGGCCGGCTTTGCATGGCCTATCTCCTCGGAAAGGAAGATCCCCGACAAATACTTTTCAATGCCTGCGCTGGCGATCCTGCTTTTCTGCACCGCTGTCGTTCCGTTTGACGCGACGTACAGCCGGTACTGCTCTGAAAGGATTCCCAACGTTTCTTCGGCCCCCTCGATAAAATAATGGCCGATTCCGAGGAAGCTTTCGTACTGCTTTGCCGCTTCCTGCGCAGAGCATTTCGCCCCGATCTCTTCAAACAGCAGCTGATACCGGCGTACCTTTACCTCCGGCAGCGTCAGCTTTCCCAGCTCGAGCAGCTTCCATTGGGACAGGTTGATCTCATGGTATCTGGAAAGGATCTCCTCTTTCGGTTCTATCCCTAAATGGATCAGGGTCTTTCGCAAGGCGATCCGCTCCGCCCGGTGAAAATCCAGCACGGTTTCGTCAAGATCCAGCAAAACGTTTTTGATCATTTTTCTTCGTTTCGGCGGAGCGGCGGAACTTTCCCGCATAAGGGAAGCCTTTCCGGAGATGCGAACCTTTCCCGGCGCCTTAGCTCCTTTCTCCGCCCGCCGTTTTTCCTCCTTCAGCGGATCTGCCCGTTTCCGAACACGCAGTATTTCACGGTCGTCAGCTCCCGAAGGCCCATGGGGCCCCGGGCGTGCAGCTTCTGGGTGCTGATACCGATCTCCGCGCCCAGGCCGAATTCACCGCCGTCGGTAAAGCGGGTCGAGGCGTTGACGTAAACCGCCGCCGCGTCTACCTCGTCGAGGAAGCGCATGGCCTTTTGGTAGTTCTCCGTCACGATGGCCTCGGAGTGCTTGGTGTTGTAGGTATTGATGTGTCCGATCGCTTCGTCGATGCCGTCCACCACTTTGACGCCGAGGATCAGGTCGGTGTATTCCGTGTACCAGTCCTCCGCCGTTGCAGGAACGGCCCAGGGGATCATGGCGCAGGTCTCGGGGCAGCCGCGGATCTCCACGCCCTTGGCTCGAAGTGGCTCCGCCGCCATCATCAAAAAGCGGGGCGCTATGTCGCGGGCCACCAGCAGCTTTTCCGCCGCATTGCACACCGCAGGCCGGGAGCACTTGGCGTTGATAAGGATATCAAGGCCCATCTCAAGGTCGGCGTCGCTGTCAATGTAGATATGGCAGTTGCCGGTGCCGGTCTGGATGATGGGCACGGTGGCGTTTTCCACCACGGAGCGGATCAGCCCTGCACCGCCGCGAGGGATCAGAACGTCGATGTAATCATTGAGGCGCATCATCTCTTCCGCCGTCTTGCGGGAGGTATCCTCCACCAGGCCGATGGCCCCTGCGGGCAGCCCCGCTTCCCCGGCGGCCGCGCTCACGATCCGGACGATCGCCGTGTTGGAGCGGATCGCCTCCGACCCGCCCCGCAGCAGCACGGCGTTGCCGCTTTTGATGCAAAGGCCGATCGCGTCGGTGGTAACGTTGGGCCGCGCCTCGTAAATGATGCCGATCACTCCAAGGGGCACCCGCCGTTTGGCGATCAGAAGACCGTTGGGACGCTTGACCATCTCGTCCGCACCGCCGACGGGGTCGGGCAGCTTGACCACGTCTCTGAGTCCCTCCGCCATGCCGGAAATGCGGGCGGGCGTCAGCGCCAGCCGGTCAAGCATGGACTTGCTCATTCCCTTTTTTTCCGCCGCAGTCAGATCCTCTTTGTTCGCCGCCAGAATCTCTTCCATGCGCCCTTCCAGTGCGTCTGCCATTGCCGCAAGAATGCGGTTCTTCTGCGCTGTTCCCAGCGTCATCAGGCCATAAGCCGCGCCCCTTGCGCGGATCGCCAGCGTAATGAGATCCATGTCTTTCCTCCTGTACTGTCCAAAGCTTCGGAATGTGCAAATCATTCCATTTTGTTGTATTCAGTATACCCCATCGCCTTCCGTGGCGCAAGTTATGCCGTCTGCTCCTGCAAATCTGCCCTCCTGCTGCCGCAGCAAAAAGCGCCGCCGCATTTTTCTGCAGCGGCGCTGCGTGCGCCGGATGGGTGGTTCAGCTGTCATATCCTTCCAGAAAGCTTTCGATGTCGGCAAGAGTTTCAAAGGGAATCCCTTCTTCCAAAAGCCGCATTTCTTCCTCCGGAATCTGGCTCCAGTCAGCCCCAAAGGCAGTGAGCACCTCGCCCGCCTGAAGGATGACCAGACTTTCCCCCTCTCTGCGAAGGAGAAATGCCGGCGTCACAGGCTGCTGGGCCACCTGGCCCAGTTCCTCCTGCTCCGCCTCTGATCCTGTCGCCTGCGGCAGCGCGCCGGAAAGCTCCCCCTGTCGCGGAGAAGGCGCTAGTGTCGATGGCGCAGCCGGTTCCTCCTGTTCCTCCGTTTTCGGAGCCGGCGCTGTCAGCCTTCCCGCAGCAAACCCCATGGCCGTCAGCAGCACTGCGCAGGTCAGCAGCGTCCCCCACGAAACCCATTTGAGATATTTCATCGCACAAAGGTCCCCCCTGTTCTCGAAAAAACATTTGTTTCGGATTTATTCTTCCCGCTTTCTGCCGTCCTTAATCCCGTTTCCCGGCATTTACAGCGTTTTTCTTGCCCTGGCGGCAGAAAATACGCTACAATAAAAAATAAGAATCTGTTTGAAACCTTCTGCGGCATGTTTTTTGGCAGGCGGCTTTTTCCTGCCAATTTTCTGCGGATTTCAACTCTTTTTCGGGAGGCGGATATCATGGCGGCCCTGTTTGCGGCGGCATGCTTTCTCTTTTGCGGTCAGATGCTTTCTCACGTCGTTTTCGAGCGGGAGGGACGCGCCGTCCGGCTCTGGCTCGGCGGCGTTTTCGGGATCACCCTGTGGATGTGGCTTCCCGCTCTTTTTTCCTTTGCGCTGGATTTTACGGTTCTTTCTCAGTGGCTGGCGGCCGCCACTGCGGCGGCTCTGGGCGCTTTCCTGCTTTTGAAAAAGCGCTCCGTCTTTTCCCGCATGCTCTTTCAAAACCCTGGAAAGCAGGGACTGTATGCCCTGCTTTGGACGCTGCCGCTGTGGCTGTTTTCCCTGTGGCTGCTGCTGACCCATACCATCCCCGCCGCGGCGGACGGTTCCCTGCACGCCGGCCAGAGCACCTATGGCGACATGGCCATGCACCTTGGCTTCCTCACCAGCTTCAGCGTCCAAAAGACCTTTCCCCCCAGCTACTCCATCCTTCCGGGCACGCCCGTAGGCTATCCCTTCCTGTGCGACAGCATCTCTTCCACGCTGTACACCCTCGGTCTTTCCCTGCGGTGGGCGTATCTTGTTCCCATGGCGGCCGCGCTCCTTTGCGTCTTTTCCGGCGGCTACCTGCTCCTGCGGCAATGGCTCAGGGATACCCGAAAGGCTGCGCTCGGCCAGATCCTTTTCTTTCTGGGCGGCGGCTTTGGCTTTGCGTATTTTCTGGACGGCACCCGGGAAAACCCGCAGAACTTTAAGCGCATCTTCACAGCATTCTATGAAACGCCTACCAATTATGTCGAAGAAAACGTCCGCTGGGTCAACCCAATCGCGGACCTGCTGATCCCGCAGCGGGCGACGCTTTTCGGCTGGACGCTGCTGTTCGCCTGCCTGTTTCTGCTTTACCGCGCCGCCTTTGAAAAAAAGAAAGAATATTTTTTGCCTCTTGGGATCCTGGCTGGTTGCCTGCCGCTGGTGCACACCCATTCCTTCCTGGCGCTGGGTCTGATCAGCGCGGTTCTTTTCCTCCGCGCCTTACTTCAGGAAAAAACCGCCGCCCTGAAGCCCTGGCTACTTTACGCCGGCGTGGCGCTTTTGCTGGCCGCCCCGCAGCTATTGTGCTTCACCTTCCGCCAGAGCGGCTCGGAGGGATTTTTGCGTCTTGGCTTCAACTGGGCCAATGTGGGGGACAACTACTTCTGGTTCTATATCAAAAACATCGGCCTTCCCTATCTTCTGCTCCTGCCGGCCTTTCTTTCCGCCGGCCGGGACAGCCGCTGGTTTTACGGCGGCGGCCTGCTGATCCTGCTTCTTTCCGAATGCGTCATTTTTCAGCCCAATCCGTACGACAACAACAAGCTGCTGTTCGTATGGCATCTTCTCGGCTGCGGGCTGGTCGCCGGATTCCTCGTCGACTGTTTCGACCGTCTCAAAGGACTGAAAGGCCGCGGAGTTCTCGCCGCTGTGACGGTTTCCGCCTGCATCCTGGGCGGCGTCCTGACGCTGGGACGGGAGGCGGTCTCCGACTATGAACTGTTTTCTTCCGATGAGGTGGCGCTGAGCGAATACGTCAAAGAGCAGACTCCGGCGGATGCCATCTTTCTGACCGCCAACAACCACGATAACGCCATCGCCGCCCTGACCGGACGGAACATCCTGTGCGGCTCCGGCTCCTACCTTTACTTCCACGGTCTGGATTACAGCGAAAATCAGGCGGCGCTCACCGAGCTGTACGAAACGCCTTCCCTGGAGGCTCTGCGCCGCTGGAACGTCGATTATATCCTCATCAGCAGCCACGAGCGCAGCGCATACGACGTGGACGACGACTGGTTTGCCGCCTACTGCACGCTGGTCTATTCCTCGGGAAATATCCTTCTCTACCAGGCGCCGTAATTTTCCATCCCATGCAAAAAAGGAGAAGCATCCCGCTTCTCCTTTTCTTTTTGGGCGTCAGCCCTGTTCCGCCCTGCGGACCGCATCCTTCATGGTTTTGACATACTGATAGACCGGCTCGTCCGCCGCTTCCCCATACCGCTCCACGATCTTGACGATCGCGCTGCCGACAATCACGCCGTCTGCGATGCGGCCGATCCGCTCGGCCTGCTCCGGCGTATTGATGCCAAAGCCCACGGCTGCCGGAACGCTGCCTGCCTCTCTGACCGCCTTGAGGATGGAAACAAGATCGGTTTTGATCTCGCTGCGCATGCCGGTAACTCCCATGGAGGAAACAACATACAAAAACCCTCTGCCTTCCCCCGCGATTTTTTTGATGCGCTGCTCCGAAGTGGGGGCGATCAACGAGATCAGATCGATGCCCTGAGCGGCCGCGATCCCGTCCAACTCTCCCTTTTCTTCGTAGGGAAGGTCCGGAATAATGATGCCGTCCACCCCCGCCGCCCGGCAGCGGCTGAAAAACGCCTCATAGCCATATTTGAACACCGGGTTGAGATAGGTCAAAAACACGATGGGCACAGCGCTTTCCCTGCGCACTCTGTCCACCAGATCAAACATCTTTTCCGTGGATGCGCCGGCCCTGAGCGCCCGGATGTTGGCCTGCTGGATGACCGGCCCCTCCGCGATCGGGTCGGAAAAGGGAATGCCGATCTCGATCAGATCCGCGCCGCCCCGCACCGCCTGCAGGATCAGCTCCGCGCTTTTTTCAATCGTGGGGTCTCCTCCCGTGAAAAAGGCGATGAAAGCCTTGCCGGATGAAAAAGCATTTGCGATTTTACTCATAGATCTTTACCCCCCTGTATCTTGCGATCGCCGCCACGTCCTTGTCGCCCCTGCCGGAAAGGCACACGATGATGGAATCCTCTTTTTTCATTTCCGGCGCGATTTTTTTGACATGGGCCACTGCGTGCGCGCTTTCAATGGCACAGATGATGCCCTCCGTCCGCGCCAGATACTCAAAGGCCTCCACCGCCTCGTCATCTGTCACGGGGACGTACTGCGCCCGGCCCGTGTCGTGCAGGTTGGCGTGTTCCGGCCCGATCCCCGGATAGTCCAGCCCGGCGGAAATCGAATAGACCGGCGCGATCTGCCCGCAGGCATCCTGGCAGAAATAGGACTTCATCCCGTGAAATACGCCCAGCGTTCCCCTGGCGATGGTGGCGGCGTGCTGATCCGTGTCAACGCCCTTTCCCGCCGCTTCGCAGCCGATCAGCCTGACGGATTCATCCTGAATGAAATTGTAGAACATGCCCATGGCGTTGCTGCCGCCGCCGACGCAGGCGACGACCGCCGCCGGGAGCTTCCCCTCCTTTTCCAAAATCTGCGCCCGCGCTTCCCGGCTGATTACGCTCTGAAAATCCCGGACGATCATCGGGAACGGATGCGGCCCCATCACAGAGCCCAGCACGTAATGGGTGTCGTGCACGCGGCTGGTCCACTCCCGCATGGTCTCGTTGACAGCATCCTTGAGGGTCATCGTCCCGCTGGTAACGGCATGCACCTTTGCGCCCAGCAGCTCCATGCGATAGACGTTGAGCGCCTGCCGGTCTGTGTCCTCCTTCCCCATAAAGATCTCGCATTCCATCCCCAGCAAAGCGGCTGCCGTGGCCGTGGCCACGCCGTGCTGGCCGGCGCCGGTCTCTGCGATCACGCGGGTCTTTCCCATTTTTTTCGCCAGAAGGACCTGTCCGAGCACGTTGTTGATCTTGTGGGAACCGGTATGGTTCAGGTCCTCCCGCTTGAGATAGATCTTTGCGCCGCCAAGATCCTTCGTCATCTTCTCCGCATAATAAAGAAGGGAGGGCCTGCCGGCATAGTTTTTCAGAAGATCGTCCAGCTCCGCGCAGAACTGCGGATCGTTTTTATAAGCTTCGTAGCATTCCTCCAACCGGAGGATCTCGTTCATCAGCGTTTCGGGAATGTATTGACCCCCGTGAATTCCATATCTACCCTTGGGCATATCTGATTCTCCTTACAATATTTTGTATTTTCTCGCGATCCTTCCATCCGCCGGTTTCCACGCCGCTGCTCAGGTCGACTCCGTAGGGCCGCACCTGCTCCACGGCGGAAAGGATATTTTCCTCATTGAGCCCGCCCGCCAGAAAAAAGGGCTGCTTCGTCTCGGGCAGGCACGCCCAGTCAAAGGTTTTTCCCGTGCCTTTTCCGCTGTCGAAAAGCAGAAGATCCGCCGCCTCCGCCTCCCGGAGCGCCTCGCGGCAAAAGCCGCCCTGCTCCAGCCGCAAAGCCTTGATGACCGGCGCATCCGTCCGCCTTTTCAGCGTCTCGATGTCCGCCGCCCGTTCGTTTCCGTGAAGCTGCACCAGATCGATCACACCCATGCCGCACAGGCGGAGAATCTGTTCCGGCGGTGCGTCCACGAACACACCCACCTTTTGGATTTCCGGCCTGACCAGACGCGCCAGCTCCCGGGCGGTCTCCTCCGTCACCTGCCGCCTGCTCGCCGCAAAAACAAAACCGATATAGTCCGGCCCCGCCTCGTTGACCGCCTCGATATCGCAGGGGCGGCTCAGACCGCAGATCTTGATCTTCGTCATGCGCCGTCCCCCTGAAGGAGGGAAAGCGCCGCCCTTTTGTCCCGGCTCCGCATGAGCGTTTCGCCGATAAGAACCGCGTCCGTCCCGTTTTCTTTCAGAATCCTGGTATCCTGCGGCGTGCGGATCCCACTTTCCGACACAAAAAGCACCTCCGGCGGCACCAGCCTTCTAAGTCTGACACTGTTGGTCAGATCCACCGTAAAATCCCGCAGATTCCGGTTGTTGACGCCGACGATCCGTGCGCCGGCAGAGAGCGCCTGCTCCACCTCCCGCTCGTCATGGACCTCCACCAGGGCGGAAAGCCCCAGATCCCGGGCGATCTCGCCGTATTGCTTCAGTTCCTCCCGGCTCAGCAGCGTGCAGATGAGCAGCACCGCGGAAGCGCCGATCACTTTCGCCTCGTAGATCTGATACGGATCGATCACAAAATCCTTGCGAAGAACCGGCAGGGCCACCGTCTGCGCGATCTCCGTCAGGTACCGGCTGCTGCCCTGAAAGAAATAAGGTTCTGTCAGCACGGAGATCGCCGAAGCGCCCGCCCGTTCATATTCCCTCGCAATGTCCAGATAGGGAAAATCCTCCGCAATGATTCCCCTGGAGGGAGAAGCCTTCTTCACCTCGCAGATGAAGGAAAGCCCCGGCTCTCTGAGCGCCCTTTCAAAGGGAAATGTCTCACCAGCCGGCAGGGCGCGGGCTGCCTGCTCCATCTGCGCCGGGCTCACGGTCTTTTTCTGCTCCTCTACCCGTCGTACCGTCCGCGCCGCGATCTTTTCCAGAATCATCCCTGCGCCTCCCTGGAAAGGCGGATAAAGTTCTCCAGCTGGGCAAGGGCTTTTCCGCTGTCGATCGTCTCCTCAGCAAGGGCCGCCGCCTGCTGCATCGTCAGCTCCGGCCGGGCCACGCAGAGCGCCGCGGCAGAGTTGAGCACCACCGCATCCCGCTTCGGTCCCTTCTCTCCCTCGAGAATACTCCGGGTAATCGCGGCGTTTTCCGCCGGGCTTCCGCCCGTCAGCTCTTCCTTCGCGCAGCGCTTCATGCCAAAGTCTTCCGGCGCGATCTCAAAGGTGCGGAAGGCACCTTCCCTCACCTCGCAGACCAGGGTGGGCGCGCTCATGGAGATCTCATCCAGGCCATCCTGACCATACACCACCATGGCATTTTTGACGCCCAAATTAGAGAGCACCCGGGCCATGGGCTCCACCAGCTCTTTTTCACAGACGCCAAGTAGCTGCATATTGGCGCCGGCAGGATTGGTCAGCGGCCCGAGGATATTGAAGATCGTCCGGATGCCCAGCTCCCGGCGGACCGGCGCGACGTATTTCATGGCAATGTGGTAGTTCTGGGCAAACAGGAAGCAGATGCCGATCTGTTCCAGGATCTTTTTGCTGTGCTCCGGCGGGATCGTAATATCCACGCCCAGCGCCTCCAGCACGTCCGCGGCGCCGCATTTGCTCGAAGCGGCGCGGTTCCCGTGCTTGGCGACCGGCACGCCTGCCGCGGAGACCACCAGCGCGGAAGTGGTCGAAATATTAAAAGAGTTGGACTGGTCGCCGCCCGTTCCGACGATCTCCAGCACGTCCATTTCGTGCAGCAGGCGGATGCAGTGCCTGCGCATGCCGGCAGCCGAAGCAGTGATCTCTTCAATGGTCTCTCCCTTGAGGGACATCGCCGTCAAAAACGCCGCCATCTGAATCTGCGAAGCCTCGCCCTGCATGATCTCATCCATCACGGCCTCTGCCATTTCGTAAGAAAGGTCTTCGCCTTTCGCCACCTTTGCGATTGCTTCCCGGATCATCTTTCTTCTCCTTTCAGAAAATTGTTCAAAATCGCTTTGCCATCCGGCGTCAAAATGGATTCCGGATGAAACTGTACCCCGTAGATCTCATAATCCCTGTGGCACACCGCCATGATCTCTCCTTCTTCCGTGCGGGCTGTGACGCGCAGCTCCGGCGGAAGGGTTTCCTCCACCGCCGCCAGGGAATGATACCGCGCCGCCGCAATGACCTCAGGCAGCCCCCGGAAGATCGGACAGGAACGGTCTAGCGCCACCTTAGACTGCTTGCCGTGCATCAGCTGCTTTGCATAGGAAACCGTCGCCCCGTACGCCTCGCAGATGGCCTGATGCCCCAGGCAGACGCCCAGGACCGGCACCTTTCCCGCAAAATACCGGGCCGCTTCCACGCAGACGCCCGCATCCGCCGGCCGTCCGGGGCCGGGGGAAAGGACAATGCGCCGGGGCCGCAGCGCTTCGATCTGCTCCACCGTCAGCGCGTCGTTTCGGATCACCCGGATATCGGGATCGATCTGGCCGATCAGCTGATAGAGATTGTAGGAAAAGCTGTCGTAATTATCGACCAGCAGAATCATTGTTCCAGTCCTCCTTCCGCTGTTTTCAGCGCCTGTATCACCGCCTGCGCCTTGTTGATACATTCCTCAAATTCTTTCTCCGGAACGCTGCCGGCGACGATCCCCGCCCCCGACCGGACGAAGACCTTCCCGTTTTTCTGAAAGGCAATGCGGATCGCGATGCAGGTGTCGAGATTTCCCGTAAAGTCGATGTAGCCGATGGCGCCGCCGTAAATGCCCCGTTTGTTATTTTCCAGCTCGTTGATGATCTCGCAGGCGCGGATCTTGGGCGCCCCGGAAAGGGTCCCCGCCGGCAGTACCGCGTCCACCGCATCTAGCGCCCCCTTGTCCTCGCGGATGGTGCCCCGCACCGTGGAACCGATGTGCATCACGTGGGAAAACCGCTCAATCGAGAGATATTTTTCCACTTCAACCGTTCCGAACCGGCTGATCTTTCCAATGTCGTTGCGTCCAAGATCCACCAGCATATTGTGCTCGGCCAGCTCTTTGGGATCCTGGAGCAGTTCCTCTTCCAGCTTCCGGTCTTCCGCCTCTGTTTTGCCCCGCGGCCGCGTTCCCGCCAGCGGAAAGGTGTAAAGCGTATCGTCCTGCAGCTTCACCAGTGTCTCCGGCGAAGCGCCCGCGATCTCGATATCGTCGCTGCTGAAGTAGAACATATAGGGGGAAGGATTGGTGGTTCGCAGCACCCGGTAGGTGTCGAACAGGCTTCCCTCCGATTCTGCCTCAAGCCGGTTGGAAAGCACCACCTGAAAGATATCCCCTTCGTAAATGTACCGCTTCGCCTTTTCCACCATGGAGCAATAGGCCTCCCGGTCAAACAGGCTGGTGAATTGGGATTTCAGCTTCAGCGGAGGGATGCTGGCCTTCTGGCCCGTCCGAAGCAGCCGCTCCATGGCGTCAAGCTCCATCAGCGCCTTGTTGTAGTTTTCCTCCGCCGCGTCGGCATGGACGTTGGCGATCAGCACGATCTTCTGCCTGAAATTGTCAAAGGCAATGACCTTGTCAAACAGCATCAGATCCACATCCCGGAAGCCCTCCTCATCTTTTGCGTCAAGCCGCAGAGAAGGCTCGCTGTACTTGATGTAGTCGTAGGAAAAATATCCCACCAGGCCGCCGGTAAAGGGCGGCAGCTCCAGGAAGCGCGGGCTCCTGTTTTCCCTGATGATCTGCCGGATGTATTTCCCCGGCTCGCTGGTCTCCACCATCACGCTGGTGCCTCCCCGGATCGTCACCCTGCCATCCGTGCAGGTGATCTCCAGCTTCGGGTCGTAGCCAAGAAAGGTATACCGCCCCCAGCGGGTGGCGTCTTCCAGACTCTCCAGAATGTAGCAGTGCCGGCTGACCGACTTCAAAATGCGGAGCGCCTCAATGGGCGTGCACAGGTCCGAATAGATCGTCCTGCTGACCGGAATGGACCGGTATTGCTTTGCCAGCTCTTTTACCTGCCGCAGCGTAAGCGTTTCCATGGTTTCTTCCTTTCTGCTTCATGCAATTTGAAAACAAATAAAAAATCCGTCCTTGACAAGATATTTTGTCAAGGACGGATGATCGATCCGCGGTGCCACCTTGTTTCAGGGGGAACTCCCCTGCGCTTATGGGATACCAGCATATCCCCGGCAACTGACACATGCCCTGCGTCGCAGAATACTGGGCACAGAAGCCGGATCGGGCCCCCCTCACGGGAGTTCCGCCTGCGCTGCAAATTCTTTATGAAAATGCATCACATGGTTCCGGATCGACTGCGCTTTTGGCTGCGCCCTCCGTGGTCCATTTAACAGGCTGCGTTCTGCCGGCTTTCCACCATCCCGGCTCTCTGGAAGTGCACTTCCTGTTTTTATCTCCACTTCAACGGTTTTCAACTGCTATGAAATTAGTTACATTATATGCCTGCTTTGTCCGTTTGTCAACCGAAAAAACAAAAATGGTTCGGTTTTTGCTGAGACCATTTAATCCAAAACCGCCGAAATATTGGGAACCACCTGCTTTTTCCGGCTCATGACGCCCGGCAGCAGAAGCTGATGATGGGCGGCGGAATGCCCTGCTCCGGTAAAGGCGCGGTTGAGCACATCCTCGGCAATCTTGCCCACATACAGAAGCATCGTGCCCTCGTCGATGATCTGTGTCAGCATCAGCAGAACCATGTCGTAGCTGCGGTCGGCACGCACCTTTTCCATGCAGGCGAGCAGCTCTTCCTTCATGTGCTCCAGCTCCTGGTAATCCATGCAGGTGATCTGCCCGATCCCGACCTTGTGCTCGCCAAACATGAACTCCTTGAAATCCTGAAACAGCAGCGTATCCGGCGATTTGTTGCTGATAGAAGAAGCCGCGGAAAACATTTCCGACCCCAGCTTCTCAATATCGATTCCCGCCAGCTGCACCATGCGGTACGCCATGCGCCGGTCCTTTTCCGTGCAGGTGGGCGATTTGAACATGACCGTATCGGAAATGATCCCGGCGGAGATCAGCCCCGCCATCGCCCGGCTCGGGGTGACGCCGTGCTCGAAAAAGAGAGAGGCCACCAGCGTCGTGGTGCTTCCCACCGGCTCGCCGCGGAAATACACCGGGCTGTCCGTCTGCAGATCCGCAATGCGGTGATGGTCGATGATTTCCAAAAGCTCCGCCTGGTCCAGTCCGGGAACAGACTGCCTCCGCTCGTTGTGATCCACCAGAATGACCTTTTTGCGGCTGTGATTGAGCAGGTGATAGCGGGAGACCGTGCCCAGCACCTTTTCCTCCGCATCCAGCACAGGATAGCTGGGCGCACGGTTTTTCTGCATGGTCTGGCGCACGTCGTCCAGAAAATCGTCGATGTGGAAGCTGGTGATCCCCTCGGTCCGCATCAGGCGGGAAACCGGGATCGCATGAGAGATCATGCGGGAGGCGCGATAAGGATCGTAATAGGTCAGGATGATGCAGAAATCCTGCTCGGACGCTTCCTCCACCACGATGCCCGCGTCCACCTGGCACAGCACCAGGCATTTGACGCCCGCTTCCTTTGCCGCCCGGATGATGCCCTTTTGATTGCCGGCAATCAGCACGCAGCCCTCAAAGCGCTCTTTGGTGATATACTCCGCATCGTGCGCGGCGATCTCGATGGGGCCTGTGATCGTCTCCCAATCGTTGACGCCGCCCACCAGCATCCCCTCCAGGGCGCTGGCGAGGTTAAAGGCCGTCGTGTCGACATTGAGGCCGTCATGAGCCGAACGCATGTCGTGCTCGGCGATGTCGCTGACGGTCAGCACGCCCACCAGCCTGCAATCCTCATCCGCCACGGACACCAGCTGCACGTTATGCTCGAGCATGATATCCCACGCCGTGCGCACCGTTACGCCGGACCCGACGATGGGCGGCCGGTCAAACTGCACGTCTGAAAGCTGGGTTTTTACCGTACTGATCAGCATCGGCGGTTCAAAGCCAAAGCGTTCGAGCACCGTCATGGTCTCGTTGTTCAGTTCGCCCAAACGAACCGGAACCACGTCCCGTTCGCCCAGCGCGTTTTTCAGCGCGGCATAGGCCATGGCCGACACGATGGAATCCGTATCCGGGTTTCGATGGCCCGTGACATAAGTTTTGCTCATGCTTTTCTCCTTCAGGCAGGCGTTCTTTTCCACCGGAACGACCGGCGGAAGCTCCTCTGCTTTCATCATAGCCTTCTGCCTGTCTGCTGTCAAAACATTTTCCCGGCTTTGACTCTTTGCATCCGGCGGAGAAACTTGTATACTGAACATAACAACTCAAAAGGAGTGCTTCATTCATGCAGCAATATCGTCTTGGCATAGATGTTGGCGGCACAAAGATCGCCTATGGCCTTTTTGACGGAGCATACCGCCTTGTGGCCCGTATGACAGAATCCTCCCGGCCGGACCTTTCCAGCGACAGCATGATGACCCTTCTGTGCGGACAGATCGACCATCTGTTGGGCGAGCAGTCTCTTTCCCGCAAAGACCTTCAGTGCATCGGCATCGCCCTGCCCGGCCACATCCATTTTGAAAAAGGCGTGGTCGTTTCCGCCTCCAACCTGCCCAACTGGAAAGGTGTTCCCGTCCGCGACGCGCTTACTGAACGCCTCGGCGTACCCACGGTACTCGACAATGACGCCAACGTCGCGGCCTGGGCCGAATACTGCCGCGGCGCCGGGCGCGGAAGCCGGAACATGGTCTATCTCACCATCAGCACCGGCATCGGCTGCGGCCTGGTCCTCAATGGGTCGCTCTTTCGCGGCACTTATGGTGCGGCAGGCGAGATCGGCCACACCTTCCTGCGTTCTTCGAGCCGCATCGTCTGCGGCTGCGGACGCACTGGCTGCGCCGAAGCCGCCGGCTCCGGCACGGCGATCGCCCGTTATGTCAAGGCCCGTCTCTGCGAGGGCGTCAGGAGCATCCTCCCGGATCTGGCCGGAAGGATGGATTCCATCACTGCCGAGCACGTAGCGGAAGGCGCCCGCCAAAAAGACGCGCTTTCCTGTGAAGCGCTTTCCATGGCGGCCGACGCCATCGCCCAGGTCTTTTATAACGTCTGCCAGCTCTTTAATTGTGACCGCATCGTTTATGGCGGCGGCCTGACCAAGATCGGCCCGCTGCTGATGGATGATGTGCTCGATCGCTTCCATCGCCTGCTGCCCCCCTCTGACGATTTCCCTGTTGCAGTCCTTCCAGCGCAACTTGGTGACGAAACAGGAATTCTTGGCGCTGCGCTGCTGACACAGTGACTAGCCCGAGTGCTCAAAAATGCTATTGCGCAAAAGGCCGCCTGCCCGGTTGGCTTTTCCCTTCCAACAATGCCCTTAATCGCCAAAGAAAGCTCCTCCATCTGAGGAGCTTTCTTTTTCAAAAAAGAAACTCTTTACTCGACTGTGAAGATCACAGAAGAGGCCAGCGGGGAGACCGTGCCGTCGGCTGCGCGGGCGCGCACGTCCAGCTTATAGGTACCGGCCGCTTCCGTCACGTAGTCAAAGGACCAGCAGACCCATTTCGAAGCGTTGGCGCTTTCCACCGGGCAGGAAGTCCAGGTCTCGCCGTCGAGGGAAAACTCGATCGCCGCGATGGCTACGCCGCAGTCGTCGGCATAGCCGCTGAAGGTGATCTGATCGCCTACGGAGAAGCTTTCACCGGTGCGGTTGAGGATGGAGAGCTTGGCCCGCTGCGCGGCGGAAGGGCCTTCCACGTCGGGAACCTCCGCCTCGCAGGTCAGCTCGATCTCCGTCACCTGACGGGTGAAATACTTTGCAACGGTATCGGGCATCCAGACCTGCGTGCCAGTAGGAATATCAACGCCGCCCACCTGCCATGCCAGCATGGCGCCCTTTTCCAGGACATAGTCCAGAGGCAGCGGCAGGCCGTAGCCCTCGGCGTCCCTGAAAACGATGGTGTTGGCCGCCTCTTCTACTTCGGCAAGATCCAGTACGTCGGCGATCAGCGCACCGGTGATGCTGGCGTTTGCCACGGCGGGGCCGGTGGCGCAGGAGCAGCTCATCGTGCGGGTGACACTCTCCCCTTCCTTGAGTGTGGCGAGGGAGATCGTCTGCGCCTTTTTGATGCTGCCGCTGACGTTGATATAATAGTTTTCTTCGTCCACCTCGCCAAAAGCGAAGCCGGGTTTGGCACAGAGGGCGGTGGCCGCCGTGCCGAAGATGTTGAACACCTCGTCGCCGGGGGTCAGCTGATCCTGATCCCAGGAGAAGGTACCCTGCACGTTTGCGACCTTATCATAGGCTTCGGTTTCCCGGGCGATCAGTTCGCCGGCAAAATTCACAGGAGCCGCAGCCTCGGCTGCCTCTGCAATGGGAGCAGCAGGAGCCTCCACGGGAGCCTGCGCGGCGCAGCCGGCCAGCAGCACGGAGGCGCCGGTGACGGCACTGATCGTTTTCAACACGTTCTTTTTCATAATGTTGTCTCCTTCTTCCGGCTTACTTGGCGTTGAACATGACCTCGTCAGGATAGTAGGTCACCAGACCTTCAGCCGTTTCCGCCCGCACGGAAAGCACATAGGCCCCGGGCGTTTCAGGCGTATAGGTGAAATACCAGTAGATCCATTTGCTCCTGTCGCTGTCAGAGGTGTCAAAGCGGGTCCAGGTCTTGCCGCGGTCGAGAGAGAATTCCACCGCCACCACTTGCTGGTCAAAACCGTGTGCAAAGCCCTCAAAGGTGTAAGGCTCTCCCGCCTTGATGATCTGGCCTTCGTGGAAGTGATAAATGCCCGCGTTGGCCTTGTTGATGTAAGTTCCGGTCTCGATATCCGTTCCCGCGGGGGCCGGCCAGCCGTCAAAGACCTTGACGTTTTCGTTGCTCACCACCTCGATCTTGCAGACGCGGCGGATGAAGGAAGGCGCAGCATAACCGGGCGTCCAGGTGGTCAGTGGATAACCCTGCCCCCAGGGGAGGCGCTCGCCATTGATCTCATAGACCAGCATCGCGTCGTATTCCTCCAGCGCGGACAGCGGCAGGCCGCGGTTCCAGCCCTGCGGATCGTAGCTGAGGAAAGCTTTGGCGCTGTCCTTGAGAATGGCCTTTTCCAGCAGCCAGCTCAGCGGGATACCCGTCACCTCACAGTTCATAATCCACGCGCCGCCCACAGGATTCATCACGCACTGGTTGGCTGCCACCTGCGTCACAGAAGGCGCCTGCTCAATCAACTCGCCAAGGGTAATGGTGAAGGGATTTTCCACTTCTCCGCAAACCTCGATCTCCCATTTGTTGAACAGTTCTTCGTCGAGCGGAACATTCGCCATAGCGTTTCCGTTGCGCTCATAGTCCGACTCACCGGTGGACCAGTTGGCAAAGAACGCACCTTCCGCGCTGGTGAGCACGTCCTGGTCGTAGCGGAACTCACCCTGCACATCCGAAAGGAAGGAGATGCCCTGCAGCACGTCGTACTTGGCTTCCTCCCACAACAGCAGGCCCTGCCCGTCCTCCGTGGCGGTGTGGCAGGTCATGCAGTCTCCGGTAAAGGTCTCCTTGGTATGGATGCCGTGAATAAGTGCGCCAAGCTGATTGGTCTTGTAAAGATAGCCGTCGCCGTAGGTGTGGCAGTGGCGGCAGTCAAGTACAGTCATGTCGAAATCGTACTCGTTTTGAAAGTAAAGATGCTCATACTCCATGGATTGGAGTAGCTTGGAAAGGTCGCCGCCGTGGCAGGAAGCGCAGCCGCACTCATCGGCATTGAGATAATAGGTGTTATAGCCGGTAGTATTGCCGGGACGGTGCCAGTAGCCGCCTACGTCGTCGGGGGTGCGCTGCACCTGCACGCCGCTTTCAAGGGTGATGACCTCGGGGGCGTAGGCTTTGCTACGTTCCTCCATAGCCGCAAACATCTCAGCAGTGGCCTCTTCGCCGGTTATAGCCGCTTCCGGCTCTTTGGCAGGCTCCTGCGTCGCTTCCGGGGCGGGTGTGTCCGCCGCCTGCGGCTCCTGCGTCGCTGCGGGCGTTTCAGTGGCCTGCGGCTCCTGCGTCGCTGCGGGCGCACAGGCGGACAGAATCATGGCCGCAAACAGGCACAGTGCCAGCAGACGCATCGCGTATTTTTTCATTTCCATTCCTCCTTTTTCTCCATAGTCCTCCGGACTTTTTTCTATCATAGCTCCAGCCCCTTTTGCGACCAATGACGATTTCCACAATCCGGATTATCCTTTTTCACAAAAATCCATAAAAACAGCGGCGGCACCATGCCTTTCCCGGTGGTGCAGCCGCTTACATGCTGTTGAAAATTTTTATTTTTTCGGCGGAACGTAGCAGGGGCAGCGCTCCGGATGCTTCACCGTCACAGGAATGCGCATGCGCATCATCATATCCCGCGCCTCATACAAAAACGCGGGGGTCTCAGCAAGGATCTCGCAGTAGTAATCCGCCCGGGGCGTCATTCCGTACTGATCGGCGATGTCCAGCAGGACACCGATGTACTTGTTTTCCTGATGGATGCCGTTTTCGTCAAAAGTTCGGTCAATGGTTACAGTCAGCGCCCAGCCCGCTTCCCAAACCTGAGCCAGCGGACAGTCAAGATTGCGGCTGTTGAAAATAAATCCTCCAGTGGATATGGGCGCGCGTGCGAGGATAGATTCCAGGGAGATCACGCAGCCCACGCTGTAAAAAAGCTCCATCGGCAGCTCATATTCGACAAACTGCTTCTGAATGCAGCGCAGGCTCTCTTCCCAGCGGTTCAGGATTGGAAAGCCCTGTCCCTCGTCGGAAAAATGCCGCGCCACACGGTAGTTGGGCGTGGGAAAAACCAACACCTTCTGCTCCTCCACCCATTCGAGCGTAGGAACTTCACACTGTGGTTTTTGCTGCGTAAAGTGGCAGATGTTGAGGAGCCGGTCGTTGAGCGTTTGCGCCAGCTCCAGCTTTTTGCGCTTTTCCACCAGCTTTTTCGCATTCTTTTCCAAAATCTTCTGCATGTGCAGAATATCCCTTTGATCCACAATTTCCTTGATCTCTTTGAGAGACAGTCCCGCGTTTTTCAGCTGCTGGATCATATCCAGCGTCGAGCACTGTGCCATGGAATAATAGCGGTATCCCGTCTGCGCATCGACGATCTCCGGCTCCAGCAGTCCCTGCTCCTGATAAAGGAGCAACGCTTTTTTTGTCACCTGGTTTTTTTCCGCCATCTGGCCGATCGTCAGCCGTTCCATGCACGGTTCCTCCCTTCCGTATTTTTTATTATTTTACACGCCCGCATTCCGTTTGCCAATTTTTTATTATTTTTTACATATAAATTGTTGACTCCTCCCTTAGGGAGGACTTTATACTCTGTGTTATCAAAAACAATTTATAGGAAAGGAGAGGTCTTGTGAGTACGCCTGCCTATGTCTTTTTGATCGACGAAGCTGGCGGCAAGCTCTATCGCTGTCCGCTGCGCACACAGCCTGCTGTCAACAGCCGCGAACCCTCCCGGCTGTATCTGCTTCTTGATGATGCCGAGCCTGTCGTAGCGTCCCCTTCCACTCTTCCGCCCGTGGCAAAGATCACTTCCGTGCGCAAGACCTCTCCTGCGCTCACCCTTGAAGCGCTGTGCAGCTACCTGCTTGCGTATCCCGACGCCACTCTCTCCGCAACGGCAGAGCATTTTTTCTACCATCCCAATACCATTTCCGGCTTTGTGCGTAAACGCTGCGGCAAGAGTTTTTCTCAGTTCTGCAAGGAGCTCCGTATGGAGACTGCTGCCCGGCTGCTAACCGAAAGCAGTCTATCCGTTTCACAGATCGCCCAGCAATGCGGCTACCACAACATCAGTCATTTCTACAACTGCTTCCGTGAGCGCTATGGAAAAACACCTGCAGAATACCGCAGGGCTTGTGAAATTCCATAAATGCATACAAAAGACGCCCGAGACAATCTCGGGCGTCTTTTGTATGCAAATCAGATCCGTTCTTTTACGGGCTTTTTGAGCGCGGCGAGGATCAGCGCTCCTACCACTGCGCCCACGACAACCGCGCCAAGATACCACAGCGGATGCTCTACCACCGAAAGGACGAACAGCCCTCCGTGCGGCGCCCGCAGCGCACAGCCAAAAGCCATGGACAATCCGCCAGCCACGGCCGAACCCACAGCGCAGGCAGGAATCACCCGAAGCGGATCGGCCGCCGCAAAGGGGATCGCTCCCTCCGTAATGAAGGAAAGGCCCATGATGTAGTTGGTCAGGCCGGACTGGCGGTCTTTTTTGGTAAAGCGGTTGGGGAAAAACGTGGTGCACAGCGCGATCGCCAGCGGCGGCACCATGCCGCCCGCCATGACCGCCGCCATAAAGGGCGAAGCGATCGCGTTTCCTGCGGCATTCACCAGCGAAGCTGTGCCAAATACGTAGGCCGCCTTGTTGATCGGCCCGCCCATGTCGATGCTCATCATGCCGCCAAGCAGGATGCCCGCCACGATGCGGCTGCTCTCTCCCATGGTCGTGAGTCCCTGCGAGATCATCTCGTTGAGGGCGCTGACCGGCGGATTGACCAGCCAGACGATTGCCGCGCCGATGATTAAAATGCCCAGCACGGGATAGAGCAGTACCGGCTTAATGCCCTCGAGACTTGCTGGTAGCCTGTCAAAAATCCTGCGAAGGAGCAGCACCAGATACCCCGCCAGAAATCCCGCCAGCAGCGCCCCCAGAAATCCTGAGCCGCCAGCATTGGCCAATGCCCCTCCCACAAAGCCCACCGCCAGAGCGGGCCGGTCGCCGATGCTCATGGCGATAAAGCCCGCCAGCACCGGCAGCATAAATCCAAAAGCAGCGTCCCCTACGCTCTTAAAAAAGGCGGCAACCGGTGTATTGCTGCCAAAATTGGCAGGATCGATCGTATAGTCGTCCAGCAGGAAGGCCAGCGCGATCAAAATACCGCCGCCAATGACAAACGGAAGCATATGGGAGACGCCGTTCATCAGGTGCTTGTAGATGCGGCGGCCCGCGCTTTCCCTCTCCGCGGGGGCGCGACTGCCTTCCCCACGTCCATGGTAAACCGGCGCGTTTCCCTCTACCGCCTGTCTGAGCAATTCCTCCGGCCTGTGGATACCGTCTGCAACCTTGACCCTCAGCACCGGCTTTCCGTCAAAGCGTTCCATCTCTACGTCCCGGTCAGCCGCAATGATAATACAGCGCGCCCGGCGGATCTCCTCCGCCGTCAGCAGGTTTTTCGCCCCGCCGGAACCGTCGGTCTCCACTTTGAAGGAAAGCCCCATCTGCGCTGCCTTCTGTTCAAGGCTCTCGGCGGCCATATAGGTGTGGGCAATGCCAGTTGGGCAGGCGGTAACGGCCAGGATCTCATATCCGCCGTCCTCCTCGCTGCGTTTGGGCGCAGCGCCCGCTTCTTTTTCCGATGGTTCTCCGTATTTTTCCCGCTCCTGCCGGTCAATCGCCTCAAGAAATTCCTCCGGCGTCTCCGCCGACAGCAGCTTTTCCCGAAAGGCTCCGTCCATCAGCAGCGTCGAAAGCCGCGAAAGCACCTCAAGATGTGTATCTGCCGCCGTATCTGGCGCCGCGATGAGAAAAAAGAGCTTGGAGGGCATGCCGTCCAGCGCCTGAAATTCCACCCCTGCCGGCACGGTCATTGCGCACAGCGCGGCCCGTTTTACGGCAGACGATTTTGCGTGCGGGATCGCGATGCCCTCGCCGATGCCCGTCGTTCCTTCCTCTTCCCGTTTCCAAACGTCCTTCCGGTATTGGGAAAGATCGGTCACTGCGCCGCTTTTCTTCATCAGCGCAATGAGTGTTTCCATCGCTTCCTCTTTGGAAGCAGCGTCTGCCCGCAGGGCGATACTCTCCGGCAGCAGCAGATCCGTAATTCGCACGCAAATTCCTCCTGTACACTGGTATTAGATCAGGGTGACCTGCTCCAAAACGCCATGCACTTTTTCCGCCGTTGCCAACCCCTCGGAGAAGGCGCTGGCGCTGCCCGCGGCGACGCCCATGCGAAATGCCTCCCGATACGCTCCCGTTTGCAGGTATCCCGTCAGGAAGCCCGCCACCATGGAGTCGCCTGCTCCTACGGAATTTCTGACCGTTCCCTTCGGCGCTGCGCAGGAAAAGATCTTGCCATTCTCTGTCAGCATCCACGCGCCCTCTCCGGCCATGGATACTAGGACGTTGCGCGCCCCCAGTTTCTGAAGCTCACGGGCATAGCGGGCGATCTCTTCTCTGGAGGTGATCTCCACGCCGAAGAGCTCTCCCAGCTCGCTCTTGTTGGGTTTGATGAGGAAAGGATGATAGTGCAGTACGTTTTTGAGAAGGGTGCCGGTCGCGTCTACCGCCGTCAGCACTCCCTTTCCCTCCATTCTGCCCAGGATCCGTTCATATATGTCTGAGGGAAGCGTGTTGGGAATACTTCCCGCCAGCACCAGCACATCACCCTGTCCCAGCCTCTCCAGCTTTTCAAAAAGCGCATCGATGGCCTCGACCGGAATGGACGGCCCCTGCCCGTTGATCTCGGTTTCCTCCTGCGCCTTGAGCTTGACATTGATACGGGAAAGCCCCTTTTCCAGCCGGATAAAATCCGTCCGGCAGCCCAGTTCCCTTGCGCCCGTTTCGATCGCGTCACCCGTAAAACCCGCCGTAAATCCTAGCGCAACGCTTTCCATTCCCAGGTTATGGAGCACCACCGACACGTTGATGCCCTTTCCGCCGGGATAAATCTGTTCTGCGCTGGAGCGGTTGGTTTCGCCCATCTGCAAATCTTCCACTCTGACCACATGATCCAGCGAGGGATTGAATGTCACCGTGTAAATCATTTGTCTACCTCCACAACCTGTCCGACCTTCCGGGTTCCTTCCGGAAGAGATGTCGTCAGGATCATCGCATCTTCCAGCGCCGCAAAACACACCGGCGCCACCGTGCCAAATTTCGACGGATCACTCAAAATATATGCCGTCCGGGTGCGGCGAAGCGCCTCAGCCTTCGCCAGGGACTCGTCCATTTCAGACGTCGTGAATCCCTCCGGATCAGCAATGCCGTTGGTTCCAAAGAATCCTTTCGTAAAATGGAACCGGCTCATGCTCTCGAGCGCGCCGCTGCCGACCACGACTTCCGTCCGCGCCTTGTAATGGCCACCGATCAAAATAATGGAAAAGCCCCGCTCACCGAGGATCCTCGCGTGGAGCAGGCCATTGGTCACGTAGGTAGCCTGCCGCTCCTGCACATATCCGGCCAGATATTCCGTAGTCGTTCCGCCGTCGATATAAACAAAATCGTCCCTTTCAATCAGCCCCGCTGCATACTGGGCGATCCGTTGCTTTTCGCTTCGGGCCATTTCGCGTTTTGTAACAGAGTCAAATTCTCCCATCAGATAACGCCGGTTTTTCACCGTGGCGCCGCCATGGACCCTGCAGAGCATCCCCTCTTCATCCAGCGCCGCCAAATCGCGGCGTACAGTTGCTTCTGAGGCTCCCAGCAGTCTGGTCAGTTCCACTACAGTTGCCGCGCCCTGTCGTTCGATTAGCTGCAAGATCGCTCTTTGTCTCTCTTCTGCCAGCATAATCATCCCTCCTTCTAAAACAATTTATCATTTCTTTCTCACAAAATCAATCATTTATAATCAAATTAAATCATCTTTAATCAAATCCAATTGTCTTTATCCTGTTACTTCTCAGACCGCTCCATGCTGTTGCCGTTATGCATCAGAAAGAGAAAAGCCGCTCCTATTGATAGATCAGGAGCGGCTCTTGTCCGTAAGAAAGAACTTTCAGTCATTCACCGCCAGGTCACTGGTGGGGAGCTGAGATTTTTTGGCGCACACCAAAATAGGCGGCGTTTTATTTTCGATCGTATCCTTGGTGATGATGCAGCGTTCCACATCCTCGCGAGAGGGGATTTCGAACATCACGTCCTGCATGACCTCCTCAAGAATTGCGCGCAGGCCGCGGGCGCCGGTCTTGCGGGCGATGGCCTTCTGCGCCACGGCCTGAAGGGCCTCCGGCTCAAATTCCAGTTCCACCCCATCCATCTCCAGCAGCTTTGCATACTGCTTCACCAGGGCGTTTTTCGGCTCTGTGAGAATATTGATGAGCGCCTGTTCATCAAGCTGATCAAGCGTCACGACCACAGGAACACGACCAACAAACTCGGGGATCAAACCAAATTTAAGCAGATCTTCCGGCAAAATCTGTTCGAGGATCGCGCCGATATCCTTGTTGGAACGGGTCTGCACATCCGCGCCAAACCCCATGGTCTTCTTGCCGGTGCGCTGTTCGATAATCTTTTCAATGCCGCCGAATGCACCGCCGCAGATGAACAGGATATTGGTCGTGTCAATCTGCAAAAATTCCTGATGGGGATGCTTGCGTCCTCCCTGCGGAGGAACGCTGGCCACAGTGGATTCGAGGATTTTCAGCAGCGCCTGCTGCACGCCCTCGCCCGAAACATCGCGCGTGATAGAGGGATTATCGCTCTTGCGGGCAATCTTATCCACTTCGTCAATGTAGATGATACCCTTCTGGGCTTTTTCAATATCGTAATCCGCCGCCTGGATCAGCTTGAGCAGGATGTTTTCCACGTCCTCGCCCACGTATCCTGCCTCTGTCAGAGAAGTGGCGTCTGCCACGGCAAAGGGTACATCCAGGATCCTTGCAAGGGTCTGCGCCAGCAGAGTTTTGCCGCTGCCGGTGGGTCCCAGCATCAGGATATTGGATTTTTGCAGCTCCACGCCGTCCTTGGCCACTGGGGAAGTGATGCGCTTGTAGTGATTGTACACCGCCACTGCCATCGCTTTTTTCGCCCGTTTCTGACCGATGACGTAATCGTCGAGCGCCTTCATAATCTCCAAAGGCTTGGGAATCTCCGCAATATCGGGGATGCTGGTCGCCTCAGGAGCGTCGTTGACGATCTCCATGCACAGTTCTACGCACTCGTCGCAAATAAAAACGCCAGGACCGGCAACGATGCGCCGAACCTCTTGCTGTTTTTTGCCGCAAAAAGAGCAGCGGATGGTTTTGGAGTTATCTTCGTTTTTGGGCATTGTTCACCTCATGTGATAAAATGTGCTTCCTCCGTAAAGGGGAAAGCACGCCAAGGAGCGGCGAAATACCGCTCCCCTACGTTGTCTGAATCGTTGATTTGCTGCAGATTCTCTTTCGGGTATCCGCAGCGTATCGTTCCGCATTACCTGCGGGCGGGGATCACCTCGTCCACGATGCCATAGGCAAGGGCCTCCTCGGCGGACATGTAATGGTCGCGCTCAACGTCGGCCGCCACCTGCTCGATGGGTCTGCCAGTGCGGGCTGCGAGGATCTCGTTCATCTTCTTTTTGGTCTTGAGGATCTGTTCCGCCTGGATGCTGATATCCGTCGCCTGGCCACGGGCGCCGCCGCTGGGCTGGTGGATCATCACCTCGGCGTTGGGAAGCGCCTTGCGCTTGCCCTTGGCGCCGGCGGCGAGAAGAAACGCGCCCATGGAGGCGGCCATGCCGAT
>Ga0129308_1000737_pt1 | contig 43328 bp, 58 predicted proteins | sample L827metagenome_FD_94440 | JGI IMG/M metagenome (GOLD analysis project Ga0129308, IMG submission 94440) | Ring-tailed lemur group fecal microbial communities from Wisconsin, USA - L827 metagenome | ecosystem: Host-associated > Mammals > Digestive system > Large intestine > Fecal | place: USA... | reverse complement strand
TGGAGCCGGAGAGCCGCCCCACCGGAATCCCGGTCTTGCGGGACACAACCCACATGAGATTTTCCTCTGTCACGGCGGTTTTGCCCTTTGTCTGCTGGAACAGCATCAGCTTGTCCCGCAGCTCGGCTGCCCGCTCAAACTGGCTCTTGCGAATGGCCTGATCCAGCTCCTGCTCCAGCTCGGTCTGACTCTTTGTCTCCTGTCTCCCGAACCGGTGGCGAAGCTCCTCTACCCGCAGATTGGCCGCGCTCTCATCCAGCAGGTCCAGCGCCTTATCCGGAAGAAAGCGGTCGGTGAGGTATCGCCGGGACAGACGAATCGCCGCTGTTATCGCCGCATCCGTAATTTTCACGCGGTGGTGCCGTTCCAGTCCGGGCCGCAGGCCGCGCAGAATTTCCAGCGTCTCCTCATCCGTCGGCTCCCGGACCGTCACAGCCCGGAAGCGCCGGTCCAGGGCGGCGTCCTTTTCGATATACTTCCGATATTCCTCGGTTGTGGTCGCGCCGATGATCTGAATTTCACCGCGGCCCAGCGCCGGCTTCATAATGTTGGCAGCGTCGATGGCCCCCTCGGCGGAGCCAGCGCCAACAATCGTGTGCAGCTCGTCGACGAACAGAATGATATCGCCTGCCCGCCGGATCTCTGCGATGATATCCCGGATACGTTCCTCGAACTCGCCGCGGTACTTGGTTCCCGCCACCAGGCTGGCCATATCCAGCGACATCACCCGTTTCCCCATTAGCTGTTCCGGCACCTGGCCCGCTGCAATTCGCTGGGCCAGGCCCTCGACGATCGCGGTCTTTCCCACCCCCGGCTCTCCAATCAGCGCGGGATTGTTTTTATTTTTCCGGCTCAAAATTTCAATCACCGTGGTGATCTCCGCTTCCCTGCCGATAATTGTCTCCATCTGGTCGGCCTTGGCCACCAGGTCCACGCTGAACTGCTCCAAAAGCCTCAAATCATGTTCCCTCTTTTCCACCGCCTCCCTGCACCGAAGGCTGATATAGATTTCCGAAAAAACGCAGTCGGTGCTGACGCCATTTTCCTGTAAAATACCAGCCGCTTCGCTCTCTCCCTGCCGGCTGATGGCAAGCAGGATGTGCTCTGGACAGATTCGCCGCTTTCCGAGCTGCCGCATCTCTTTCCATGCGCCGGAGAGAATTTGCCGGGCCTCCTGTGTCAATCCCTGGGGTAGTCTGGCTGTTCTGTCGCCCATTCCACATCGCCGGAGAATCGCCCGCCGCAGCAGGCTTGGCTCCATCCCCGCCCAGCGGAGCAGACGGCCCGCCATGGACCCGCCGTTGTCTGCCAGGGCCAGCAGCAGATGCTCGCTGCCCACATAGCTATGTCCCATTCTCACCGCCTGCGCCCATGCGCTTCGCAGAACCTTTTCGCTCTGGACGGTATATAGTTTCCGCTGCACGCTCAGCACCCCGCCTTTCCTCTCTGGATTTTTGCCGCGCCCCTGCCAAAATATACCGAAAATGAAGGAATTACTATTTGCATTTTTCGGAATTCATGCTAGAATAAAAACAACGCAAGACTCTTGCAATTTTTTATGGAGGTGGAATCCAAAATGGCATACAAGATCACTGACAAATGTGTGAAGTGCGGCGCTTGTGCTGACGCTTGCCCGCTCGGCATTATCTCTGAAGGCGACGACCGCTATGTAATCAATGCTGACGAGTGCGTTAGCTGCGGTACCTGCGCTGGCGAATGTCCCAACGACGCAATCGTTGAGGAATAAGTTCCAACATAGCAGCGGGCTTGTGCCGTGCACAAGCCCGCTGCTTTTCGCCCGGAGGTATTGAAATGCAGCAAAATGCCTGGATTACCCTTCCAAAACTGCCGGATCAGTTCCCGCTCAGCACCGATTCCGTATTGCTTGCGGATTTTGTCTCCATATCGGGCCGCGCCAGCGTCTTTGACCTTGGAGCGGGCGCCGGGACCCTGGGTCTGCTGCTCTGCGCCAGGCACCCCGGCTGCCATGCCGACGGCATCGAATTGCAGCCGCAGGCGGTGCAGGCGGCGGAGACCGCGATTCGTCAGAACCGCATGGAGGACCGCGTCTCTGTTTCCCAGGGCGATCTCCGGCAGATTGAAAACTTTTTCCCGGCCAATCAATACGACGTGGTTTTGTCCAATCCGCCCTATTTTCCGGCCGGCAGCGGGGCCGCCGCCGCATCCAATGCGCTGGCGCTGTCCCGCACGGAGCTGGGATGCACACTGGCGGACATCTGCCGCGCCGCCGCCTGGCTTCTTCGTTACGGCGGCCGCTTCTTTCTGGTCCACCGGCCGGAGCGGCTCTGCGATCTTGTGACAGAGCTGCGGCGCAATGATCTGGAGCCGAAGCGGCTGCGTCTCGTCCGCCACAGGCCCGCCCTGCCGCCAGCTCTCATTCTGCTGGAGAGCCGTCTGGGCGGGAAGCCCGGTCTTGTCATTGAGTGGGATCTGGTTTTACAGAATGCGGACGGCACGGCGACGGAGGAATATCAAAGAATTTACGGATTAGGAGGAAACTAGCATGGCCGGAACCCTGTACCTCGTACCGACGCCCATCGGAAACCTGGAAGATATCTCGAAGCGCTGCCGTGAGACCCTGGCAGAGGCGGATTTCATTGCGGCCGAGGATACCCGCGTCTCTCTGAAGCTGCTCAACTATCTGGAGCTGAAAAAGCCCCTGATCAGCTACTACGAGCACAACAAGACCGAGAGCGGCAAGCGGATTGTGGAACGGCTGCTGGCGGGCGAAACCTGCGCGCTTGTCACCGACGCCGGTTCCCCCGCCATCTCTGACCCGGGCGAGGATCTGGTTGCGCTCTGCGCGGCAGCCGGGATTCCGGTGTCCGCCATCCCTGGGCCCTGCGCCATCATCACGGCCCTCAGCATCTCCGGCCTGCCCACCGGCCGCTTCACCTTTGAGGGCTTTCTCTCCACCAGCAAAAAGAGCCGGCAGGAGCACCTCGCCTCTCTGCGGGAGGAGCGGCGCACCATGGTCTTCTACGAAGCCCCCCACAAGCTGCGCGCCACCCTGGACGACCTGGCCGCCGCTTTCGGCGGAGACCGGCGCATCAGCCTCTGCCGGGAGCTGACGAAGCTCCATGAGGAGGTTATCCGTACAACGTTGGACGGCGCCCGCGCCTGCTACGCGGAGCAGCCGCCCCGCGGGGAATATGTGCTGGTTTTGGAGGGCGCCTCTGAATCCCCAGAGGCGAAACTGACGCTGGAGGATGCCCTCGCGCTGGTGGCCGCCCGGATTGAGGCGGGAAGCTCCAAAAAAGACGCCGTCAAGCAGACCGCCGCCGAGACCGGCTTCCCGAAAAATGTTCTCTATGACGCCGCCATCCGGCTCTGACTTCGAAAATCAGACATCATCGTGCAAAAGGGCGCCCGTATGAAGAAATCATACGGGCGCCGGACTATTTTATCGCCCTTGCGCAAATCGGACAGGGTATTTTTACCCGCGCTCGTCCATAGGATTTTTCCAAGAGGTGATTCTATGGTAATGTCCTATATCTGGACGGCAATGATCGCGCTGTCGCTGCTGGCCTCCGCCTTCAGCGGCACGCTGCCGCTGATGACGACCGCCCTGTTCCATGGGGCGGAGTCCGCCATTTCCCTGACGCTCTCTCTGGCCGGCGTTCTCTGCCTCTGGAGCGGCGTCATCCGCGTCATGGAGCTGACCGGGCTCTCCAGGGGACTGGCCGCCCTGCTGCGTCCGCTGCTGCGGCTGCTCTTTCCCCAGGCGGCCTCGGACCCCGAAGCGGCCGGCTATCTCTCCGGGAATTTTACCGCCAACCTTCTGGGCCTCGGCAACGCCGCCACGCCGCTGGGCCTCAAGGCCGTGCAGCGGATGAAGCAGCTCTCCGGCGGCGAGAACGCCTCCAACGAGATGTGCCGTCTGATCGTCATGAATACGGCTTCCGTCCAGTTGATTCCGACGACGGTCGCCGCGGTCCGCAGCTCTCTTGGCGCAAGCGCGCCCTTTGACATTCTCCCGGCCGTTTGGCTCACCTCTCTTTGCTCCGTCTCTCTGGGGCTGCTGGCCGCGAGGCTGATGGAGGGACGCCATGGCTGATCTGCTGGTCCCGGCCCTGGTCCTGCTCGTCTCGGCCTGCGCCCTCGGAAAAAAGCTCGATCTCTACGCTCTGATGCAGGATGGCGTCCGGGATGGATTGAAACTGCTCCTCTCGATTCTGCCAGCACTGGTCGTTTTGCTGGCCGCCGTAGAGATGCTCCGCGTCTCCGGCGCGCTGGATTGGCTCACCAAGCTGGCCGCTCCCTTCTTCTCTCTCTTCGGTATTCCACCGGAGACAGCTCCCTTGGTGCTCATCCGTCCTCTGAGCGGCAGCGCCGCCTTGGCCGTCGGCACCGATTTGATGGCGACCTACGGCGTCGACTCGCAGATCGGCCGGACTGCCGCCGTCATGCTTGGCTCCACGGAGACCACCTTCTATACCATCAGCGTCTATTTTGGCGCGGCCGGCATTCGCAATCCGAGGCACACCATTCCCGCCGCGCTGATCGCGGACCTGACCGGCTTTGCTGCGGCGGCGTTGACGGTCCGTCTCTTCGGTTGAGCGCCATTTCCCGCGTTTTTGGCCGAAAACCACTGTACAGAGGAGAAGATTTCTGCTATAATATCTGGAAATTATAATAGAAGTTCGAAAGGATCTATACCATGGAGAAACTCATTGATCTGATCTCCGCCGAGGTCTCCGCGGCCTTTCAGGAGGCGGGCTTCGACGCCGCCTACGGCAAGGTGTCCGTCTCCAACCGGCCGGACCTGGGTGAATATCAGTGCAACGGCGCCATGCCGGCCGCCAAGGCCTACCACAAGGCCCCCATTCAAATTGCCGAGGCCGTCGCTGCGCAGCTCAGGCAGCATCCGGCCTTTTCTGCTGTAGATGCTGTCAAGCCCGGCTTTCTCAATCTGAAGCTGGCCCCCGGTTATGTCGCTGACTATCTGAACCAGATGGCCAGAAGCAGCCGCCTGGGTCTGGAGGCTGATCCGGCTCCCAGAACCATCGTCATCGACTACGGCGGACCCAACGTGGCAAAGCCGCTGCATGTCGGCCATCTGCGCTCCGCCATCATTGGCGAGAGCATCAAGCGAATCTACCGTTACTTCGGCAACCACGTCATTGGCGATATCCATATGGGCGATTGGGGCCTGCAAATGGGTCTCATCATTGCCGAGCTGCGGGAGCGGCAGCCTGAGCTGCCCTATTTTACGCCGGGCAAGACCGACGGCTTCCCCGCGGAGGCCCCCTTCACCATCTCCGAGCTGGAGGAAATCTATCCCGCCGCCAGCGCCAAGTCCAAGACGGACGAAGGCTTTGCCAGGAAAGCCCACGAAGCTACCTATCAGCTCCAGCACGGCCATCCCGGCTATACCGCCCTGTGGAAGCACATTATGGCTGTCTCCGTGGCGGACCTGAAGAAAAACTATGAAAAGCTGGATGTCTCCTTTGACGTCTGGTACGGCGAGAGCGATGCCGAGCCCTATATCGCCCCCATGCTGGAGGACCTGAAGTCCCGGAACCTGCTGACGGAGAGCGACGGCGCGCTGGTCATCCCCGTCAGTCAGGAGGACGACAAGAAGGAGATTCCTCCCTGCATTCTGGTCAAGTCCGACGGCGCAACCCTCTATGCCACGACGGACCTTGCCACCATGGTCCAGCGGGAGAAGCTGTTTCATCCGGACAAGCTGCTCTATATCACGGACAAACGGCAGAGTCTCCACTTTGAACAGGTGTTCCGTGCCGCCAGAAAGAGCGACATCGTTCGTCCGGAGACGGAGCTGCAGCACATCGGCTTCGGCACCATGAACGGCAAGGACGGCAAGCCCTTCAAGACCCGTGAGGGCGGCGTCATGCGGCTGGAGCGGCTGATCTCCGAGATCACGGAATTCGTGACGGAGAAGATCAGAGAGAACCAAATTGTCGCCGGGGACGCCGTGGAGGAGACCGCCAAGCGCATCGCCATGGCCGCTCTCAAGTATGGCGACCTCTCCAACCTGGCCACCAAGGACTATATCTTCGATATGGACCGCTTCTCCGCCTTCGAGGGCAACACCGGTCCCTATATTCTCTACACAATTGTGCGGATCAAGTCGATTCTGGCCCGCTACGGCAGGGAGGCCACGGTGATTCTGCCGCCGGAAACTGTCCCGGAAAAGGATCTGATGCTTTCCATCTCCCGCTTCGCGGACAACCTGCAGATCGCCTACCGCGATTCGGCCCCCAACGTGATCTGCGCCTATGTCTACGAGCTGGCCGGCGCGGTCAACAGATTCTACCACGAGACGCGCATTCTCACCGAAGAAGACGAGGTGAGAAGGGCCGGCTATATCGCGCTGATCTCTCTTGCCAAGCAGGTCCTGGAAATCTGCATCGACCTGCTGGGCTTCTCCGCTCCGGAGAAAATGTAAAAGTCAAAGCCTCATGGGGCTTTGACTGATTGGAGATATTTCACCTGCGCCTGCGTGCACATGGCGGCCGGCACAGTTGCCGCGGCGAAACGGGGCTGCCGTTTCGCCGCTCTACGCACGCTGCGCCTCTTCTACCGTCCTCACCTGGATATCGTAGGTGTTGAGCCCCAGAAAATTTTGCTCCAGCTCTACACCATACTCCAGATAGATGGAACCGCCCTCGTCGGTCAGATGGCTCTCCACCCGCCGGGCCGTCACGCCAAGCAGCATCGCGCCGAAATCCATGGAATAGAGGGATTCGGTCTTTTTCCCCTCGATAAATTCCATACGGGAATGGAGCTTGCCGGACCGTTCCAGCGTCACACGGCCGTCTTCCACCTCAAAGGCGGCGGTTACGCCCTCCATCCCGGTCAGCTCGCTCTCCTCATAGGAGACGCGGAGCTTACGGCCAAACCGCTGCAGCTTGCCGCCGGTAATAAATTCCAACGTCTGCGGCGCCTCATTTTGCGCCTTCTGCGTTCCCTTAATTGTAATCATCGCTTTCTTTTCCACGGCAGACACCCCGTTCCCCAGTTTCCTCTATGATATGCGAAAAAAAGAAAGAAAACAAGTGGGAATAAAAATTCTGCCGACAGTGGAAATTAAGATGCAGATGGTATATAATGTACTGACGGAAAGGAGGCCATGAACGATGCAAATTGATCTGACCAAAAAGGAATTCCGCCGGCTCCTTGATCTCGTATACATCGGCAACTGGATTCTGAACTCCACCCGCGGCGACGACCGGATTGCGGACTACGACGACCTCGAGAGCAAGCTGTTCGCGCTCTGCAAGGGCACGCCGATGGCCTCTCTGGTGGAATCCTGGAACGGCATTCCGGTCCCGTCGCAGGCCTTTGCCGACGGCGGCATCCATGAGGCCATTGCAGACTACGAGGACACCGTGTTCTTCGATATTCTGGCGGAAGAGTTGGCCCGCAGAGATATGGAATACGCACCAATCTCCAAGGACAACTATGACGAACTGGTTTCCCGGATAGAGGACTATATCGAGGAATTCGAAGCCCACGGCGCAGACAACATTTCGGTAGATACGGAGTAATCCCGGGCCGCAGGACGATGCCTGCGGCTCGGATTCTGCCAGAGAAGGAGAACTTATGAACAACGAACTGACGCAAAAGGACATTGACAAGATGCAGGCGGAGCTGGACGACCGCATTCAGAATCAGCGTCCCGTCCTGATTGAAGAGGTCAAGCGTACCCGTGCCTTTGGCGACCTCAGTGAAAATTATGAATATAAGGCGGCCAAACAGGCCAAGAACCGCAATGAAAGCCGCATCCGCTATCTGACCAATATGATCAAAACGGCCACAATCATTGAAGACAACTCCGGCGCAGATGAGATCGGCCTTTTTGACAAGGTCACGCTGTACCTTGCGGAAGACGACGAGACCATGGTCGTTCAGGTCTGCACCACAGTCCGCACAGACCCCAGCTCCGGCTTCATCAGCAAGGAATCGCCTCTCGGCAGCGCCATTCTGGGCAAGCACACCGGCGACCGCGCCACCGTCCACGTCAATGACCGCTACAGCTATGAGGTGGAAATTCGCAGCATTGAGAAGGCAGAGGACGACGGCTCTGCCCCGCTGCTCTCTTATTGATTTCCAAAAAAACAGAAAGATTGGATAGAGGGACATATGGCAACATCATACAAAGGAAAGCGTACCGCAACCTACAGTCCAAAAAGCAAGCTGCTTCTGTTTGCGGCAGGAGCAGGAATCTGTCTGATTCTGGTGCTGCTTCTCTTCGCGCTTGACGGCGGCTTTGCTCCCGCAGCGGAGCCGGAACAGCCTTCGCTCTCAGATATGGTATCCCCCGAGCCGTCGGAAACACCCGCGGAGACGCCCCAGCAGCCCAGTGTCCCGGAGGAGACACCGGAGGAGCCGGAAGAGATCTATGAGGAGGAGCCGGAGGACCTTGTCTACGAGGACTTTACACCTCACGCCGTGGCAGGCACAGAGCCTTCTTCGCATATTCTGAGCACCGACGTTCTGGTCGGCGGTCAGATTGTCTCTGACTATCGGGCCGAAAACCCCATCCAGTTTGACGTAGGCAGCAAATATACCGCGCTGGACGGCCTCTTCACCTTCCGGGGCGACAACTTCCGCTCCGGCTCTTCGGTCGGCACCGCAGATCTCACGAGCAAGACCTTTGGCGAATACTGGACGCACTCCGTCACTACCCTTGCCGCCCCGGACGGCAATGTATGGACCGGCTGCGGCTGGACCGGACAGCCTCTCATTGTCAACTGGCCCAAGGCGACGCGGCAGATCATGAATCTTCACGACTGGGCCAAGGAGGCAGACGAGCTGATCGAGGTCATCTATGCCACGATGGACGGCCATATTTACTTTTTGGAGCTGGAAACCGGCAAGGAAACCCGCGATCCGCTCTTTATGGGCTACACCTTCAAAGGCTCCGGCTCGATCGACCCCCGCGGCTATCCGGTTCTCTATGTTGGCGCCGGCTATGCCAGTACCCAGGGGTCCGCGCGGGCCTTTGCAATCAGCCTGATCGACTACAGCGTTCTCTTCACCTTCGGCAATGACGACAGCTTTGCGCTGCGTGACTGGCCCTGCTTCGACAGCTCTCCGCTGGTCGACGCCGAGACGGATCAGTTGATCTATCCCGGCGAGAACGGCGTGCTCTATCTCGTCCATCTGAATTCCAGCTATGACGAGGCTGCCGGCACGCTCACCATGGACCCCGAGATCGTCCGCTGGCGCTATCAGGGCGCCCGTTCCTCCACCACCTCCTACTGGTTCGGCATGGAGGACAGCGCCGTGATTTGGCAGGGGCACCTGATTGTTGCCGACAACGGCGGCTATTTGATGTGCCTTGACCTCGAAACGCTGAAGCTGGATTGGGTGCAGGACGTCGTCGACGACACGAACTGCTCCCCTGTCCTGGAGCTGGAGGACGGCCATCCCTACATCTACATCAGCACTTCGTTCCATCTTGGCTGGCGCAGCAGCAGTACCGCAGAAATCCCGGTATTCAAAATCGACGCCGAAACCGGCGAAATTGTCTGGCAGGTGGACTACACCTGCTACTCTGAGGACGGCGTCTCCGGCGGTGTGCAGGGCACAATCGCCCTGGGTAAGAAAAAGCTGTCCAACCTGGTCTTTGTTCCGGTGTCCCGCTCCGGCCAGCCCTCCGGCGGTATTCTGGCCGCGCTCGATAAGGAGACCGGCGAAAAGATCTGGGAATGGGAATCCGCCAGCTACACCTGGGGTTCCCCCACCATTGTCTACGACAAAGCCGGCAACGGCTATCTGATCTTCGGCACCCTCTACGGCGAGCTGTGCATGCTGGACGGCGCCACCGGCGAGGTCCTGGACACCATGGATATGGGCGCACATATGGAGTCCACGGTGGCCGCTTACGGCAACCACATTGTGATCGGCACCAGAACCAACTACATCTACGGAATCACCTTGGAATAGACGCAATGGATATTCAAATTCTACATCTGTTGGATGGCGCAAGAGCTGCCAAGGGTCTCACCGTCGTGATCGACGTGTTCCGCGCTTTCTCTCTGGAGTGCTATCTGATCGCCGGCGGCGCACGCGAGATCATCCCGGTGGCCGACAGCGCAAAGGCCCGCGCGCTCAAGGCCGGCAATCCGGAACTGATTCTGGCCGGAGAACGGCACGGCTTCAAGCTGCCGGGCTTTGATCTCGGCAATTCCCCCACGCAGGCCGAGGCGATGGATGTTCGGGGAAAAACCGTCGTTCATACGACCAGCGCCGGCACGCAGGGCATTGAAAACGCCTGGAATGCCACGGAGCTTCTGACCGGCAGCCTGGTCAACGCCGCCGCCATCGCGCAATACATCCGCAAAAGGCAGCCGGAAACCGTCTCGCTGGTCTGTATGGGCATTGAGACGCGGAAAATTGCACCGGAGGATTTGCTCTGCGCCGAATACATTCAAAGCCTGCTGCTGGAGCGGCCATTTCCCGTGGCAGAGCGCGCGGCGGCCCTTCGCTTCACCTCCGGCGCCCGGTTTTTCCTGCCGGAGCAGCAGGCCGACTGTCCCAGCCGCGACTTTGAGCTCTGCACCGCTGTCGATCGTTTTCCCTTCGTCCTGCGTGTCGAGCGGCGGTCCGACGGTCTCTTCCACGCGGTCCGCACCGATTTTTGAACAAAAGCCAGCCCTGTCCCTCTTTCCATCGGAGGGACAGGGTCTTTCGTTTGCCGCGGCGGGATTGACCAAATCCAAAAATGGTGTATAATACTATCATCAATGAACAGCCGGACCGAGAGGAGAAATCTATGTCTGTACAATTTTTCAGGACGCAGCTCAGGCGGCTTCAGGGGTTGGCGGAGGAGGAGCCAATCAGCCTGGAGCGCCGCGAACAAGAGTTGATCGGCTCCCTGCTGCAATGGGGCAAGCACAAACGCGTTCGCTTTGAGGAGATCGAGTTTCCCGCTTTCCGCGCTGCCATGGCGGTCCCCACGGCCTGCAAGGGGCAGGGCGCTGTGCTGTATCTTCACGGCGGCGGCTACGTCTGCGGCGATCTCAACTATGCCAAGGGATTCGGCTCTGTGCTCTGCCAGGAAACCTCCGTTCCGGTCCTCTGCCCCGCCTACCGGCTGGCTCCCGAATTTCCCTTCCCCGCCGCTCTGGAGGACGCCGTCGCCGCATACCGCCACCTTCTGGAGCGGTTCTCTCCGGAGCAACTGGTCTTCATTGGAGAATCCGCCGGCGGCGGCCTGCTGCTTTCACTCTGTATCGAGGCCAAGCGTCTCGGTCTGCCGCAGCCCGGCGGCCTGATCTGTATCTCCCCCTGGACCGATCTGACGGCTTCCGGCGTCTCCTACGAGGAGAACAAGGATGTGGACCCCTCCATGACATTGTCGCGCCTGCAGCGCTATGCAGCCTGTTACAGCGATGATCTGCGCAATCCTCTGGTTTCTCCGCTGTTTGCAGACCTCACCGGGCTGCCGGAAAGCCTGATCTTCGTGGGCGGCGACGAGATTATGATGAGCGACTCCACGCTGCTCTATGACGCGTTGCTTCAGGCAGGCTGTCAGGCGACCCTTACCGTTGCGCCGGACCTCTGGCATGGCTACGTGCTATACAATCTCAAGGAACGCCGCATAGATATGGACGCCATTCGCGACCTGATTCGGAGGATCACAGCATGAGCCGGTATTGGTTTCGCCTCGACAATGCGGCCCTGATTTTTCCAGCAGTCCGGCAACAAAACTGGACCAATGCTTTTCGCGTCTCGATCACGCTGCGGGAGAAAATTGATCCCATTGCGCTCCAGCAGGCAGTTGTGGATCTGATGCCGCGATTTCCAACCTTCTATGTGCGGCTGCGGACCGGCGTATTTTGGTACTACCTGGAAGAGGTCAGGCATCCGCCGGCCGTCCGTCCGGATTACGCCTACCCGCTGACCCACATGAACGCCAAGGAGCTCCGCACCTGCTGTCTGCGGGTGTTCTACCATAAGAACCGCATTGCGGCAGAGTTCTTTCATTCTCTGACCGACGGCAGCGGCGGCGTCATCTATCTCAAGACGCTGGCCGCCCGCTATTTGACGCTGCGGTATGGCGTCAAAATTCCCGCGGAGTGCGGTGTTTTGGATTGGACGCAGGATCCGCAGCCGGAGGAGCTGGAGGACAGCTTCCTTCGCCATGCGGGTAAGGTCGCGCTGAGCCGAAAGGAGCCGACCTCCTACCGTCTTCGCGGCACACGGGAGCCGGACGGCTTTCTCCATCTGACCACAGGCGTGGTGGACACCCGGACGCTTATCGACACAGCGCACAAATATGATGCGACGGTAACGGCGTTTTTGGCCGCAGTTATGACAAAGTCTATTTTAAATATGCAAAATGAGAAGCGCTATCTGGGTCGTCTGAAGCCGGTCAAAATCACGATACCGGTCAATTTGCGCAAGCTCTACGGCAGCAGTACGCTGCGCAACTTTGCCCTGACCATCAATCCCGGCGTCGATCCCATGCTGGGCCACTACACGCTGCGGGAGCTGTGCGGCATCTACACGAAGGAGCTGGCGCTTGAGGCTACGCCGAAACAGATGGCTGCCCGCATTGCCGCCAATGTGGGGCCGCAGCAATTGTTTCCGCTAAAGCTGGCGCCGCTCTTCCTTAAAAATATGGCGATGCGGATGGTCTATGCCGATATTGGCGAGCGAAAAGGTTGCCTGAACATTTCCAATCTCGGCAGCACGGCGCTGCCGGACGTCATGCAGCCCTATGTGGAACGGCTGGAATTTATCATCGGCGTCCAAAAGACCTATCCGAACAACTGCTCCGTGGCATCCTGCGGCGGCGTCACCTGCATCAATATGATCCGAAGCATCCAGGAATCTGAACTGGAGCGTCAATTTTTCTCCCGCCTCGTGGAGCTGGGGATCCCAGTCACCATCGAGAGCAACGAAAGGTAGGAACCCATGTACTGCGTAAAATGCGGTGTCCGGCTGGACGACAGTCTCGACCGTTGTCCACTGTGCAATACGCCGGTCTGGCGACCGGATGAGAGCATGGACCCAACGAAAAAATTCTCCGGCATTTATCCAAAAAAGCAGCGAAACGAGCGCATGGCCGCCCTGGCCTTTTTAACCGCGCTTGCCTTATTGGCGGCTTTTATCACACTGCGCATCTGCCTGCACATCTACGGCGGCATTGGTTGGTCCGGCTATTCCATGCTGGGCATCGCGCTGTTTTATATTATTGTGATCCTGCCGCTCTGGTTCCACCGGCCAAATCCGATGGTTTTTGTCCCGGTCTCCCACGCGGCCATAGCCGGTTACCTGCTCTATATCTGTGAAAAAACCGGCGGACACTGGTTTCTCTCCTTTGCCTTTCCGGTTGTGGCGCTCTCCTGCCTGTTTATCACAGGTTTTATCGCGCTGATGAAGTATATTCACGGCGGACGCCTCTTCATCATCGGCGGCAGCATCATCTTTCTCGGCGGGCTGTCCATTCTGGTCGAGTTTTTCCAGCACATCACCTTTGCAACGCAGATGTTCACCTGGTCCCTCTATGTCGTCAGCTCCTGCTTTGCCTTTGGCATGTTTCTCATTCTGTCCGCGCTGATTCGTCCTCTCCGGGAATATCTGGAGCGACGCTTCTTCCTATAGCAAACCAGGGAATGCACCGGCATTCCCTGGTTTATTTTTTTATTCAAAAAGGAGGAAGCGCTCGCGCTTCCTCCTCTGTTTATTATGCATTCAGCAGCCGCAGAACGTTGGCCGCCTGCAGCTCGATGCCGATTGGAATACACCGCTCGTCCAGATCAAAATAGCAGCTATGCGCAACGCACTGTCTGGGATCCTCCACTGCGCAGCCGAGGTGGAAAAAGCAGGCGGGCCGGGCCGCAGCAAAATAGGCAAAGTCCTCCACCCCCAGAGAGGGCACCGTCAGCTCCCGAACTTTGTCCGCTCCCAGGATGCCGGAGGCCGTCTCCTTCACCAAGTCCACAATCCGGTCGGTATTGATCAGCGGCGAATAGCTGGGCTCAATCATCAGCTCCGCCCGGCCGCCCAACATGGAAGCCGTCTGTTCGCAGACGGTCTTGATCCGTTCCCGCATGAACATTCTGGTCTCCGGGTCCAGCGTCCGGATAATGCCGGTCAGCTCCACATAGTCCGCCACCTGATTCCGCACATTGCCGCCGTGGATGGTTCCAAAGGTGCAGACCGCAGAATCTGTCGCGCTGATATTCCGGCTGACGACCGACTGGACCGTATTCAGGATATTTGCGGCAATCAGAATCGCGTCGACGCCTTCGTCCGGATGTGCGCCATGGCAGGAGGTTCCATAGACCTTCAGCGTCAGCATATCGGAAGCGGCATACATCTTTCCATATTTGATGCCAATCTCGCCAACCGGCAGGTTTCCCGCCACATGAAGTCCCAGCATGACGTCCACATGCGGATCTTCCAGGCAGCCCGCCTGAATCATGCGCTCCGCGCCGCCAATCGACTCCTCCGCCGGCTGAAAAATCAGTTTTACGCTGCCATGCAGCTCCTCCCGCATGGAGGAGAGCAGCATCGCGATACCCAAAAGAATCGCCGTATGGGCGTCATGTCCGCAGGCATGCATCACGCCGGGATTCTGAGAGCAGTAGGACAGCGCGGAATTTTCCTCCTGAATCGGAAGCGCATCGATGTCCGCCCGGATGCCAACCGTCGGTCCGTCAAATCCCCCGCGGATCAGCCCCACTACGCCGGTATCCGCCACATTCTTTTCATAGGGAATGCCAAGCCGCTCCAGCCATGTGCAAATCAGCGCCATGGTTTCGTATTCCCGCTCGGACAGTTCAGGGTGCATATGCAAATGGCGGCGCAGTGCAATGGCCTCCTGGCCAATTTGCAGCCGTTCCATACGTTCTCGGATTGTCTCCATGGTTTTCCTCCCGTCAGAATCCGGTCAAAACCGCAATCTCGATCAAAATCATCTGCGCAACCAGCAAGATCGCAAACAGCTTTGCAAACCATTTCAGCCACCGGTCATACCGCACATCGCCCAAGCCGCAGATGATCACGATACCGCAGGTGGGCCAGAGCAGATTGGACAGGCCATCGCCAAACTGGAATGCCAGGCAGGCCACCTGCCGGCTGATACCAAGCGCATCCGCCAGCGGCGCCATAATCGGCATTGTAACCGCCGCCTGGCCGGAGCCGGAGGAGACGAGGAAATTGATCAGCGTCTGAACCAGCAGCATGAGCTGCGCGGAAATCGCAGAGGGCGCATTTTGCAGCAGATTGCTCAGCGCATAGATGATCGTGTCCATGATCTTGGCATCGGTCATGATGACCACAATGCCCTTGGCGAGTCCGGTCAGGATGCAGCCCCAGAGAACGCCCTTGGCGCCGTTCAGCAGCTCGGCGCAATATTTGTTCGGCTTCCAGCCTGCAATCAGCGCTGCCACAGCCGACATGATAATGAACAGGCCGCAGAGCTCTTTATAGCCCCAGCCCTTCTCAATCAGGCCGATCATCAGGACCACCAGCGTCACCAGAACGTCAAGTAAAATCAATCCATGGCGCCAACTGAAGACGTACTCATCCAGTTGGCTGCGGTCAAAGGAATGGGTACAGGCGTCGCCCTGAACTACGGAAAGCTGCGGATTTTTCTTTACCTTCGCCGCATAGATCATGAGATAGATAATCGCAATCGTCATCAGTACGGCAAAGCATATGCCGCGGAAGGCGACGCCCGAATAGAGCTCGACACCGGCGATCGACTGCGCCACCGCCACGGTGTAGGGATTCAGGGTGCCGGCCATGAAGCCGACATATTCGCCCAGCGCCAGCACGGCAAAGCCGGTCATGGCGTCATAGCCCAGCGCGATCATCAGCCCGACGATCAAAGGGTAAAAGCCATAGAACTCACTCAACATGCCGAATACAGAGCCGCCAAGGCCAAAGATAATCATCAGCACCGGAATCAAAATCATATCCCGGTTTCCTACCTTTTGCATCACCTTGCCGATGCCCGCGTGAAACGCTCCGGTTTTCACCATCACGCCAAAGGTTGCGGCACAGGTAAGGATAACGAAAATAATGTCCGAAGCGTCGACACAGCCCTGATAAAGCGCCGCAAAAACGCCCAGCACGCTGGCCGGCTTGACCTCGGATTTGTCTATTTGATGATAGCTTCCGGCAATCGCCACGCTTCTGGAGGTTCCGTTGACATCGATCGTCTCATACTCGAAGGAGCCGGAGGGAATGATCCAGGACAGGACTGCCATCAGCGCGATGATGAGGAACACGATCAGCCATGTGTCCGGCATAGTCAGCTTCTTTTTTGGGTTTTCTTTTGTTCTCATAGTTCTCTCCTTCCAACACCCGGTTTTTCAATAAAATTGACAGCATTGGATAGGTGTATTGTAGCAGGCATAATTCACCATGTTAAGTGTAAAATATGGCAATATTTTTGCAAAAAATGCTTTTCTAATTTTCGACTTTTGTCTGTGGGTTTTTCCAATTCTTATCTTCAAATAAGAGGAGGTCCCCCGATGGGGACCTCCTCTTCAGGCCAGTCCAAATAGGCATAGAATGATTCCATACAAGACGCTTGCACCGACGCCGCAGACGATAACTGGACCGGCAATCGTGAACATCTTCGCACAGGTGCCGAGGACCAGCGACTCTGTTTTAAATTCCATGGCGGGCGCAACAATGGAATTTGCAAAGCCGGTAATTGGGACCACCGTTCCTGCGCCGGCAAACTGCGCAATTTTACTGTAGAGGCTCAAGCCGGTCAGCAGGGCGCCAAGAAACACCAGCGAAACAGAGGTCGCGGTACCAGCATTTGTCTCGTCCAATCCCAAGGCTGTAAATCCGTTTAAAATCAATTGGCCGACAACGCAGATCAGCCCGCCAGTCCAGAACGCATTGAACAAATCCTTCCAGATTGGCGAATTGGGCGACATTTTTTTGACGTATTCCTGATATTCATTTTTTGAAAGATTCATAAAGAAAACCCCCTTTGGCAGTATTCTTGCCAAATGGGGTTTTTTTATTGATGATGTCTCAAAAATCAGACAAGCTCAATGACAGCAGTCTCAGCGGCGTCACCGCGGCGAGCAGCAACTCTTGTCACTCTCGTATAACCGCCATTGCGCTCCTTATACTTGGGCGCAATTTCATCAAACAGCTTTTTTGCCACATCTTCCTTGGTCAGATAGGAAACGGCTCTGCGGTAATTGGACAGGCCGCCCTTTTTGCCCAGCGTAATCAGCTTTTCGGCAATCGGCTGGACCTCTTTTGCACGATAGAACGTGGTCTCGATCTTGCCCTTCTCCAGAAGATCTGTTGCCTGCTGACGCAGCAGTGCCTTTCTCTGAGAGCTGGTCTTGCCGAGCTTACGGGTTCCAAACATTGTAACTACCTCCTTCTTGAAAGGTTATTGCTCAGAATTGTTGGTGCTCAAATCATCGCTGGCCAGGCTCAGGCCCATCATTGCCAGCTTGTTCTGCACCTCTTCGAGAGACTTTCTGCCCATGTTGCGGACCTTCATCATATCCTCGCCGGTTCTGGAAATCAGATCCGCGACGTTGTTGATGTTGGCACGCTTGAGGCAATTGAAACTTCTGACAGACAGGTCAAGCTCCTCAATGGTCAGATCAAGGATCTTGCTGCGGCTGTTTTCCACTTTCTCTACGATGGTCGGATTGCTCGCGACATGCTCGGAGAGATCTGTGAACAAAGCCAAATGGTCCGTCAAAATCTTTGCGCCGAGAGACACCGCATCTCTTGCAGAGATGGTGGAATCTGTCCAGACCTCAAGAGTCAGCTTGTCATAATCGGTCATGTTGCCCACACGGGTATTTTCCACCGTGTAGTTGACCTTGTAGACAGGCGTATAGATGGAATCGATGGGGATGACGCCAATCGGCATCTGCGGATTCTTGTTCCGGTCCGCCGGGACATAGCCGCGGCCATGGCTCATGGTGATTTCCATGTTCAAAGTCGCGTCCGGTCCCAATGTGCAGATATGCAGCTCCGGATTGAGGATCTCCACGTCGCCGTCTGCCTTGATATCGCCAGCGGTCACTTCGCACTCGCCGGCGGCATCAATATACACGGTCTTAATCCCCTGGCAGTGCAGCCGCGCGATGATCTTCTTGATGTTCAGGACAATCTCCGTGACATCTTCCTTGACGCCGGGAATTGTGGAAAACTCATGCTGAACTCCGGCGATCTTGATGGAGGTCGCCGCAGTGCCAGGCAGAGAAGACAGAAGGATCCGTCTCAGGGAGTTTCCCAAGGTGGTACCGTATCCTCTTTCCAGGGGCTCCACCACAAACTTGCCGCAAGAACCGTCTTCCGGAGACTCAATGCACTCGATGCGGGGCTTTTCAATTTCTACCATTAACTAATATACCCTCCTTGTAACTACGAAACGTCGTTTCGCTGCCGAATTCAGCTTACCAATAGACGAGGGTTACGCATTACTTGGAGTACAACTCGACGATCAGGTGCTCCTCGATCTCGAAGTCAATGTCGTCTCTCGCCGGCATTGCAATAACCGTGCCCTGAAGGGTGTTCTTATCTCTGTCAAGCCACTTGGGGGTAGCGACAAAGGCATCGGCTTCCTTCATCATCTTGAACCGGGTGCAGGACTGGCTCTTCTCGCGAACCGCGATCACATCGCCAACCTTGACCAGATAGGAAGGAATATTGACATGCTTGCCATTGACGGTAAAATGACCATGGTTGACCAACTGCCGGGCCTCACGGCGGGTAGACGCATAGCCCAGGCGGTAGACAACATTGTCCAGACGACGCTCAATCAGAACCAGGAGGTTCTCACCGGTGTTGCCGCCGGCGCGCTCGGCCTTCTCATAGTACATTCTGAACTGCTTTTCCAGAATGCCATAGACGAACTTGACCTTCTGCTTCTCCTGGAGCTGCAGGCCATATTCAGACTTTTTGGTTCTTCTCTGACCGCCGGGGTTCTTGTTGGAAGTTTTGTTATAACCCATGACAGCGGGAGAAACGCCCAGGGTTCTGCAACGCTTCAGAACCGGCTGTGTATTTTTCGCCATACGAAATTTCCTCCTTCACGAATTAGACACGGCGTCTCTTGGGAGGACGGCAACCATTGTGAGGAATGGGAGTGACGTCCTTGATCATTGTGACGTCAAGACCAGCGGACTGCAGCGCACGGATGGCTGCCTCACGGCCCTGGCCAGGACCCTTCACGTATACTTCGACGGTCTTGAGGCCGTAGTTCTCGATTGCAGCCTTGGCAGCCGTCTCGGCGGCCATCTGTGCGGCAAACGGAGTCGACTTCTTGGAACCGCGGAAGCCCAGGCCGCCGGAGGAAGCCCAGCTCAGCGCATTACCGTTCAGGTCGGTGACAGTAACCATTGTGTTATTGAACGAAGAGCGGATATGTGCGGCGCCCTTTTCTACGTTCTTCCGCTCGCGGCGGCGTTTGACAACTTTCTTTGCAGTTTTAGCCATTACATATCCCTCCCTTACTTCTTCTTATTTGCAATGGTCTTCTTGGGACCCTTGCGGGTTCTCGCGTTGGTCTTGGTGCGCTGGCCGCGGACGGGAAGGCCACGGCGATGACGGACGCCGCGATAGCAGCCAATCTCCGTCAGGCGCTTGATGTTCAGCGCGACTTCACGACGCAGGTCACCTTCGATGGTGTAGTTCTTATCGATCACATCACGAAGAGCAGATTCCTGATCCTCGGTCAGATCCTTGACGCGAATGTCGGGATCCACACCAGCCATGGCCAGAATATCGTTTGCGCTCTTTCTGCCGATGCCATAGATATAGGTCAAGCCGATTTCAATTCTTTTTTCTCTGGGCAGGTCAATACCAGCAATACGTGCCATATTTCTTAGAGCACCTCCTATTAGCCTTGTCTCTGCTTATGCTTGGGGTTTTCGCAAATAACCATAACGCGACCCTTGCGCTTAATGACCTTACACTTGTCGCACATGGGCTTTACGGACGGTCTTACCTTCATACTGTTAACCTCCATTTGAGACCAAACGTCTCTACTTACTTCTCCATGTGATTCTTCCCCGGGTCAGATCATAGGGCGACATCTGGACGGTCACCTTGTCTCCGGGAAGGATCTTGATAAAGTTCATCCGGAGCTTGCCGGAAATATGTGCCAGAATGATGTGACCGTTGCCAATGTCAACGGAAAACATCGCATTCGGCAGCGCATCAGTAACGATGCCCTCAAGCTCAATTACGTCGTCTTTTGCCAAGTTTTCAAAAACCTCCTTGGTCTTGACTTTGGATTTCCTGGCAGAAACCTGCCAGCTCTCTTCGTAATTCACTGTTGAGTATTTTATCGCCGGAACGAATTTTCGCGGCGACTCTCGAATCAGCCCGGGCAGCCAATCGCAAATGCTTCTGCTTTTTCTTCTTCGGGTGTTCCAGCTTTCTGCATCTGCCATCTGCAATCAGAACATACTCCCCTGCCGTCTCAACGACGAAGAAATATTTACCCTTGTCTCTGCCGGACAAGGCCTCTACGATGTCCGACCTGGATAGTTCCATATTGCTACAGCTCCCCGCTGACGGTGAGAATTTCCGGCTCTCCGTCGGTAATGAGCACAGTATTTTCATAGTGGGCCGACAGCTTTCCGTCTTTTGTCACCGTGGTCCAGCGGTCCTTCAGCACCTCAACCTCGTAGGTGCCGACATTGACCATGGGCTCGATGGCGATCGTCATTCCACGGATCAGCCTCGGTCCTCTCCCGGGAGCACCGTAATTCGGCACATTCGGCTCCTCATGCAGGTTCGCTCCGACACCGTGACCTATGAAGTCGCGAACCACAGAAAACCCGTTGCTCTCCACATAGCTTTGGACTGCATGGGAGATATCAGAGACACGATTGCCCTGACGTGCGAATTTTAGCCCCTCAAAAAAACTCTGCTTCGTGACATTGATGAGCCTTTGCGCCTCCGGAGAAATCTCTCCACAGGCAAATGTTGCGGCACAGTCGCCATGGAATCCATGATAATACGCGCCGACATCCACGCTCACAATGTCGCCCTCCTGGATCTTCCGGTTGCCCGGGATTCCGTGGATCACCACATTGTTGACCGAGATGCATGCGCTGGCGGGATATCCGCCATAGTTCAGGAAGGAAGGCGTTGCGCCTTGCGAAACAATAAAGTCGTGAACGGCTTTATCAATCTCCTTCGTTCTGACGCCGGGCCTCACCATTTCGCCTGCAAGTGCACGCGCTGCCGCGGTAATTTTACAGGCCTGACGCATCACGACGAGTTCTCGCTCAATTTTTACAGGTATCATTGCTGGACACCTATTGCCGCCATAATATCACGGGTAGCGTCTTCGATGGGCTGGTTTCCCTCAACAAGCCGGAGCTTGCCAAGTTTTTCATAGAAGCCCTTCAATGCCTCGGTCTCCTCGTGGAACACCTTCAGTCTGTTCTTCACCGTCTCCGGTGCGTCGTCCTTCCGGGTTACCAGCTCGGCGCCGCAGGCATCGCAGATGCCTTCACGCTTGGGCGGATGCGCTGCAATATGATAGCTGGCGCCACAACTGCCGCAGACACGGCGACCGGTCATGCGCTGCTCAATCACAGCATCTTCAATTTCAATGGAAACAACACTGTCAAACCGGATACCGGCGTCCTCAAGGGCCTGCGCCTGAGGAATTGTCCGCGGAACTCCATCCAGGATAAATCCGTTGGCGCAGTCGGGCCTGGCTACCCGTTCCGCGACGATGCCAATGATGACATCGTCGGGAACGAGCTTACCAGCATCCATGAAGCTCTTGGCCTTCAGGCCGATTTCCGTGCCGTTTTTGATGGCCTCTCTCAGAATATTGCCCGTAGAAATGGTGGGGATGTTCAGCTTCGCGGCAATAATTTCCGCTTGCGTACCCTTACCCGCACCGGGCGCACCTAATAGAATCAGCTTCATCGCAAATCCTCCAGTTTATTCCAGGAAGCCCTTATAGTGGCGCATCAACATCTGCGCCTCAATTGCAGAAACCGTCTCAATGGCGACACCGACAACGATGATGACCGAAGTACCGCCAATCGCCAGGCCGCTCACGCCGACGACATTGCCAACAATGATGGGCAGCAGCGCCACGACACTGAGGAACAGAGCGCCAAAGAGGACAATCTTGTTGATCGTCTTGGCGATGAACTCGGCCGTGGGACGTCCGGGCCGGAAGCCAGGAATAAAGCCGCCGTTCTTCTTGAGATTGTTGGCAATCTCCACCGGATTATACTGCACAGTTGCATAGAAGTAGCTGAACAGGACAATCAGAATGAAGTAGCACACTGCGTAGACCGCGCTGGTGTTGCTGAACACATTTCTGTACCACCAACCGCTTGTACCGCTGGTAAAGGCGCAGATTGTAGCGGGCAGCGAGGCGATGGACTGTGCAAAGATGATAGGCAGGACGCCGGACATGTTGACCTTGATCGGCAGGTTGGTGTTTTGTCCGCCGTAGACCTTGCGGCCCACAACGCGCTTTGCATACTGGACCGGGATTCTGCGCTCTGCGTTGGTGATGAACACGATAAACGCAATCAGCAGCAGCATGCCAATGACCAGCAGGATGCAGGTCCACCACTGGATGGCGCCGCTCTTCAGGCTGGAGACCATCGTTCCGACCAAGCTCGGCACTCTCGAGACGATACCTGCGAACAGGATGATCGAAATACCGTTGCCAATGCCGAACTCAGAGATCTGCTCGCCCAGCCACATGACCAAGCTTGCGCCAGCGGTGAAGGACAATACCACAACGATTCCCGAGAGAACGTTGGCTGTGACCAGCAACTGGTAATTGTTCAGCATCACATAGTAGGCAATGCCCAGCACCAGTCCAAGGCCAACGGTGGTATACCGGGTGATGCGATTGAGCTTCCGCTTTCCCTCTTCGCCCTCTTCTTTCGCGAGACGCTCAAGGGCCGGGAAAACGATAGTCAACAGTTCAATAATAATGGATGCGTTGATATACGGCTGAATACCCAACGCAAATACGGTCGCCTGCGAGAAGGCAGAACCGGACATCGCATTGTAGAGTCCCAAAACCGTATTAGACAGATTGTAACGGAAGTAGCTACTCAGTGCTTCAACGTTGACGTAAGGAACCGGGACTGCGTTGCCCACACGGAAGATCAGGAGGATCATCAGAGTGAACAGGAGTTTTTTCCGCAGCTCGGGGATCTTCCAAGCATTACGCAGTGTCGTGAACACTTACACCACCTCTGCCTTTCCACCTGCCTGCTCAATTTTTTCTTTGGCAGATGCGGAGAATGCAGCGGCCTTTACTGTAAGATTTTTGACCAAGGTACCGTTGGCAATGATCTTCAGGCCATATTTGCACTCGTGGATGATGCCTTTCTCGATCAGAGCGGCTGCATCAACCGTCGCGCCGTCTTCAAAGACATTCAGCGCCGCGATGTTGACCGCAGTCAGAGGCTTGGCATAGATATTGTTGAAGCCACGCTTGGGGATACGGCGAGCCAGAGGCATCTGGCCACCTTCAAAGCCGACACGGACTTTGCCGCCGGAACGGGCTTTCTGGCCCTTGTGTCCGCGGCCGGCAGTCTTGCCATTGCCGGTTGCAGTGCCACGGCCCTTGCGCTTGCCAACATGGGTGGAACCCATCACGGGAGCAAGTTCATGTAATTCCATTCTTGTCTCCTCCTTAGTCTTCCTTGGTGACTTCCAGCAGGTAACCGATCTGGCGGATCTTACCGGCGGTCATTTCGTTATCGGGCTGAACGGTCACCTGGCCAATCTTGTGCAGGCCCAGGGACTCGGCAGTTGCGATATGCTTTTTCAGACGGCCATTCAGGCTCTTGACCAGCTTAATTCTGTAATTTGCCATGATTCAAGCCCTCCTTAACCGACAATTTCTTCCACGCTCAGGCCGCGGGTTCTGGCAACTTCCTCCGGACCACGGAGAGAGGTCAGGCCCTGCATGGTGGCCTTCACAACATTCTGCGGGTTGTTGGAGCGCAGGCACTTGGTACGAATGTTGGTAATGCCAACCGCTTCCATCACTGCACGGACAGCGCCGCCAGCGATGACGCCGGTGCCTTCGGGAGCCGGCATCAGCAGAACTTCGCCGGCGCCGAACTTGCCGATGATCTCGTGCGGGATCGTCGTGCCGGAAGTGACCACATGGGCCATGTTCTTCTTGGCAGCCGCGATGCCCTTCAGGATCGCCTCGGAAACCTCGGCGGCCTTGCCCAGGCCATAGCCGACAGTGCCCTTGCCGTCGCCAACAACAACCAGCGCGGAGAATTTCATCACGCGGCCGCCCTTGACGGTCTTGGATACGCGGTTCAGGTAAACAACTTTTTCAATAAACTCGGGAGCAGTAGCTTCTGCTTGTCTGTTGTAAGCCATTTAATCTTCCTCCTCCTGACTTAAAATTCGAGTCCGCCTTCACGGGCGCCTTCGGCCAGCGCAGCGACACGACCGTGATAGATATAGCCGCCACGGTCGAACACGACGACGCTGATGCCTTTTTCCTTGGCGCGCTGCGCAACCAGCTGACCGACCTTCTTGGCAGCCTCGCAGTTGCCGGCGGCACCCTCGAACTCTTTGTCCAGAGTGGACGCGGAAGCCAGGGTAACTCCATTGACATCGTCAATAATCTGTGCGTAGATATTCGCATTGCTGCGGAACACATTCAGACGAGGTCTCTCGGGTGTGCCGGAGATCTTGCCACGCACTCTCACATGGCGCTTCATGCGCTGTGCATTTTTATCAATCTTACTAACCATTAGGCACACCTCCCATTATTTCTTACCGCCGGCCTTGCCTTCTTTGCGGCGGATGGTCTCGGTGGTATACTTGATGCCCTTGCCCTTATAGGGTTCCGGCGGTCTCTTGCCCCGGATCTCAGCAGCGATCTGACCGACTTTCTGCTTGTCGATGCCGCTGACCACGATCTTATTGGGGGTGGGAGCTTCCAGGGTAATGCCCTCGGGCTCTTCTACGATCACCTGATGGGAATAGCCGAGGTTCATACCAGCTTTTTGCCGTCCTTCTGCACACGGTAGCCAACGCCGTTGACTTCGAGCTCCTTGGAGAAGCCCTTCTCAACGCCGACAACCATGTTGTGCAGCAGGCTGCGGGTCAAGCCATGAATGGCTCTGGTTTCATTCTCGTCATTCGGGCGGCTGACAGTCAGCACGGCGCCATCCAGGGCGATGGTCATATTCTGAGCAAGCTGCTGCTGCAGCACACCCTTGGGGCCCTTCACTGTGACAACGTTGCCGTCTGCGATCGTGACTTCCACACCTGCCGGCACGGCGATGGGCATTTTGCCAATTCTAGACATAGTGCAATCCTCCCTTACCAGACAAATGCGAGGACTTCACCACCGACATGAAGCTCTCTGGCTTTGCGGTCGGTCATGACGCCCTTGGATGTGGAAATGATGGCAATGCCGAGGCCCTTCAGAACCTTGGGCAGCTCGTCGGCGCCGGCATAGACGCGCAGGCCGGGCTTGGAAACACGGCGGAGACCGCTGAGCGCCTTCTCCTGCTTGCCAAGATATTTCAATGTGATGCGGATAACGCCCTGGGTGCCGTTGTCCTGAACCTCGTAGGCCTTGATATAGCCTTCCTCCAGCAGGATCTTGGCAATGGCCTTCTTCAGGTTGGAAGCGGGCACATCCACAGTGGGGTGCTTTGCAGAGTTCGCGTTTCTGATTCGGGTCAGCATATCTGCAACGGGATCGGTGATTTGCATTGTTTGTTACCTCCTATAAGAAGTTACAGACTCTCGTCTGTTTCAAATTTCAGGGTATCAGAGGAATGTGGACCGAATTCGGTCCCATCTTCCTCTGACTTCTGAAATCCGTTTACGATGATTTACCAACTGGCCTTCTTGACGCCGGGGATTTCACCCTTATAAGCCAGTTCTCTGAAGCAGATACGGCAAATGCCGTAGTTACGCAGGTAAGCGTGGGGTCTGCCGCAGATCTTGCAGCGGTTGTAACGGCGGCAGGAGAACTTGGGTTCTCTCTGCTGCTTAAGAATCATAGCCTTCTTTGCCATTCTTTATATCCTCCAATCAAGCATAAAACGGAGCGCCGACCAGCTTCAGCAGTTCCTTGGCTTCCTCATCTGTCTGTGCGCTTGTGCAGATGCAGATGTCCATGCCACGGATCTTGTCGACTTTATCATACTCGATTTCGGGGAAGATGAGCTGTTCCTTCAGGCCAAAGGCATAGTTGCCGCGGCCGTCGAAGGAGTTGGGGTTAATGCCGCGGAAGTCACGGACACGGGGCAGAGCCACGTTGAACAGCCGATCCAGGAACTCCCACATCTTGGCGCCGCGCAGCGTAACCTTGACGCCGACGGTCTCGCCCTCACGGACCTTGAAGTTCGCAACGGACTTGCGGGCCTTGGTGGTGATGGGCTTCTGGCCGGTGATGGTCGCGATATCCTTGCAGATGGCTTCGATTTCCTTGGCGTTGCCCTTGCTTTCGCCGCAGCCGACATTCACGATAACCTTTTCAATCTTGGGGATTTGCATGACGCTCTTGTAGGAGAACTTGTTCATCAGAGCGGGAGCAATCTCATCCTTGTACTTAACTTGCAGTCTAGCCATTTACGTTGCTCCTCCCTCTCAGATTTCTGCGCCGCATTTTTTGCAGACGCGGATCTTCTTGCCGTCCTCGATCTTATAGCCGACGCGGACGCCCTTGTCGCACTTAGCGCAGAAGAGCTGGACCTTATCGGTGCGGATCGGGATCTCCTTGCGGATAATGCCGCCCTGGTCGCCCTGCTTGCGGGGCTTGGTGTGGCAGGCCGCGATGGAAACGCCCTCGACGATGACCTTGTTCTCTTTGGGCATAGCCTTGAGGACCTTGCCCTTCTTGCCCTTGTCCTTGCCGGACAGAACAATGACGGTATCATTGGTCTTAATCTTCATCATGGTACCTCCGTTAAATGGTTTCCGGCGCCAGGGAGAGGATCTTCATGAACTCTTTGTCGCGAAGTTCTCTTGCAACCGGCCCAAAAATACGGGTGCCGCTGGGGTTCTTGTCGTCCTTGATCAGAACCGCTGCGTTCTCGTCGAAACGGACGTAGGTGCCGTCGGCACGATGGACGCCCTTGGTGGTACGGACGATCACGGCCTTGACGACGTCGCCCTTCTTCACGCTGCCGCCGGGAGCCGCCTTGCGGACAGAGGCAACAATGACATCGCCGATGTTGCCAAACTTCCGCTTGGAGCCGCCCAGGACGCGGATGCATTTAATTTCTTTGGCGCCGGTATTGTCGGCAACCTTCAGATAACTTTCCTGTTGAATCATGGATTGTTGCCTCCTTACTTAGCCTTTTCGATGATCTCAACGAGTCTCCATCTCTTGTCCTTGGACAGGGGGCGGGTTTCCATGACCTTGACGGTGTCGCCCACATGGCACTCGTTATTCTCGTCATGCGCCTTCAGCTTGTAGGTCTGCTTGACGATTTTCTTATACAGCTTGTGCTGCACGCTGTCCTCAATAGCAACCACGATGGTCTTGTCCATCTTATCGGAGACGACCTGACCTACTCTGGTTTTACGGAAAGCTCTAGTATTTTCACTCATTACCGCTTACCTCCTTAGTTCTCGGCCTGTTTCTCGCGAATGATGGTCTTGACGCGCGCGATTTCCTTCTTGACAGTCGCGATTTGCACAGGATTGTCAAGCTGGTTGGTAGCATGCTGCATTCTGAGGAAGAACAAATCCTTCTTCAGTTCAGCGGCCTTGGCTTCCAGTTCAGCGGTGGTCATTTTTCTGAGCTCGACAGTCTTCATTATTCTTCACCATCGCTTTCTTTCTTGATGATCCGGCACTTGACGGGGAGCTTGTGCATGGCCAGACGGAGCGCTTCGCGGGCGACTTCTTCCGGAACGCCGCCGATTTCGAACATGACCTTCTGTGCCTTGACTACGGCCACCCAGTACTCAGGAGCGCCTTTACCGGAACCCATACGAACGCCCAAAGCCTTCTTACTGACGGGCTTGTCGGGGAAAATCTTGATCCAGACCTGACCGCCACGCTTGGTGTAACGGGTCATGGCAACACGGGCTGCCTCGATCTGGTTGCCGGTGATCCAGCCGGGCTCAAGCGCCTGCAGGCCGTACTCACCATAGGAAACCTTGTTGCCGCGGGAGGCGACGCCGGTCATGCGGCCTCTGTGAACCTTGCGGTATTTTGCTCTTTTCGGCATTAACATTAGCGGTTGCCTCCTTCCCTGCGGGTATAGGGTCTGTCGCCGCCGTTATTGGCGTTGTTTCTGTCTCTGTTGTAGGGACGGCGGTCACCGTCTCTGCGGCGGCGGTCGCCATCGCGGCGGTCGCGGCGCTCGCGCTTTGCGGGCTCCGGATTCTCAACGCGCAGCGTGGAATTCAGGACCTCGCCCTTGTAGATCCAAACCTTGCAGCCGACCTTGCCGTAGGTGGTATTGGCCTCAGCGAAGCCATAGTCGATATCGGCGCGCAGCGTCTGCAGAGGAATGGTGCCCTCATGATAGGTCTCGCTTCTGGCGATTTCGGCGCCGCCCAGACGGCCGCCGCAGGAGCACTTGATGCCCTTGGCGCCCAGGCGGGTCGCTCTCTGCATGGCCTGCTTCATCGCGCGGCGGAAGGAGATTCTCTTCTCCAACTGTGCCGCGATGTTCTCAGCGACAAGCTGTGCGTTCAGGTCGGGGCTGCGGACTTCGACAATGTTCAGAGCCACGGACTTGCCGAGCTTCTTCTCCATTGTGACGCGCAGCTTTTCAATCTCCGTGCCGCCCTTGCCGATGATGACGCCGGGACGGGAGCAGTGGATATTGATCTTGACCTTCGCATTGTTTCTTTCGATTTCAATCTTTGCGATGCCGGCGGAGTACAGGGTCTTCTTCAGGTACTTCCGGATGTTGTAATCCTCGACAATCAGGTCGCCGACTTTATCTTCACGAGCGTACCAACGAGAGTCCCAGTCCTTGATCACGCCAACGCGCAATCCGTGGGGATTAACTTTCTGTCCCATAGCTACCTCCTGTTTAAGCCTTCTCGCTCACACCGATGGTGATGTGAGTGGTTCTTTTCAGAATGCGATTGTATCTGCCCTGCGCTCTGGGCATGCCGCGCTTCAGCGTGGGACCGGGATCCGCAACCGCAGTGGTGACGACCAGGTTGTCGCCGTCCATGCCGAAGTTGTTTTCCGCATTGGCCTTCGCGCTTTCCAGAACCTTAAGGACAGGCTCGCAGGCGATCTTGGAGGTCTGCTTCAGATAGGCGCGGGCAGTCTTGACATCCTGGCCGCGGATCATATCACAGATGATCTTTACCTTCCGAGGAGACATACGCAGATATTTCAGTTTTGCAATAGCTTCCATTCTAGTGTCCTCCTCTTAGCCGTTATTGGAGGTCTTGCTGCCGGAGTGACCTCTGAACGTTCTGGTGGGAACGAACTCGCCCAGCTTGTGGCCAACCATATCCTCCGTGATATACACCGGGACATGCTTCCGGCCGTCATGGACAGCGATCGTATGGCCGACAAAGGAGGGGAAAATGGTAGAGGCTCTGGACCAGGTCTTGAGAACCTTCTTTTCGCCGTTTTTGTTCAGCTCTTCAACTCTTTTGTAGAGCTCAGGCGCTACAAACGGGCCTTTTTTAATGCTTCTGCTCATTCTTTACTCCTCCTTACTTGCTGTTTCTGCGCTTGACGATGAACTTGTTGGTGCGGTTCTTCGTCTTGCGGGTCTTATAACCCATAGCCGGCTTGCCCCAAGGAGTGACAGGGCCGGGACGGCCGACAGGAGACTTGCCCTCGCCGCCGCCGTGTGGATGGTCGTTCGGGTTCATGACGGAGCCGCGGACGGTGGGACGGATACCCATATGGCGGGTACGGCCGGCCTTACCGATGTGGACGTTCTCATGGTCGATGTTGCCGACCTCGCCGATGACCGCGGTGCAGTTCGTGCGGATATAGCGGACTTCGCCGGAGGGCATTCTGACCTGCGCCATTTCGCCGTCCTTTGCCATGAGCTGGGCGAAGGTGCCGGCAGCTCTGACAAGCTGCGCGCCGCGGCCGGGGTTCAGCTCTACATTGTGAATGATGGTGCCAACCGGAATGTTGGCGATCGGCAGGCAGTTGCCGGGCTTGATATCGGCGTTCGCGGAGGAGACGACCACGTCGCCAGCTTTCAGGCCGACAGGAGCCACAATGTAGCGGAGCTCGCCGTCTTCATACTTCACCAGAGCGATGAAAGCGCTGCGGTTGGGATCATACTCGATGCGCTGCACGGTGGCGGGCATATCAACCTTGTCGCGCTTGAAATCAATGATTCTATACTTGCGCTTGTTGCCGCCGCCGCGATGACGGACGGTAATTCTGCCGTAGCTGTTGCGACCAGCGTTCTTCTTGACGGTCTCAACCAGGCTACGCTCAGGCTTTGCCTTTTTGTCCACGCCCTCGAAGGCGGAAACAGTCATGTTTCTTCTGGACGGGGTATAAGGCTTGTAAGATTTAATAGCCATTTTGCATTACACTCCTTTTCGAGAATCAGACCATGCCTTCGAAGAACTCGATGGTCTTGGAATCCGCAGTCAGCTTCACCATAGCTTTCTTATAGGAAGCACGGCGGCCAACGGGATAAGAGCCCTGGCGCTTTTCTTTGCCGTCCATACGGATGGTGTTGACCTTTTCGACCTTCACGCCGAAGATTTCTTCAACAGCCTTCTTGATTTCGACCTTATTGGCGTCCGTAGCAACCATGAAAACGTACTTTTTCTCATCGGCAGCTTCCATGGACTGTTCCGTGATGACAGGCCGGAGAATGACATCGTAAGCAGTTTTCATTTGAATACCTCCTCGATCTTGGTCAGAGCAGCCTGGTCGACAACAAAGGACTTTGCATTCAGGATGTCGTAGACGTTGATCAGATTGGCAAACACGACATTGACACCGGGGATGTTGCGGGCGCTCTTTACGACGATTTCGTCGTTCTCAGCGGTGACGACCAGAGCCTTGCCGGTAACGCCGACGGCGTTCAGGAAATTCTTGAAGGTCTTGGTCTTGATTTCGTTCATCTTGATCGCATCGATCACAACGACTTCGTCTGCCTGCGCCTTGGCGGAGAGGGCGGACTTCATAGCCAGTCTCTTGACTTTCTTGTTCAGCACATAGGAATAATCTCTGGGCTTGGGAGCAAACGCGATGCCGCCGTGGGTCCACTGCGGAGCGCGGGTGCTGCCCTGACGGGCATGACCGGTACCCTTCTGTCTCCAGGGCTTCTTGCCGCCGCCGGAAACCTCTGCGCGGGTCAGAGCGGACTGTGTGCCCTGACGGCAGTTGGCCAGATGATTCTTTACGACGTCATGCATGACGGCCTGATTGGGTTCGATGCCGAAGATTGCTGCATTCAGCTCGACTTCGCCGACCTGTTCGCCAGCCATGTTGAGAACTTTCACGTTAGCCATTTAAGCAATCTCCTTTCTTAGCGGTTTCTTGCGGAGGCCTTCTGCGGGTTCATACGGGCAGAAGCCTTCTGCGGGTTGACAGTGCCGGTAGCGGCAGCCTGCTTGACCAGGTTCTTCTTGACGGTGTTCTTGATATAGACGATGCCGCCCTTGGGGCCGGGGATCGCGCCGCGAACAACCAGCATGTTGAGCTCGGGATCGACTTTGACAACGTCCAGGTTCTGAACTGTGACCTGGTCGACGCCCATCTGACCGGCGCCGATATGTCCCTTAAAGATACGGGACGGGGTGGAAGTGGAGCCCATAGAGCCGGCGTGACGGTGGACAGGACCGCCGCCGTGGGAGGTGGGGGTTCTCTGCGCGCCAAAGCGCTTGATCGCGCCCTGATAGCCGTGGCCCTTGGAGATGCCGGTGACATCGACCTTGTCGCCAGCGGCGAACACGTCGGCCTTGAGCACATCGCCGACCTTCATATCGGCAGCGCCTTCCAGCCGGAATTCCTTGAGATGCTTCTTCAGGGCAACCTCAGCCTTCTTCAGGTGGCCGGCCTCGGGCTTGCTCAGCTTGGATTCCTTGGTGTCCTCATAGCCGAGCTGCACAGCGGCGTAGCCCTCTTTTTCGGTGGTCTTCTTCTGAGTGACAACGCACGGACCGGCTTCAATGACGGTTACCGGAATGACGTGGCCGCTCTCATCGAAGATCTGGGTCATGCCCACTTTTTTACCGATGATTGCTTTCTTCATCTTGTTGTTTCCTCCTGTTTAGGTTATTGGTTGGCTCCATTGGGAGAGCCAACATGACCCGTCCGTCCTCTTCAATGACGAACCGTGGCGGGCAGCTGTAATGACGTTTTTACAGCTTTATCTCAATCTCAACGCCGGCGGGAAGATCGAGAGCCATCAGCGCTTCGACGGTCTTCTGGTTGGGGTTGAGGATATCGATCAGTCTCTTGTGGGTTCTGCGCTCAAACTGCTCGCGGGAGTCCTTATATTTGTGGACCGCACGCAGAATGGTGACAACTTCCTTCTTGGTGGGAAGCGGAATGGGGCCGGAAACCTGGGCGCCGTTGCGCTTTGCAGTTTCCACGATCTTCTCCGCGCTGGAGTCGATGAGCTGATGATCATAAGCCTTCAGGCGAATTCTGATCATTTCCTGGTTTGCCATGTGGTGTTTCCTCCTTAGATTCACGTACTCAGTGTCTTTGTCTTGCTGGGTACGGTCGAAAACTTACATCCGCCTTGCCGTGCGTATCACTCCGCATCATGAAAAAAGACCGACAAAAGCCGTCGGCCTTACGCTTTCACTGCAGCGATATACGCGACAGGATGAAGCTCTCAGCCGCCCGATGACCGGACATACTCTGCAGAAGTTACCGCCCTTTGGACGCAATCTCCTGCTTCATCGCATACTACGCGCAGGGATTCCCCTCACGCGCCCGTCTATCATAATACACGCAGCCGTGAATGTCAAGTTCTTTTTTGGAAAAATATCTAAAAATTTTGCCTGATTTTCGTCATTTCATAGAAATTATCTTTTTGCTTCTTTTCGTGCGAAAGCGCCTGCCCATATATCAGGACAGGCGCTTTCGCAGATTAAAACTATTCTTTCTTATTTCCGCATTGCGAGCAGGTATCTGAAGAAATGTGGTTCCACATGCCGCAGTGCTTACAGCACCACAAATTTTTCGTTTGATCTTCTTCCGGTTCTTGCTCCGGTTCTGGTGTTGGTTCTCGTTCTGTTTTCCCACGGGAAACGCCGCAATTCCAGCACACATCAACATCGTCAATATTTTCTTTACCGCAGCAGGCACAAGTCCAGAAGGTCTCTTCTTCCATTGTTTTTTCATTGGTTCGGCCTGGATAATCCGGTAATCCGAAGCGGTCTATCGTCGCCTTTTTACTTGTGACTTTAATATCGTTTTTGCGCGCTTTATTTGCTTGATTTGCTGCATTCGTCACAGATATTACTTTTTCATCAATGGAAACAATCCGATCGGTAATTTCACCAAAGGCGTACAACAGCATTCCGGAAATCCAACATATAAACGCGCCGGCCAGGGTAACAAGGAATCCTACAATGATGAAAATACCATGTACCCTTCCCAGGAAGGCCATAATTACAAGTCCGCAGACAACGCATAATGACATTCCGATGATAACAATCACTACGCACAGCGTTTTTATCTTTTTGCCGACATCTTGATACAATTTCATTCTCCCTCTTTTGTATTTAATTTTCAATATCGTAAATTGAATATATAAAAAGAATACCATATAAACTACAATATTGCAAGAGGGAGGGACCGCATTTTGGAAAAATTTGTCCCGCGGAAACAGGATAAGGAAGTAATCTCCATTCGGATTTCATCCGCGCTGCTGCAAACTGTCGACCAAAAAGCCGCAAGCTCAGATATCAGCCGCAATGAATTTATCAACCAATGTATTCAATTTGCCCTGCGCCATATGGAAAGCGAAGATGTGTAACCGCCTCGCAATCGCGAGGCGATCTTTTTTTTGCGCAAAAATTATTGACAAACAATAATTTTCATGCTATGCTCATTTCAGAGATTATCGAAAAACAATAATTTTAGGAGGTTCCTCATGAAAAAGAAGCTCTGGTTTTCCCTGCTGGCTGCCGAGGCCGCCGTCTGTGTGGCGTTCTGCCTGCTGCAAGCGCGCCTCTCTACCGTCTTTGCCGGCCTGCTGGCCTTTCCCTTTCAGCAGCTTGGCCTGGGCCTGCGGGCGTTGTCCCTCTCCGGCGCTGCCGGAAACGCCGCGGCCATTGTCCTCTATGTGGCGCTCTGTCTCTCCCCGGCCGCGGCTCTGCTGTTCATAAAGCGCCGCCGCAAGCTCCGCGGAGAGGATGCTCTGCTTGGCGTCCTGGCAGTATTTCTCTTTCCTGTCCTCTATCTCTCCATCAACCCCGGTCTTTTCACGATCCCCACGCAGGGCGTCTCCGAGTTCGGCGTCTCGCTTTTGGGCGGCTGCGCCTGGTCGGTGCTGGTGGGCTGGGCCGTGCTGCGGCTTCTGCGCGTTCTCTCCGAGTCCGACATTGGCAGGTTGCAGCGCTGCCTCTCGCTGCTGCTCGGTGTCCTTGCCGTCTACTTTGTCTATGCCGCATTCGGCGTGTGCTTCTCCGAGCTGCTCTCGAGCCTGGACACGCTGCACAAAAATAATACCGCCTCCTTCCTCTCCTCCAACGGGCCGATGGCCATGACCGAGGCGTTTCTGGCGCTGCACTGGGCCGTTGCCGCACTGCCCTATCTGTTGGACCTCGCCATCGTCTTTGCCGCCCGGCGGCTGCTGGCAGAGCTGAATGCCGACCGCTATTCCGAGGCCGCCGTGGCCGCGGCGGACCGGCTGGCCGCCCTCTGCCGGAAAGCGCTGGCCGCCGTCGTACTCAGCAATGTGTGCTTCAATCTCCTCCAGCTCCTCTTTGCCAGCTCCCTGCTGGTCATCTCCGGACTTCTCTATCTGCCGCTGTTTTCCATCGCCTTCCTGTTGGCGGCGCTGCTGCTGGCCCGCTTCCTCGCGGAAAACCGGCAGCTCAAGCAGGACAACGACCTCTTTATTTAATAAGGAGGCATGTCATGGCAATTCAAATTCATTTGGAGGAGGTCCTCAAGTCCCGGGGCATGACCTCAAAGGAGCTCTGCAAGCTCGTGGGCATTACGGAGGCCAATCTCTCCATTCTCCGCAGCGGCAAGGCCAAGGGCATCCGCTTCGGGACGGTCAACAAAATCTGCTACTATCTCAGTTGCGATGTCGGAGATATTTTAAAGTTCGACGGGAATCTGGAGGAGGACGACCATGAAGCATAAAATTCTTCTGCTGGCCGCCATACTGGCGTTTACGCTCACCGGCTGCCAGCTTGCCAGGCCGGAGGCAGAAATCGAGTCCACCGGGGACCGGCTGGTTGGCATCTATGTCACGACGGAGCCGCTCAATCTCGCGGACAGCGAGGCTATGGCCAATATGGGGCCAGACCAGATCGATCCGCAAAATTCAGATTGGAAGCAGCGCTTTTATGCCGAGCCGGTTACAAAAACCGCCACCTCAGACGATGGTGAGACCACCCAATATACGGATTATGTCTTCCCGGCTACAGGCGCGGCGCTCTATTTCACCATGGGTGGAGAGGACGACAACCGTTATTACAGCTCTCACGGCGATGACGCGATGCTGGACGTCCATTACGCCTCTGGTTCCTATGACGGCCGGGAGGAAAACAGCTTATCCGGCACCGTCGCCGTGGTGCCCGGAGCGGAAGAGCGGTTTGTCTACTTTCATCCGATCTACCAGCAGGAGGACGGCCAGGTCTATGTCATCTCAGAATCCGGCTTCGGCTTCTGCATTGGGGACAGCAATCAGTGCGAGGGCGAGGTCTACGGCCACAAGCTGTCCGAGAAAACGACGATCACCATCGACAATGCGGAGACGGATGCCGAAACTACCGTCGAGGTTACGGTCACGGTGATGTTCGCCCCCGAATCGGTCACGGTTGTCCAATTTGACAAGAGCGGCATTGCGCTCCGGGAGACGGCCTTCCGGGCCGGCGAGGCCCCGGACCAGATCGTGCTGGACGCCGGAGCGGCCTACCTGATCGTCGAAACCGTCAAAGCCGACCCGGCGGGTGGAGCCATGACCACCCGGGAGATTTTCGGCCGCGATACCGAAACGCTGTCTGCCTACTATGCCAGAGAGGACGGACTCTGCGCCGCGCAGTTTGTTGACCTTCTCTGGCCGGAGGAAGGAGGAGAAACGCCATGAAGCGACTGCTGACATTCCTGCTGCTCCCTGCCCTGCTGCTTTTGGGCGGCTGTTCTCTGGCCCGCGCCGATGCCGGAGAACCGGCCGGCTCCGACCGATTGGTGGGATTTCTGGTCACGCAGGAGTCGCTGGACCTCTTTGACGCCGAGGCGTATTTCGAGGACCACGGCGACCTCCCCGACGGCCTTGTCGATTCCGACGCCGGTCAGGGCAGGCTCTATGCCGAGCTGGAGACTTTTTCCTTTTCGGACTCCACCGGTACGGTTCATGAATCGGCCCGGTATGTCTTCCCCTGCGAATCCGTCGCCTACGCCTATGTTGCGGTCTATGACATCGACGCGCCGGACTATGACCGAACCGGTTCCAGCGGAAACTGCGAGACGCTGGACTTCAAAAATATCGAGACGGAAAACGGCCGGGAGGTCAGCGTACATGGGACAGCCCGGGTCACACCCGAAATCTTTCTCCAGGGCGATATTTTCCAGATGAATCCGGTCTATCAAAGCCCGGGCGGAAGCATCTACGCCTGCGAGGGCAGCAGCATCTCCAGCGATTTTTCTGGCACAGGTGAACAGTTTACCATAACGAAAACGGACACGGAAACCATCACTCTGAACGGCAAGACAGAGCAATACGATGCGGAAGTTTCCTTCACGCTGAAGCTGGAGTACGCGCCGGAGGAGATCGTGGTCCGGCAGGTTGGCGCAGACAATGTGCCGCTGACCAAGGATGCCTACCAGCCTGGGGCGCTCCCCGAATCCCTGACGCTGGAATCCGGAACGGAGTACCTGGTTGTTGAAACCTGCTGGCCGGACGGCAACGGCAATGCCGCAGTCACCCGGGAGCTGGTGGAGCCGAATATGTCCTCCTTCTCCACCGACTATGCCAGGGACGGTTTCTTCCAGAAGCAGCATACCACGCTGATCTGGCCGTAAATTCCCCCTTTGACATTTTCCGGCAGATGCACTACTATGATACTATATTATAATTATAGTAGTGCATCCTTTTTTTCGGTGTAAAACAGATGTCTGGGGTGGTTGAATATGAAAACAGGAATCCGGTGCGCCGCGTTTCTGCTGGCCGTTCTGCTCTGCGCAATCTCCATTCAGGCTGTGGACTCGTACACAAGGATTGAAATCGCAGAGAGCGCAGAGTCCGGAGAAGTCTCGGTCATTGAAGTCTCGGATTCGATAAAAATCGAAATTGCGGAGAATGCCGAAGCCTGTTCCGATTCATTTTCCGAGGAGCTGGAGGCCGATCTGGCTCCTTTTCTTGAGAAGTACCATCTGAATGAATCCAATTTTTCCATGGGCTATTGCTATACCGCCACCGGTGAAACCTGGTATTACAACGGAGATGCTCTGATGCTGGGCGGCAGCGTCTATAAACTTCCGCTCAACATGGTGGTCACAGAGGGACTTGCCGACGGAACCTTCTCGGAAAATGACCGGGTCGGCGGCTATTCTCTCGCGCAGGCGCAATATATGAGCCTCGTCCATTCGAACAACGAGGTATCTCAGGCCATGCAGAAATACATCGTCGGCTACGCCTACGGCTATTACTACCCCTACCGGGCTGCCATCGCCAAATACTCCGGCTTCGAGCCGGACGAGCTTCCGGACAAGTATTACGCCGGCAACTATTTCAGCGCCGAATTTATGGTGAATACGCTCTCCTACCTCTACGACCACGCAGAGGATTTTGAGACCGTGCTAGATTACATGGAAGAGGCCCAGCCCGGCGCCTACTTCAAGCGGAACAACGATACCTATCCGATTGCGCATAAATATGGCTATTTCAACGGCGCAATCAACGACGTCGGCATTGTCTATACGCCCACGCCCTTTCTGCTGGCCGCGTTCACCTACAACACCGGCAACGGCGAAACTGTGCTCAGTGAGCTGTGCAGCCTGATGACCGACTTCACGCTGGAGCTGGATGCGCAGATTGCCGCAGAGGAAGAGGCCAGGACGCAGCGCGTTGCAGAGCTCCACGCCTTTTCCCTGCACGGCGTACAGCAGGCGGCCGAAGCGGCTACCCAAACGCTGGCCGCGCAGGCTCCGGAGGCTGCGCGGCAATCCGCTCCCGAATCCGTTTCGGAATCCGCGCCGGAGGCCGCTCTGCCGCCCATTCCGGAATCTGGCGCCGAATCTGTACCGGATTCCGCCGACTCCGGCATTCTGATAATCGCAGCCGTCAGCGCCGCAGCGCTGACAGCCGCCGCCCTCTGGGCACGTCTGCGAACACGCCGCACGTTAAAGACGCATTGACAAAAAATCCGGCTCTGCAAGGCAGACGCCGGATTTTTTATAACACTAAGTTCCCTCCAGGATGACCTGATATTCCTCCAAAAAGCAGTCAAACTGGATCAGCCACGCCAAAAGCTGCGGCGTGGACATCAGTTGGCCGAACCAGGTGACGTCGTCTCCCTCCAAGACAGCGCGCAGCGCCTTGCGATCGATCAGCGCCGAGAGCGGACTGCCCGCCTCCAGCCGCTGCTTCAGCATCGTGAAAACAAGCTGCCGGTATTCCGGAGCGTGGGTCTTCGGATAAGGGCTTTTCTTGCGGTGCAGGATTCGATCCGGCAGCAGGCCTCTGGCGGCGTTCCGCAGCAGCGCCTTTTCCACGCCGCCCTCGAATTTGATCTCCCAGGGCACGTTATAGACAAATTCCAACAGGCGGTGATCGGCAAAGGGCACCCGGACCTCCAGACCACTGGCCATGCTCATGCGGTCCTTGCGCTCCAAAAGCGAGGTCATAAAATACGATACAGAGAGGCAAGTGGCAATACGGGCCGTGCGCATGTCGTCCGAGTCGCCGGGCAGCGTGGGGCATGCGGTCCGAATGGCGCGGTACTGCGCCGCCAGATAGCCGTAGCCCTCCTCCGGCCTGGCAAATTCCTTACGGAACAGCGACGGCCGCTCCATCGGCGCATGGATCCATGGAAAAAAGTCGCGATACAGCATCTCCGGCCGGTAAAACCAGGGATAGCCGCCAAAGATTTCGTCCGCGCATTCACCGGACAGCGCCACCGTGTGGCGCTCTCTGATGCGGCGGCAGAAGTACAGAAGCGAGGAATCGATGTCCGCCTGCCCCGGGAAATCCCGGGCCAGCGTCGCCTCTGTCAAGCAGCGCGCCACCGCCTCATTCGGAGCCGTCAGCACCGTGTGGTCCGTGCCGAGCCAGACGGCCAGATTGGCGGCAAAGGCATCGTCGCCCTCCGGCTGAAACAGAGATTTCCGGAAATTCTCTCTGTTTCCCTCATATTCAAAGGAATATGTAGCGAGCGTCTCTCCGCGCGCTTCGCAGTATTCTGCCGCCAGGGCGGTCAGTACCGAGGAGTCCAATCCGCCGGAGAGGAAGGTACAGAGCGGCACATCGCTGACCATCTGCCGACGGACCGCGTCGGCAAGAATCCAATGGGTCTCCTCTGCCGCGTCTTCCGCACTTCCCGTCCACGGCCGCGCCTCCAGCCGCCAATAGCTCCAGATTCGCAGGCCAGCCTCGGAGTATTCCCCGCATTCTGCCGGACGCAGCTCCGAAATATCCCGGAAAATTTCGCCGCCGGACAGCGTCACCGGCGTCAAAAACAGCAGTTGCCAGATTCCCGGCAAATCGACCCAATGGCTGACATCCGGATGGACCAGCAGCGCCTTCATCTCCGAGGCAAACAGGAAATTTCCAGCCGCCTGCGTGTAGAAAAACGGCTTGACGCCAAGCCGGTCCCGGGCAAAAAACGCCTTGCGGGCCTGCAGCTCATAGACACAGAATGCAAAGATTCCATTCAGCTTTCCCGGGCACTCGCTGCCAAAGATGATGTAGCTCCACAGCACCGTCTCCGTGTCACAATTTGTTTGGAATTCCACGCCATACCCGGAAAGCTCCCGCCGAAGCTCCGGCGAATTATAGATCTCGCCATTGTAGACGATCACATAGTCCCGTCCGCCAAAGCTGGCCCGCATCGGCTGCCGTCCATTTTCCGGGTCCATAACCGCCAGCCGGTTGTGATGCAGCGCAGCCGCTTCGTCGGAAAAAAGCTCTGTCGCATCCGGTCCCCGGTGCTTCATGGTTCTCCCCATCTTCTCCAGCAGCTCTGCGCTTGGCGTCCTCTCATAGTCGATGATTCCGCAGATCGAGCACAAACGACCACCCCCAATATCAGCATTCCTCCGCCTTCTCCGGCGGAGCTATTTTGATTCCGGAATAGCTTATGCGGGAAATGGGAAAGTGTTCCACGGAAGCCAAAACCGGCCGCACAGGAAGCCCGTGCGGCCGGTTCAGCAGGAACGTCGAAAACAGGTCGAATTTCCTCGCCATTTCTCAGAATGGCACAGGCAAACAGCGCTGTGCGCTCCTTCTGTCATCCAAAAAAACGGGGCGGACCCATTCGTCCGCCCCAAAGCGCATCAGTATGCAACGCCCCAATAGATCATCTTTTTGGCGGGCTTGCCGCAGATCGGGCAGACGTCGTCCAGGTGCTCCTGAGCGAAGGGGATGCAGCGGGAGCTCATACCCGCCTCGTCTTTCATGCGAAGCTCGCAGGCCTCGTCGCCGCACCACATGGTCTTGATAAAGCCGCCCTTCTCCTGCTGGATCTGTTTGGCCTCCTCCAGGGAATGGGCCACGTAGGTGTGGTCATCCAGATTCTTCTTGGCCTTGGCATAGAGGGCGGCATGGACTGCGTCCAGCTGCTCCTGAGCTGCCTGCTCCAGCTCCTCCAGCTTGACGAAGTTTTTCTCACCGTCGCTGCGGCGGACCATGACGCACTGGCCGTTCTCCAGATCCCGGGGACCCATTTCCACGCGAAGGGGCACGCCCTTCATCTCGTACTGCGCGCACTTCCAGCCGAGACTGTTGTCGCTCAGGTCGATCTTTGCGCGGAAGCCAGCGGCACAGAGCCGGTCACAGAGCGCCTGGGCGCCCTCAATCACGCCGGGCTTGTGCTGCGCCACAGGTACCACGATAATCTGGATGGGCGCAATCTTCGGAGGCAGCACGAGGCCGTTGTTGTCGCCATGGGTCATAATAATGCCGCCAATCAGCCGGGTGGATACGCCCCAGGAGGTCTGGTGCGGGTTTACGCGCTGGTTGTTGTTGTCGGTAAAAGTGATGTCGAAGGCCTTGGCAAAGCCGTCGCCAAAGTAGTGGGATGTGCCGGCCTGGAGCGCCTTGCGGTCGTGCATCATGCATTCGATTGTGTAGGTCGCCTCGGCGCCGTTGAACTTCTCCTTCTCCGTCTTCTGGCCCCGGGTGACAGGCATGGCGAGGATATTTTCGCAGAAGTCGGCATAGATATTCAGCATCCGTTCCGTCTCAGCCTTGGCCTCCTCCGCAGTGGCATGCATCGTGTGGCCCTCCTGCCAGAGGAATTCGCGATGGCGCAGGAAGGGACGGGAGGTCTTTTCCCAGCGCAGAACGCTGCACCACTGGTTGTACATCTTGGGTAAGTCGCGGTGGGACTGGATGACGTTTTTAAAGTGCTCGCAGAACAGCGTCTCCGAGGTGGGCCGGATGCAGTAGCGCTCCTCCAGCTTCTCGCTGCCGCCCATGGTGACCCAGGCGCACTCCGGCGCAAAGCCCTCCACATGATCCTTCTCCTTCTGAAGCAGGGATTCCGGAATCAGCATGGGCATATAGACGTTCTCTGCACCGGTCTTCTTAAACTCGGCGTCCATCAGCTTCTGAATATTTTCCCAGATCGCATAGCCGTAGGGCCGGTAGATAAACATGCCCTTGATCGACGAGTAATCGATCAGCTCCGCCTTCGTACAGACGTCTGTGTACCACTGGGCAAAGTCTTTTTCCATATCGGTGATCTGTTCCACCTTTTTCTCTTTTGCCATATCTCTCATCCTTTCGGAGTAAATTCCAACGATACTATTCTATCACAGTTGTCAATCCCCCGCATAAGATAGGTTACATTATTTTAAAGGAGATTGCCATGGAGTCTATCGTGCTTCAGTTGGACGACACAACCCTGCAATTCTATCAAAGGATCGCAGCCGCAGCCGGGCTCCCGTTGGAGTCCGTTCTTGCCGACGCTCTGTTCAAGTTGGCCGGAGAACTCTCTCTGGAGGCGCTTCATCGCTCTTGCGGCTGAAAGAAAACTCTGCTATACTATTTATAAAGGGTATTTGAAACGGTAAAAAGAAAGGACTTCGCCTATGAAATCGATCCGTGATATCTATAAGGTTGGCAAAGGCCCCTCCAGCTCTCACACCATGGCGCCCGCAAAAGCCGCATCCATTTTCCGGGAGGAGACGCCGGAGGCGGATGCCTACCGCGTCATTCTCTACGGCTCCCTGTCCAAAACCGGCAAGGGCCACGGCACGGACCGCGCCGTGCAGGATACGCTCTCTCCGCTCCCAACCGAGGTCATCTTTTCTGAGGAGACGCCGGAGGACGTCAAGCATCCCAATACGATGGATCTCATCGCGCTGAAGGACGGCGCGGAGATTGCAAAGATCCGTGTCCGCAGCATCGGCGGCGGCGACCTGATGATTGAAGGGCGTCCCTCCATGGAAGAGGCCGAGGATACCTATCTGGAAAACTCCTTCGCAGAGATCAAGCAGTTCTGCGAATTCCGCTATATCAGCCTCACGGACTATGTCGAGCTGAACGAGGGCAAGGAAATCTGGGACTATCTGCTTGGCATCTGGGACGTCATGCAAAAATCGATCCAGGAGGGCCTCTCCACCACGGGCGAGCTTCCCGGCGGTCTGCATATCCGCCGCAAGGCAAAATCCATCTACGACCACATTCTCGTCAACAAGCATCCGGAGATCGTGGAATGCCAGCAGGTCTGCTCCTATGCCTACGCGGTTTCTGAGCAGAATGCCGACAACGGGACCGTTGTCACCGCGCCCACCTGCGGTTCCTGCGGCGTTCTGCCGGCAGTTCTCTACTATATAAAAGAGAAACGGAATTTGAGCGACATGGACATCGCCCATGCCCTCGGCGTGGCCGGTCTCTTTGGCGAGCTTGCCAAGCGCAATGCCTCTGTGTCCGGCGCCGAGTGCGGCTGTCAGGCGGAGGTCGGCGTGGCCTGCTCCATGGCGGCCGCCGCTCTTGGACAGGCGTTCGGCTATCCCATCCAGAAGATCGAATACGCTGCTGAAGTCGCCCTGGAACACCATCTTGGATT
>Ga0129308_1000736_pt1 | contig 43346 bp, 40 predicted proteins | sample L827metagenome_FD_94440 | JGI IMG/M metagenome (GOLD analysis project Ga0129308, IMG submission 94440) | Ring-tailed lemur group fecal microbial communities from Wisconsin, USA - L827 metagenome | ecosystem: Host-associated > Mammals > Digestive system > Large intestine > Fecal | place: USA... | reverse complement strand
CGCTGTTCATACGCCAGGCCGGACCGGATGGTGACAAAGGCCAGCCCCAGACCGGGAATGAGCAATTGCTCCGGACGATTCGGGTCCTCCGGTGACAAACAGATAATGGTGTCCCAGCCCCGGCTGACCGCTGTTTTGTGAAGGATGGAGAGCAGCTCTCCCGCCCGCTCCCAGGTGTCCATGAAGGCATAAACCTTGGGGCACAGGGCATCCACGCTGTCGAAGCGCCAGATATATCCCTTGTGGGTAATACTGCCTAAAAAGCGAAGGGTGGTCCGCCCGCGCTGACTGCCCCGGCTTTTCAGCTCCCGGGCCGCGATGCCCTCTACACGCCGCCGGGCCCGCTGGCTGTCAAAGCCCTTTGCCACGGTGCTCACAGCGTCCAGCTCCACCTGGCGGGCGGCTTTCAAATGGCGGTACGCCTTGGCATAGGCTGCTTTGTAAGCCGCCGTGTACGCTTTGACCTCCGCTGCCGACGCCTTGGCTGCCGTCAGGTCATAAAACCGCCCCAGGTCCACATACCGGTCCACCGCCGCCGGGTACTGGGGCTCCACCACGTGGGGACTGGTTCCGTCCACCACGGCGCAGCGAAGCTCCGGCAGTACCACGCCGTCCAGGGAATCCGGGTCTCCGGAGCACCACAGGTACTCCACCGGCGTTCCGGCCGTCTCCATGGTGCGGCCGATCTCCCTCATGAAGGTGTTTTTTCCAACGCCGGGTCCCCCTTTCAACACCATCAGGTCATAGGTATCCTCCAGGTCCACTACCTGGGAGAATAAATTCTGAAAGCCCTCGCCGCTGTTGGCTCCCGCAAAGAAATTGGTAACGATCGCCATGTCGCATCCCCCTTGCACCATTTACCCCAGGCTATGCGAAAACAGTCTGGCCTGACAGCGTTTTTGCGGAATTTTCCGCTTATTCTACCGGTCACAAATCTTTCCCTTAATTTTCAAAATCCGGGGATGCAAATATCCAATCCATCTGCTATAATGAAAGAACCACGCGAAAGACAGGAGAGCAGATATGGACGGCGAATATACTCCCGCATTGACAGAAGAAGAACGGGCCGCCCGGCGCAAAGCGCGCATGGAAGCCCGTAAGAAAAAGCAGCAGGCCCGCCGCCGGCGGCAGCTTTTGCAGCTGTTCCCCTTTTTCCTGCTGCTGATATTGCTCCTGGTTCTGTTGACTGCCTGGGCCTCCAAGCGGGAGCCGCGGCAGGAGGAAGCGGCGAAGCCGCAGCCCCAGGCAGAACCGATGGAGGCGGCCATCCAGGAGTCGGAGGCTCCGGTGGTCTATACCGCCAGTGAAACGGCGGACACCGTCCAGCTGGGCGAGGAGCTTCCCAGCGCCTACGCTGTGGTGGTAGATGTGGAAAGTGGGACCATTCTGGCGGAAAAGGATGCCCGGACCCTCATCAGCCCCGCATCCATGACCAAGGTCCTCACTCTTTTGGTGGCGGCCGAGCATGTCACCGATCTGGATGATACCTTCACCATGACCATCGACATCACCGACTACTGCTATGTCAACGATTGCAGCGTGGTGGGCCTGGAAGTAGGAGAAACCGTCTCCGTCCGGGAACTGCTGTACGGCACCATTCTCCCCTCCGGCGCTGACGCCGCTCTTGGGCTGGCGGTTTATGTGGCCGGGTCCCAGGAGGCCTTTGTGGTGCTGATGAATGAAAAGCTGGAGGAACTGGGGCTCAGCGAGACCGCCCACTTTACCAACTGCGTAGGGCTTTACGACCAAGCGCATTATTGCACCGTTTACGACATGGCTATGATCCTGAAAGCCGCCATGGAAAACGAACTGTGCCGGGAGGTGCTGAACGCCCGCACCTATGAGACCGCCCCCACGCCGGAGCACCCGGAGGGACAGGTCCTCTCCAACTGGTTTTTGCGGCGCATTGAGGACAAGGATACCGGCAGTATCGAAGTCATCGGCGCCAAGACCGGCTACGTGGCCCAGTCCGGCAACTGCGCCGCCAGCTGCGGCCGGGATGCGGAGGGCAGAGAATATATCTGCGTCACCGGAAACGCATACAGCTCCTGGCGGGCCATTTATGATCACGTGGACCTGTACAGCAAGTACTGCAACTGAAAAAGACCCGTCCGCACAGTTTGCCGGACGGGTCTTTTTTAATATCCGCGCTTTTTCAGGTCTGCCACAAGGTTTACGTAAAATTCCCGCACATCGAAGCCCGGTATATTTTCCCGGTTCAGGTCCACCACATCACCGTGGGAGATGCCCCGCTTCCCCACCGGCTCCAGCAGCGTGAACCGGGTGCCCCATTTGGCGGAGTCCACGGACACCAGGCCGTCGTTTTTTCCGTCAAAGTGCTTGACCACGGGATAGGTGGCGTTTAGGGGGAATTTGCCGTGGCGGGCTTTCCTGCAGTAGGACATGACACTCTCATATACCACACCGGGCATGTCGGGGGTGGTCTCGTTCCGGGCCAGGCAGGCACTCTCCGTCAGGTCCGTTACCGCCGCCAGGAAATCGGGGTTCTCATCTCCCAGACGCTTCAGCGTGGCATTGTAGGCAGCCGCAACCTTCTGCCGGGCAGCTTCCGGCACCTTATTCAGCAGGTATTCCGCGTAGATGCATCCCCGGTGCGGGGTGTTGATGGTGGTGAGGGTCGCCACGTAAGGGGCCATGCCCGCGTGGGCAATGGCGGCCCGGCTGTCCAGTCCGCCCTTGGAGTGGGCAATGATATTCACCTTCCCGCAGCCGGTCTCGTCAAGGATCTTTCGGATACGCTCCGCCAGTTCCCGGCCGCTGTCCTCCACGGAGGCGGCGGACTGCTGCTGGCCGTAATAGACCACGGCGCCGTTGCGCTTCAGTTCCTTAGGAATACGGCCCCAGTAGTTGAGATAGCGGAAATCCCGGAAAAACACGCCGTGGACCAGGAGGATGGGGTATTTCGTCTTGCAGACCTCATTTTCCGCCCGGACCTCGTCCAGCTCCCACTTTTCCGTTTCAAATTCCACCTCATCAGAGGTGATACGGATGATTTTTGTTAAGTACCAGATGTTTAGGAAAGGAATCCAGCCGCAGAGAGCAGCCAGGATGCGGTGCTTCAGTCCCAGCTGGACGGAGGTCAAATAGACCCGAATCATGCCGTTCCAAAACAGGATGGCCTCCAAGATCACCATGGGGATGGCGTTGATGATCCAAATCACCAACAAAAGTCCGGAGAAAAAGCCGCCGCCTTTCGCCATACGGATGGCAGAGGGAAGCCACAGCAGCATCCACACCGCATTGATGGTTGCAGTGATCAGGAACAGCCGCAGCAGCTCACAGCCGGCAGAGAGCTGATCAATGCGTTTGGTGGGCGCGGTTTTGGGAAGGGGACGCAGATTCACATACACAAAGCCCGCCAGAAGCAGCAGGCAGGCTCCGATCCCCAGCGGCGTCGAGCCCAGCATCATCAGCGCCAGAGCACCATTAGCGGCTGCCAACAGCACCAGGGCAAAGAGGATACGGCGAAAATGTTTCATCATTCTGCTCCTTTCTCTTTCGTTTCCTTTCCCGCAGGTCCGGCCCCAGCTGATGCGGCATGGATCAGCTTTGTCAGATGCCAGATGTTCAGCAGCGGGACCCACCCCCACAGTGCCGCCAAAGCCAGGTGTCTTCCCCGCAGCCGCGGCGAGGCGGCATAGAGCCGAAGCAGCCCTGCCCAAAAAAGAGCGGCTTCCATAACCACCGTCAGGAGGATGACCACTATGCAAAGCGCGAATCCAAACTGTTCCCATGCATCTTGAGGAGGTCCCTCCTGCAAAAGAGTTGATACAATGTAAAGAATCCAGAGCGTGTTGCAGGATGCGGCAAACAAAAATAACCGCAGCAATTCGCTGCCGCAGGATAAGCGGAACTCCCGTTTGTCCTGCCCGCTTTCAGCGGCGCATGGCCGGACAAGTATCCAGCAGTAAAAGGCCAGCAAGCCCGCGGACACCAGCGCGGCCGCACATCCGCCCACCAGGTCCTCCAAAAAGCCTCGGACCCACAGAAAATCTGTCGCCGCCAAAAGCAGAAGCGCCCGGGCCGCCCTTCTCACAAAAACACCTCGTTCTCCTTCGGTGCAGAGAAGGTCTGCTCCAGCATTTTTACGTGGGACAAGAAGGCCTCGTCATCAAAATATTTGGCCTGCTTCGTACATTTGCGGACACAGGCCTGGCACTTGATGCAGGTTCCGGGGACCTCCGCCGGATGCTGGGGGTCGATGGCGCCCATGGGGCAGAAACGGGCGCAGGCGCCGCAGCCGTTGCACTTGGCCAGCTTCGTCTTGGGCTTGGCTTTCAGGAATTTGGCGGGCTGGCCGTCGGTGCCCTTTGGAACATAATAGGGTGCGGCCGGATCTCCGGGGACCTGGACAGGGTCAGGGATATCTGTTAAGTGATTTACCTTGCCAGCAATTTGCTTTGCAAACTCCTTCATCTCAAACTGGTCACTCCAGCCGGGGCGGCCGTAAGCCAGTTCATCAGTGAAGGCGTGGCGGCCCACAAAGGCCCCGGCGGCCACGGTATGAAATCCGTCCGCCTCCAAAACTGCGCACAATTCCGCCAGGGAATTGTCGTAATTCCGGTTTCCAAAGGTGACGACCGCAACTGCCAGGGCACCGTTTCCGTGAAGACGGGACTGAAAGTCCGGCAGCAGCTTATTGGGCATCTTGCCGGCATAAGTCGGTGTGCCCACCACCACAAGGTCTCTGCCTGTAAAGCAATATTCCTTTTCACGTTCAGCAGGTCTTGTAAAGCTAATCTGTTCCAAGGGCAAGCCCAGTTTCGCCGCCAGTTCCGCACCGACGGTGTCCACCGCCCTGGCCGTGTTGCCGGTGGCGCTGTAACAAAGTGTCCAGACCTTCTCCAATTTCATGAATTTCCCTCCTTTGTAAAAACAGGCACCCTGTGGCGCAGGGTGCCTGTTTTTGATGTTTCCAGTCCCGTTAAAGGGAAAAATCCGCTTCGTTCAGTTTGTCGGTGTCCAGAGACGCGGGACGGGGCGGCACCCGTTTCAGGGGGTCGTATCGGAAGGACCGGCAGTGGTCCTCCACATTCATGATGCCCCGCTTCACACAGGCCACTTCCCGCTCGTTGATCTGCTGGCCCCGCTGGCAGTAGGCACAGCGGGGGTCCATATCCTTGCGAAAGAGTTTCAAACCTTCCCCCTCCATTCTCCCCGCTTACAGGGTATAAAGCCGGACCTTCTCATCCTCCACGGTAGCCTTCACCTGGGTGATGGGATTTTCATAGCTGTCGATGATCTTGGTGGCCATGGGGTCCTCCACCTCTTTCTGGATGGTGCGCCGCAGGTTCCGGGCGCCATAGGTGAGCGAATAGGACTTGTGGGTCAACCAGACCACCAGGGCGTCATCATAGGTGAAGGTGATGCCCTTCTCCTTCAAAGAATCCGCCAGCTCGTTCAGCATGATGCGGGCAATGCCCTGGAAGTGCTCCTCCGTCAGCCGGTTGAAGCAGATGACGGCATCCACCCGGTTGATGAACTCCGGCCGCAGGAACTGCTGCAAGGCCTTCATGGCCCGCTCCTGGTCCTGCTGGCTGACAGAGCGGTCAAAGCCCACGGTGCCCTCTTTGGTGGCACTGCCGGCGTTGGAGGTCATGACGATGATGGTGTTCTCGAAATTCACTTTCCGGCCGTGAGCATCGGTGATCTCGCCGTCATCCAGAATTTGCAGCAGCACATTCAGCACATCGGGGTGGGCCTTTTCGATCTCGTCGAACAAAATGACGGCGTAGGGCTTGCGGCGGATCTTCTCCGTCAGCTGGCCGGCCTCGTCATAGCCCACATAGCCGGGAGGAGAGCCCACGATGCGGGAGACGGAGTGCTTCTCCATAAACTCCGACATATCCAGCCGGATGAGGGCATCCGGGGTGTTGAACAGGTCGCAGGCCAGCTGCTTCACCAGCTCCGTCTTGCCCACGCCGGTGGAGCCCACGAAAATGAAGCTGACGGGCTTGTGCTTGGGGGAAATGCCCACCCGGTTGCGGCGGACGGCGGCGGACACGGCCTCAATGGCCTCGTCCTGGCCGATGATGTGGCTTTTCAGCCGCTGCTCCAGCTGGGAAAGCCGCTGGAACTCCTGCTCCCGGATGCGGGAGGCGGGAATTTTCGTCCACAGCTCGATGACGTGGGCCAGATTCTCCATGGAGAGCTGGGGGTCTCCCTTTTCACACAGGGCGGTCAGCTCCGTTGTCAGCTGCAATTCCCGGCTCTTGAGGAACGCCATGCGCTCGTAGTCCGGTTCGCCGCCCTCCTGCTGCTTTTCCTCCAGCATGGTACGCTCTTTTTCGTAATCGTCCAGCTCCCGCTGGATCTGCATCCGCCGGGAGATATCCGGGTCCTTCAGGTTCAGGTCGGAGCAGGCCTCGTCAATGAGGTCGATGGCCTTATCCGGCAGGAAGCGGTCCGTGATGTACCGCTCGGACAGCAGCACCGCCTGACGGAGAATGCCGTCGGAAATCTTCACGCCGTGGAACTTCTCATAATTGGGAGCCAGGCCCTTCAAAATGGCGATGGAGTCCTCAATGGAGGGCTCGTTCACCGTCACCGGCTGGAAGCGGCGCTCCAGAGCGGTGTCCTTTTCGATGGACTTGCGGTACTCGTTGAAGGTGGTGGCGCCGATGACCTGGATCTCCCCCCGGGAGAGGGCAGGCTTGAGGATATTGGCAGCGTTCATGCTGCCCTCGGCGTCGCCGGCGCCCACGATGTTGTGGACCTCGTCGATCATGAGGATGATGTTGCCCAGGCGCTTCACCTCGTCGATGAGGCCCTTCATGCGGCTTTCGAACTGGCCCCGGAACTGGGTACCCGCCACCAGAGCCGTCAGGTCCAGGAGGTAGACCTCCTTTTCCCGCAGCTTGAAGGGCACATCGCCATTGACGATCCGCTGGGCCAGGCCCTCGGCAATGGCCGTCTTGCCTACGCCGGGCTCACCGATGAGGCAGGGGTTGTTTTTCTGCCGGCGGTTCAAAATCTGCACCACCCGCTCAATTTCCTGGGTCCGGCCGATGACCGGGTCCAGCTTGCCGTCCTTGGCCTTTTGGGTCAGGGAAATGCAGTAGTTTTCCAGATACTTCCGCTTGCCGCCCTTGGCATCCTTGCGGCTGTCTTTCTCCCGGCCGCCCCGGGCGCCGCCGGAAGCGGACTCGTCACCGGTGCTCTCCCGGCCGGCGTCGCTGCCGGAGAACAGGCGGTTCAAGAAGGGGAAAGTGGCCGTCTTGCCGTCTTCTTCCTCTCCGCCGTCCTCCTCGTCACCGCCGGGCAGGTCCTCGATGTTCTCCACACCGTTGAAGGCCTGCATCATCTCGCTGTTGAGGGTCTCCAAATCCTCGTCGGAGATTCCCATCCGCTTCATCATATCATCCACCTGAGGCAGGCCCAGGTCCTTGGCACACTTCAGGCACAGGCCCTCGTTGACCGTTTTGTCGCCGTCCAGCTTGGAAATGAACACCACAGCGACGTTCTTTTTACATCTTGAGCAAAGTGTAGGCTGCATCGTATACCTCCGAGTTTATTGCAAATGCGACAGCACGCCCAGCGGCGTGTTCGCCGTAAAGATACGCAGGATATGGGCCTCCGCCAGTGCCTCCGATTCAAAGGAGACCCCCAGGCGCCGCAGCACCCAAACCGCCAGAAACAGCAGCAGGGCGCCTTCCACCAGACCCACGGCGGCACCGCCCAGGGTGTTGAGTCCCCGCAGCAGCGGCAGCTTCAAAACCAGGTCCATGGCGCCGATGAGCACCTTCATCAAAAGCAGCAGCGCCGCGAAAGAGAGGATGTACAAAGTCCCGTAAATAAACGACCGGGCCATGCTCTCCACCACCGCCGTGGCAATGGATGCGCCGGTATCGCGGACCTTTTCCTCTACCTCCTCCGCCAGACGGCTTCGGACCTCGTCATCCAAACCGAGGATGGCCAGCAGGTCCCGGATGGCCGAGGGGTCCTCCGTGTCCGCCTCCGGCATCTGCACACCGGAGCCGGCCGACTGGACGGCCATGGCGTTTTCCACCTTTTCCTCGATATGCCCGGCGATCAGGGGCGTCACCACTTTCGTCACCGGGGTGGTGAACGTGGCGGCGATGATGCCGGCGCCCACCAGGGCCACCACAACGGCCAGCAGGCCGGACAGTGCCCGGAACAATCCCCGCTTTCCACCGTAGACGGCAAAGCCCAGCAAAACCGCCGCAACAACGATATCTATTATAACAGGTGTCGTCATACTTGCCTACCTTTCCTCCTGTAAACGTTTTGTAAACACCCGGCCAATGTTCCCCTTTTAAGGCAGGAACAGCCGCGCGGACTCCGACGCCACCAGCAGCGCGGAGCCGTCGGTGCGCACCAGAGCTTCCTTGGCGTAGCCGGTGCCCTTCAATGTTGCATATGCCTGGAGGTCGGGATTATAGACCACCAGACTGTCCGTGTACAGCACGGCGACATAACGGCCCGCGGCGAAAACGCTGAGGACCTCCTCGTGGACATCCAGGGAAGCAAGCTCCTCCCCGTCGGTCCCCACCGTCACCAGACGGCCCACGCTGCCGGACTGGTAGCGGTTCAGCAGCAGCACCGTGTAGCCGTCGCCGCCGCAGTCATATTCCCGCAGGTAGGCGCCGCCGTAGGAATACTCCCCAGCGATCTGGCCGGCGGTATCCGCAATGGTCAGCTTGTTGTCGGAAACCGTCACCAGTTTTCCGCTTTGCTGGGTGATGCTCATGACCAGACCGTCCCGCACGCTGTAATTGGCCACAGGCTCCGTCTGCGTCAGGTCGTAAAGCACGATATTGCTGACAAAGGCGCCGTCCTCCTGACCCAGCGTCACCGCCGCGAGATAGGCGCAGTCATCCGTCACACAGGCGTCAGACACAAAGCGGCGGGAGGAGTTGAAGTCAAATACCTTTTCCATCTTGGCGTTATAGACGGAGACACAGGCTTTGTAGTTCTGCTTTTCCGCCGTCACCGCCAGCCAGCCCTTACCATTGAGGGTAGCGGCAATAAGAGGCTCCTCCTCGTTCGTCTCAAACGAGGCCACTTCCCCCTTTTCATCCAGCACGTACAGCTCCCGGCCGCCCACATCGTAGGCCACGGCCCGGCCGCCGCCGGTAGCCAACGCCGGCGCCTTCATCTGGACGTTGGCGGACCAGAGTTCCTCGCCTCCCTGTCCCAGCAGCTTCAGCGATGTATCCGACAGCACCACCAGGGTGTCTCCCAGGGCGGCGAAGCGGTTGCTGGAGGAGGCGTCGTAATCGTATCCGGCATCGCCGCTGGTCTTTTCCTCCCGGCTGTACGAGAAGTAACGGCGCAGCACATCAAAGCCGGTGCCGTCCCGGTAGGCCGCCACCAGCACCACCCCCAGGACCACCGCCAGCGTCAGCAGGAACAGCAAAATGCCCGGCAGCTTCCGCCGCTTTTTAGGCTTCTGCTCCTCGCCGTCGTCGTCATTCCAGATGTCTTTCGTTGTATCAGCCATTGTTCAGTCGCTCATCCTCATACCAAAGTTTCGTCAGGTACAGTCCTCCCGGCGGCACCGTGGGTCCGGCGGCGGTGCGGTCCCCGCTCTCCAAAATGGCGGGAATGTCCTCCGGGGCGAATTTCCCCTCCGCCGCGTACAGCACCGTGCCGGTGATGGCACGGACCATGTTATACAAAAAACCGTTGGCGCAGACCTTCAGTTCCAAAAGGTCTCCGTTCCGGGCCACATCGCAGTAATAGATGGTGCGGACGGTGGACTTGGTCTCCGTGCCCACGGAGCGCACCGCCCGGAAATCGTGAGTGCCCACGAACATATGGGCCGCCCGGTTCAAAAATTCCTCGTCCAGGCGCTTGGGATAAAAATAGGCCCGATTGACATAAAACGGATTCTTGAATCGGGAATTGTAGATGCGGTAGGTATACTCCTTTTTCAGGCAGGAGCCGATGGCGTTGAAGTCCTCCGCCACCTCATAGGCCTCCTTCACGGCGATGTCCTCCGGCGTGTGGGTGTTGACAGCGAAGGGCAGCCGCTCCACGGGAATGCGGCTCTCCGTGCGGAAATTGGCGATGTAGTGCTCCGCGTGGACGCCGGCGTCGGTGCGGCCGCAGCCGGTCAGGTGCACCGGGGCGCCGGTGATCTGCTCCAGAGCCTTTTGCAGCGTCTCGCAGACGGTGACGGCGTTTTTCTGCACCTGCCAGCCGTGATAGGCGGTGCCATTATACATGAGTTTTAGGGCAATGTTGCGCATTGATACTCTTATACTCCTCCAAATTCCTCCGTTTGCACGCTCCATGCCGTTCCGTCATACTCGATGGTTACCACATAGAACAGAGCAAACTCGACCCCAAGGTCCTCATTGGCATATGTGACGTAAATCAGGGGACTGTCCGCATAACGGCAGCAAATCCCGGACGGCACCAGCTCATACAGTTCCGACACGGTCTGCAAAAAGCCATCCTCCAGGTCGTCCGGCGAAACAACGCCCTCCCGGGTCTCAACCAGGAATGTGTCCGTTCCCGTCTCCCGGTCAGAAGCAAAAGCGCCAGGAAAATGCAGAGAACCGCCATTTTTCCTCCGGACTTCACAGCAGGCTCCTCTCTTACAGGCCCATATGCCGCAGCACCAGCACAGCGGCCACCACCAGCACGCCCAGGGCCAAAGCAATATAGTCCCGCCGCTCGTATTTCAAAACGTGGAGCTTCGTGCGGCCCTCGCCGCCGTGGTAGCAGCGGCACTCCATGGCCACGGCCAGCTCGTCCGCCCGGCGGAAGGCGCTGATGAACAGGGGCACCAGAATGGGGATGAGGGCCTTGGCCTTCTGCATCAGGTTGCCGCTTTCAAAATCCGCCCCCCGGGCCTTCTGGGCGGACATGATCTTGTCCGTCTCCTCAATGAGGGTGGGGATAAACCGCAGGGCGATGGACATCATCATGGCCAGCTCGTGGACCGGCACATGGAAGCGCTTCAACCCGCCCAGCAGCTGCTCCAGGCCGTCTGTCAGGCTGATGGGGCTGGTGGTGTAGGTCATGAGGAAGGTACCCATGATGAGCAGCATGATGCGCACCACCATGAACACGGCGTTCCGAAGGCCCGTGTCAGAGATCTTCAAAATGCCCCACTCCAGGAGATAACGGTCTCCAGGGGTGAAAAACAGGTTCAAAATACCGGTGAAAATGATGATGAACAGCACCGGCTTCAAGCCCCGGACCAGGGCCTTCAGCCCCACCCGGGAGATTCGGACGCAGGCCGCCAGGCACAGCGCCATCATGGCGTAGCCCACCACGCCTCGGGCAGAAAACAGGGCGGCGATATACAGCACCACCAGCAGAATTTTCGTGCGGGGGTCCAGCTTGTGGGCCACGGTATCTCCGGGGAAATACTGGCCCAGAGTAATGTCTTTCAGCATACCGCCCCTCCCTTCCGCAGGGCCAGGAGCTGCCGCTCCAGGTCCCGCACCGTGTATACGGCGGGGTCGATGGCAAGGCCCCGCTCCCGCAGGGCCATGGCAATGCGGGTCACCTGGGGCACGTCCAATCCGGCGGCCAGCAGCTCCTGTCCCCGGGCGAACACCTCCGCCGGGGTGCCGCTCATGAGCACATGGGCGCTTTTCAGCACCAGGATGCGGTCCACGTTCTGGGCGATCTCGTCCATACTGTGGCTCACCAGAATGACGGTGGTGTGCTTGTTGCGGTGGTAGTCCCGGATGTTGGCCATCAGATTCTCCCGGCCGGCGGGGTCCAGGCCAGCGGTGGGCTCATCCAGCACCAGCACCTGGGGCTCCATGGCGATGACGCCCGCCAGGGCCACCCGGCGCTTCTGGCCGCCGGAGAGCTCAAAGGGAGATTTTTCCAGCTGGTCATCCCGAATACCCACCAAGCGGGCGGCCTCCCGGACGCAGCAGTCTAGCTCGTCGCCCCGTTTGCCCATGTTGGCAGGGCCGAAAGCGATATCCTTGTATACGGTCTCCTCGAACAGCTGGTATTCCGGGTACTGGAACACCAGGCCCACCTGAAAGCGCACATCCCGGATCTTTTTTGGCTCCGCCCAGATGTCCTTTCCCCGCAGCAACACCTGGCCGCTGGTGGGCTTCAGCAGTCCGTTGAGATGCTGGATGAGGGTGGATTTACCAGAGCCGGTGTGGCCGATGATGCCTAAAAATTCGCCGCTGTATACGTCGAAGCTCATATCCTCCACGGCGCTGCGCTGGAAGGGCGTGCCGATGCCGTAGGTATGGGTCAGGTTTTTGATTTGCAGAATCGGTTCCAAGTCGTTTACGTCCTTCCTGTCAATTTGCCCGCAAGGCGGCGGCGATGGCGCCGGCGCACTCCTCCACGGTCAGGGCGTCCAGCGGCACGTCCAGGCCGTCTTTTTGCAGCCGGTCCAGCAGGTCCACGGTGTCCGGCACCGTCAGGCCCATGGACCGCAGGGCGTCCACCTGGGTGAACACCTGCCGGGGGCTTCCGTCCATGGCCACCATGCCATCGTCCATGACGATGACGCGGTCCGCCTCCTCCGCCTCGTTCATGTGGTGGGTGATGAGGATGACGGTGATGCCCTTCTCCCTGTTCAGCCGGTGGACAGTGGACAGCACCTCCTGCCGGCCGATGGGGTCCAGCATGGCGGTGGCCTCGTCCAGGACGATGCACGCCGGCTCCATGGCGATGACGCCGGCGATGGCGATGCGCTGCTTCTGGCCGCCGGAGAGCAGGTGGGGCGCGTGGCGGACAAATTCGCTCATGCCCACGGCCTTCAGGGCGTCATCCACCCGCTTTCGGATCTCCTCCGTGGGAACACCCAGGTTCTCCGGAGCGAAGGCCACATCCTCCTCCACCACATTGGCTACGATCTGGTTGTCCGGGTTCTGGAACACCATGCCCACCCGCTGGCGGATGGCCAGCAGCAGGTTTTCGTCACAGGTGTCCATCCCCTCCACATAGACCTTGCCCCCCGCCGGCAGCAGCACGCCGTTGAAGGTCTTGGCCAGGGTGGATTTGCCGGAGCCGTTATGGCCCAATACCACCACAAAGGAGCCCTTTTCGATCTCCAGATCCACGCCCCGCAGGGCGAAGGTCTGCTTCTCTCCCTCCTCCACCGGGTAGGCATATTTTAAATTTTCCGTTTTGATCATTGTTGCCATGGCGTTTCTCTTTTCCTGTTATTCGCTGAACCACCGGCCCGTGGCGCCGCAGGGCAGGGCCAGGCCTGTCTCCGTCACCGGGAGGCCCAGCTCGTCCCAAGTGCAGTGGCCGCCGTATTTTTCCGCCACCAGGAGGTTCAGAAGATATCCCAGCACCGAGGGGGCCAGACCCGTGGTGTAGGAATTGATGAGGACAAACAGGGGCTTGTCCGACAGCACCCCGGCGCACAGCTTCACGAAGGGATACAGGTTCTCCTCCAGCTTCCACACCTCGCCGCCGGGACCACGGCCATAGCTGGGCGGGTCCATGATGATGGCGTCGTAGGTCTTGCCCCGTCTGATCTCCCGCTCCACGAATTTGGCGCAGTCGTCCACGATCCAGCGGATGGGAGCGTCCTCCAGGCCGGAAAGGCGGGCGTTGTCCTTGGCCCAGGCCACCATGCCCTTGGCCGCGTCCACGTGGCACACGCTGGCGCCGGCCTTGGCGCAGGCCACCGTGGCGCCGCCGGTGTAGGCGAACAGGTTCAGCACCCGGATGGGCCGGCCGGCGGAGCGGATCTTGTCCATGACGAAGTCCCAGTTCACCGCCTGCTCCGGGAATAGTCCCGTGTGCTTGAAGTTCATGGGCTTCACCTGGAAGGTCAGCTCCCCATAGTGGATCTGCCAGCTCTCCGGCAGGGCCTTTTTCTCCCAGTGGCCGCCGCCGGTCTGGGAGCGGAGATACCGGGCGTTTGCCCGCTTCCAGGCGGGATTTTTGTGAGGCGTCTCCCAGATGGCCTGGGGGTCCGGCCGCACCAGGAACTGCTTGTCCCAGCGCTCCAGCTTCTCTCCCCCGCCGCAGTCCAGAAGCTCATAGTCCTGCCATTTCTCCGCGATCCACATAAACCGTTCCTCCGTGTACATAGTAAATCATGTTATTATACCTCTGAAAAGACGGATTCGTCAATCTTTTCCGGTGGAAGAAGTACAAGAAGGGACTGCCTCTTTCAAAGACAGTCCCTTCTCTTGTTTTCAAATGGCGCCCAGCAGCTCCCGGGCAAAGGCACGGGTCCGCGCCTCCTTGTCCGCGTCCATGAACACGGTGTCATAGCCCAGGTGCCGCTCCGCGTGGCTGCCCAGATACCGAAGCCCCGAGTGCTTGCAGTACCGGCGCATACCCTCCTCAAAAAGGTCGCAGCCCTTTTCCGGCCGGTAGCCGCAGGTCATGAGCAGGGCCAGGGCCTTGCCCCGCCACAGGGACGGCCCCTTTTCCCGGCCATAGAACTTGTTCATGCCGTACACCAGCCGGTCCAGCAGGGCCTTCATGGGCGGCGTACAGTACCAGGCGTAAATGGGGGTCGCCAAGACAACGCAATCACAGTCTAAAACCTTGTCAAAAACGGCCTGCACATCGTCCCGTTGGCCGCAGGCGAACACCGTCCAGTCCTCCTGGCAGCGGCGGCAGGCAAGGCAGGGACGGATATCCCGGTCATAGAGCCAAATGGTCTCCACCTCCGCGCCGCCGGCACGCAGTTCCTCACAAAAGGGCGCCAGCAGCGCGGCGGTATTGCCGTCTTTCCGGGGACTGCCCATCAGCACCAAAATCTTCATACCGGTGCCGCTTCCTTGGCGGGGACAGGGACGGCTTCGCCGCCGCTCTCCCGCTGCCGCTCCGCCAACCGCTCCCGGGCCACCGCCAGCATGAGCTTGATGCGGTTTTCCTGGTTGACGCGGGTGGCGCTGGGGTCGTAGTCGATGGGCGTGATGTTGGCCTGGGGATACAGCTCCCGGAGCTTGTTGATCATGCCCTTGCCGCAGATGTGGTTGGGCAGGCACCCAAAGGGCTGGGCGCAGATGATGTTCTCATAGCCGGCGCGGATGAGCTCCGCCATCTCCGCGGTAAGGAGCCAGCCCTCGCCCATTTTGTCGCCGGTGGAAATGAGGCCCTCCGTCAGCTTCACCAGCTCTTTGAAGGGCAGGGGCGCGTGGTAGCCGTTGTCCTTCAGAACACGGATCATCACCTTTTCCATGCTCTCGATAAAGGCCAGCAGCACGTCGGAGACATGCTTTTCCATAAAAGTGCCGCCGTACAGCCGGGCGTTGTCGGAGAGGTTATAGATGCAGTACTGCACGAAGCCCATGAGGCCCGGCAGGTTCACCTCGCAGTCCTGGGTGGCCAGGAACTTTTCCAGGTCGTTGTTGCCCAGGGGGGAGTATTTCACGTAGATCTCGCCCACCACGCCTACCTTCACCTTCGGCACCCGGTGGACGGGAATGGCCGCGAAATCCGCCGCGATCTGCGGCATGGCGGTCTTGACCTCCCGGCCGGACCAGCCCTTGTCCTCCCGGACCCAGCCGCAGATGGTATCCAGCCACTTCTCCTGGCAGGCGGCCGCGGCGCCCTTTTCGATCTCATAGGGCTCCGTCTGCGCTTTCAAAGCCACCAGCAGGTCGCCGTAGTAAATGACCGCCAGGAGCTTGCGCATGAAGGGCACCGTCATGGGGAAGCCGGAATCCTTCTCCAGGCCGGAGAAGTTCAGGCTCACCACCGGCACCTGGCCGTACCCGGCCTTCACCAGCGCCTTGCGCAGCAGGTGGATGTAGTTGGAGGCCCGGCAGCCGCCGCCGGTCTGGGTGATGATGAGGGCGGTGTGGTCCAGGTCATACTTTCCGGAGCCCAGGGCGTCCAGGAACTGTCCGATGACCAGCAGTGCCGGATAGCAGGTGTCGTTGTGCACGTATTTCAGGCCCAATTCGCACACCTGGCTGCCGCAGTTTTCCAGCAGCTCGCACTGGTAGCCCGCCTGCTCCATGGCGGCGGCCAGGATGCGGAACTGCACGGGAGCCATGTTGGGGATGAGGATCTTATGGGTCTTTTTCATCTCCGGGGTGAATTTGGGGTAATTTTGAAATTCCAGCTCCATGCCTCACGCCTCCTTTGCGCGCTTTTCATCCTGTTCGTCCAGGGCGGCGAACAGGCTCCGCAGGCGGATGCGCACTGCGCCCAGGTTGGTGATCTCGTCGATCTTCAGCTGGGTGTACAGCTTTCCGCCCGCCTGCAAAATCTCCCGGGTCTCGTCGGAGGTGATGGCGTCCACGCCGCAGCCGAAGCTCACCAGCTGCACCAAATCCATATCCCGGTGCTGGCAGCAGTACTTGGCCGCCGCGTACAGCCGGGCATGGTAGGTCCACTGGTTCAGCACCGTGGTGGGGAATTTCTCCACCCGGTTGGAAATGGAATCCTCCGTGATGACCGCCGCGCCGGAGCGGGTGATGAGGGTGTCGATGCCGTGGTTCACCTCCGGGTCCACGTGATAGGGGCGGCCCGCCAGCACAATGATGCGGCGGCCCTCCGCACGGGCCTGGTCCATGATGCGCTCCCCTTCCCTGCGGATGAGGGACATATGGTTGGCGTACTCGGCGTAAGCGGCATCCGCCGCCTCCTGGACCTCTTTTTTGGAGATGTCCGGGAAGTAATTCCGCAGAATGGTGAATATCTTCTTCGTAAAGTCCTTGGGGCGGTGAAGGCCCACATAATCATAGATGAACTTGGTCTCCTTCACCTCGGGGCAGTTGCCGGCGATGACCTCCGGGTAATAGGCCACCACGGGGCAGTTGTAATGGTTGTCCCCCAGGCCCTCGTCCAGGTTATAGGTCATGCAGGGATAGAAGATGGCGTCCAGCCCCAGCTTGGACAGGAACTGGATATGGCCGTGGGCCAGCTTGGCCGGGAAGCAGGCGGTATCGCTGGGGATGGTTCCCTGGCCCTTCAGATACAGGTCCCGGCTGGAGAGAGGGCTGTGGTACACGGCAAAGCCCAGCTTCGTGAAGAAGGTGTGCCAGAAGGGCAGCAGCTCCCACATGTTCAGGCACAGGGGAATGCCGATCTTGCCCCGCTTGCCGGGGACGAGCTTGTATCCCAGAATGAGCTTGCGCTTATAGGCGTACAGGTTCCGCTCCCCGGTGTCCGCCTTGCCGGTGACAGGCCGGTCGCAGCGGTTGCCGCTGATGAACGTGCCGCCGTCGGCGAAGGTATTGATGGTCAGCTGGCAGTTGTTACCGCAGCGGCCGCAGACCTCGCTGCGGGTCTCCTGGCGGAAGGAAGCCAGCTCCTCCCGGCTCAAAAGGGCGCTGGTCTGGCGGTTGGCTGCCTTGCCCCTGCCGTACAGCGCCGCGCCGAAGGCGCCCATGAGGCCCGCGATGTCAGGGCGGATGACCTCCACGCCCATCTCTTTTTCAAAGGCCCGGAGGACCGCCTCGTTATAGAACGTGCCGCCCTGGACCACGATGTTGCGGCCCAGCTCCTCGGGAGAGGAGGCACGGATGACCTTGTAAATGGCATTTTTCACCACGGAGATGGAAAGGCCGGCGGAGATGTTCTCAATGGTGGCGCCGTCCTTCTGGGCCTGCTTCACGCTGGAGTTCATAAACACCGTGCAGCGGCTGCCCAGGTCCACGGGCCGGTCCGCAAACAGGCCCAGCTTGGCAAATTCCCGCACATCGTAGCCCAGTGCCTGGGCAAAGGTCTGGAGGAAGCTGCCGCAGCCCGAGGAGCAGGCCTCGTTGAGGAAGATGTTGCTGATGGCGCCGTCCTCGATCTTGAAGCACTTCATGTCCTGGCCGCCGATGTCGATGATGAAATCCACATTGGGCAGGAAATGGCGGGCGGCGGTGAAGTGGGCCACGGTCTCCACCACGCCGTAATCGGCATGGAAAGCTGCCTTGGCCAGGTCCTCGCCGTAGCCGGTGGTGGTGACGGAGGCCACGTGGAGGGCCGGATGCTCCTCATACAGCTTTTGCAGTACCTGCCGGATGAGGGGCACAGGATTGCCCAGGTTGGGCCGGTAATCCGTAAAGAGGATGCGGGCCTCCTGGTCGATGACCACCAGCTTCACGGTGGTGGAGCCGGAGTCGATGCCGATGTGCACCGGTGCCGCGTAATCGGGGCCGAAGGGCACCCGGGGCACCGTGGCCTTGGCATGGCGGGCACGGAAGGCCTCATATTCCGCCTGATTGGCAAACAGAGGCGGCTGGGAACGGTACGTCTCCGACGCGCCGTGGAGCTGGAGCTGGTCCGCCACCTCCCGCAGGTCAAATTCCTGGTCGGAGTAAAAGGCGGCGCCCAGAGCCACGAACAGCAGGCTGTTCTCCGGGCAGGTGCCCTTCACGCCCAGGGTCTTGTCAAAGCTGGTGCGCAGGCAGCGGGAAAATGTCAGCGGTCCGCCCAGGTACAGGACGTTGCCCTTGATAGGCCGCCCCTGGGCCAGGCCCGCGATGGTCTGGTTCACCACAGCCTGGTAAATACTGGCGGAGATATCCTCTGCCTTGGCTCCCTGGTTGATGAGGGGCTGCACGTCGCTCTTGGCGAACACACCGCAGCGGGAGGCGATGGTATACGTCTTTTCCGCCCGCTGGGCGGCAGCGTCCATCTCATCGGCGGTCATTTTCAAAAGCGTGGCCATCTGGTCGATGAACGCACCGGTGCCGCCGGCGCAGGAGCCGTTCATCCGCACCTCCGTGCCGCCGGTGAGAAACAGGATCTTCGCATCCTCTCCACCCAGCTCGATGATGACATCAGACCCGGGCACCAGACGGTTGGCCGCCACCCGGGTGGCAAACACCTCCTGCACAAAGGGGACCTGCACGCTCTCCGCCATGCCCATGCCGGCGGAGCCGGAGATGGCGAACTGCGCCCGGCCGCCGGGCACATACTTCTCCGCCATGCGGCGCAGCAGCTCCTCGGATTTTTCCAGAATATGGCTGAAGTGCCGTTCATATGTACTGTAAATGATTTGATCCGCGTCATCCAGCACCACGCACTTAATGGTGGTGGACCCCACGTCAAGTCCTACTTTCAATGGAATGCCTCCTTCAGGAAATCGGTTACATGGCCTGTTTGGCCTGTACCCAATACGATACCACATTAGTTGGTATCTTACTCTTTTTCGACCAAATGTGCAATCGGAAATCCCACCGAAGCATGTAAAGAATTTGTTAAGAATCTTGATGCTATCCGCCGAGAAACGGCTCCGCCAGCTGGTGCTTTCCTTTTTCACGAGTTTATGTTATACTTGTCCCACTTTAGAATGAAAACGAGGTAGGCTTCCATGGATACCGTTCTGCTGCACTGCTGCTGCGCTCCCTGCTCCCTCTCCTGCATCGACCCCCTCCGAGCCGAGGGCATTGAGCCGGTGGCCTTTTGGTACAATCCAAACATTCACCCCTGGAAGGAGTACCAGGCCCGGCGGGACTGCCTTCTGGAATACGCCCCCACCATCGGCATGGAGGTACGGGTCCGGGAGGATTACGGCCTGCGGCAGTTTGTGGAGCATGTGGCAGATGACATTGACCACCGCTGTACCTACTGCTACGAGCACCGGATTGAAGGCACGGCCCGCTATGCCGCCGAGCACGGCTTTTCCCGGTTTACCACCACGCTGCTGGCAAGTCTTTACCAAGACCACGAGGGCATCGTCCGGGCGGCGGAAAAATACGCCAAGCAGTACGGCGTGGAATTCCTGTACCGGGATTTCCGCCCCAATTTCCGGGCGGGAAACCAGCGGGCCCGGGAACTGGGCTTTTACATGCAGAAGTACTGCGGCTGCGTGTTCTCCGAGGCGGACCGCTACCAAAAGCAGATTGACCGGGACAAGGTGAAATTTTCAGAATAAAGAAAAGGCAGGCGGCGCCTGCCTTTTCTTTATTGCTTCTGCGGCGCCATCATCCGCCGGCTGGTCCGGACATACAAAACAGCCACCAGCACGGTGGACAGAATATCCGCCACCGGCTGGGCCCACAGCAATCCGTCCATTCCCAGCAGCGCCTCCAGCAAAAACAGGGCCGGAATATAGATAATACCCTGCCGGCTGAGGTTGACGATGAGGGCCGCCGTCGCGGCGCCCATGGCCTGCAAGGCACTACCCAGCACGTAGAACACACCGAACAGGCAGCTGGTGGTCAGCAGGATGCGGGCAAAGGCCACCGCATAGCCAAACGCCGCCGCATCTGTGAGAAAGGCCCCCACGATCTGCCCCGTGCACAGGTAACACAGCGCCGTCATCACCACACTGAGGCCCAGAGAAAACAGAGCGGAGAACCGCATGGAGCCTTTCAGCCGCTCCCACAGTCCCGCTCCCACGCAATAGCCCACCAGCGGCTGGATGCCCTGGCCAAAGCCGATGCAGATCATGCCGGTCATCATAGTCACCTTCATGGCAACGCCGATACCGGCCACGGCCATATCTCCGTAAGCGGTCATGCGGGCATTGACCACGATCTGGGACACGCTCATCAGCAGGGAGCCCAGGGACGCCGGGATACCGATGGCCAGGACGCCGGTGCACACCTGGTCCCCTGCCTGAAAGTCCCGCGGACAGATGCTGAGGGTGGACTTTCCCCGCAGGAAATAGTGGATGTAATACCCGGCGCCCACCACGTTTCCGATGACGGTGGCAATGGCCGCGCCGGCGATCTCCCAGCCGAAGGCCAGGATCATGATGGGGTCCAGAACCACATTCAGTAAATTTCCAAGCAGCTGTCCCATCATCGCTGTGCCGGAGCGCCCCTCCGCCCGGATGACGTTGGAATAGCAATTGGCGATGAGTACGAAGGGGCCGGAGAGAGACACGATGGTGAGATACGTCCTTGCAAAGCCCCAGGTGTCCGCGCTGGCGCCCACCAAGCACAAAATCTGGTCCATGAAAATCAGGAACAGCGCCGACATCACAAGCCCCACGGCCACGCAGCTCCACATGCAGAAGGAGCAGACCTTTTTGGCGTAATCCGGCCGGCCCTCCCCCATGGCCCGGGAAATGACAGAGGTGCCGCCGATGCCGAAAACAGTGCCGACGGACATGAAAATCAAAAAGACCGGCGTGGCCAAAGACACCGCCGCCACTTGCAGGTCATCATGGGTCTGGCCGATGAAAAACGTATCCGCCAGGTTGTACACCAGTACCATCAGCATGGCCGCCATGGCGGGCACCGCGTTTTTCAGCACCGCCGCCGGAATGGGCGCCTTTTCAAAAATTTCCATTGACTGCTTTTCGTTCATGGCTTGTTTCCTTTCCCAAACACAAAGCACGCTATTAATATCATGCTATTGATTTTCTTTGTAAAATGTCCGCTCAACAGCGGACATTTTATTGCAGGGTATCCCGCACTTTTTGCAGCAGCACCAGAAGGATGCCCCGCTCGGCCTCCGTCAGTCCGGAGAGAAGCTCGCTTTCTGTCTGCGCCATATTTTTTTCCGCCTGGCGGCAGCACGCCTCTCCGGCCGCCGTGACGCGCACCAGCTTCACACGCCGGTCCGACGGGTCTCCGAAACTCTCCACCAACCCTTTTTGCTCCAGCCGGGCCACAATGCCTGCCGCTGTGGACTGAGCCACCCGGAGAGACTGCTCCAGCGCCTTCAGGGGCAGTGTCCCGTCTTCCTCACAATCCAAGGCCAGCAGAACGCCGAACTGTGCCATGGTCATTCCCATGGGACGCATGGCATTGTTGGCATTGCGCTCCAGCGCGTCATGGATCTGTTTGATAAGTCCGCCGCAAGAGTTTTGCCGGTCCATTTTATGCCCCCTTTCCGTCAAAATAATAGCACGCTATTGTTCTATTGTCAAGAGGCGGCCCGAAAATTCTCCGGGCCGTCTTGGTTCAGTTTTTCAGGCTGTGGAGCGGTGCCGGGATGCGTCCGCCGCGGGCAATGAAGGCCGCGCTGGACTCCGGATGCACCGGCATAACAGGAGCGCTGCCGAACAGGCCGCCGATCTCCACGGTGTCTCCCACGGTCTTGCCGGGGGCGGGGATCAGCCGGACGGCGGTGGTCTTGCAGTTGACCATGCCGATGGCCGCCTCGTCGGCAATGATGGCCGCCAGCGTTTCGGCGGAGGTGTCACCGGGGACGGCGATCATATCCAGGCCCACGGAGCACACGCAGGTCATGGCCTCCAGCTTATCCAGACACAGCACGCCGCTGCGGGCGGCGGCGATCATGCCCTCGTCCTCGCTGACAGGAATGAACGCGCCGGACAAGCCGCCCACGGAGGAGGACGCCATGACGCCGCCCTTCTTCACGGCGTCGTTCAGCATGGCCAGGGCCGCTGTGGTGCCGTGGGTGCCGCAGACCTCCAGTCCCATCTCCTCCAGGATGCGGGCCACACTGTCTCCCACGGCGGGGGTGGGGGCCAGGCTCAGGTCCACGATGCCGAAGGGCGTGTCCAGCCGGCTGCTGGCCTCCCGGGCCACCAGCTGGCCCATACGGGTGATGCGGAAGGCGGTCTTTTTGATGGTCTCCGCCACCACGTCAAAGGGCTGGCCCTTCACCGCCTGGAGAGCATGATGCACCACACCGGGGCCGGAAACGCCCACGTTAATGACCTTCTCCGCCTCGCCCACGCCGTGGAAGGCGCCGGCCATGAAGGGATTGTCCTCCACGGCGTTGCAGAACACCACCAGCTTGGAGCAGCCTAAGCCGTCCTGGTCCGCCGTGGCCTGGGCGATCTCCTTGATGATGCGGCCCATGAGAGCCACGGCGTCCATATTGATACCCGCCTTCGTGGAGCCCACGTTGACGGAGGAACAGACGTAGTTGGTGGTGGCCAGGGCCTCGGGGATGGATCGGATGAGCTTTTCGTCCGCCAGGGTCATGCCCTTTTGGACCAGAGCGGAGTAGCCGCCGATAAAGTTGACGCCGCAGGCGGCGGCAGCCTTGTCCATGGCCAGGGCAAAAGGCACATAGTCCTCCGTTTCGCTGGCGCCGGCCACCAGAGCCATGGGCGTGACGGAAATACGCTTGTTGACAATGGGGATGCCGAACTCCCGCTCGATGTCCTCGCCGGTCTTCACCAGGTTTTCCGCATAGCGGGTGATCTTGTCGTAAATCTTCTGGCAGGCCCGCTTCGGGTCCGGGTCGCAGCAGCTGAGCAGGGAGATGCCCATGGTGATGGTGCGGATATCCAGATGCTGCTGGTCGATCATTTCAATGGTGGAGAGGATCTCCTTTTGATTGAGCATGGTCTCTCCTCCCCTTTAAATGCGGTGCATGGCGTCGAAGATCTCCTCCCGCTGGATGCGGATGGACAAATCCATCTTCCCGCCCAGCTCCGCAAGCGCAGTGCCCAGCTCGCCGATGGTGGCGGTGGACTTGCTGACATCCACGGCCATGACCATGGTGAAAGCGCCCTGGAGAATGGTCTGGGAGATATCCAGGATATTGACGTTGTAGCCGGACAGCAGGATGCAGATGGCGGCGATGATGCCCACCTTGTCCTGGCCCACGACAGTGACGATGGCATTCATAGTGTTCCTCCTTGATGTGCCGCGAGGGTGCGGCTTTTTTTTGCAGAAATCGGTTTATCTTACCACAAACCCCGCTTTCAGTAAAGGGCGCACTCCAAAGAGTGCGCCCCATTGCGCCGTTTTGCCGGATGTAGCGCCCTTACAGCTCGTCAAAGAACTTGGCGTGGATGGCCTTCACGGCCTTGTTCACGTCCTCCTCGTTCAAAAGGACGGAAACGCGGATTTCAGAGGTATTGATCATCTGGATGTTGATGCCCGCCTCATACAGCGCCTCAAACATCTTGGCGGCCACGCCGCAGTTGCTCATCAATCCGGCGCCCACAATGGACACCTTGCCGATGGCCTCGTCCGACTCGATGTGGTCGAACTTCAGGACCTCCTTGTGGTCATTGAGGACGGTCTCCGCCTCCTCCAGGTCCTTTTTATGGACGGTAAAGGTAATATCCTTGGTATCCTCCCGGCCGATGGACTGCAAAATCACATCCACATTGATATTGTGCTTGCTCAGCAGGTCAAAGACCTGGAACGCAACGCCGGGGTTATGCTGCAAGCCGACCAGAGCGATGCGGGCGATACTGACGTCCTTTGCCACGCCGGCGATATTGGTTTTTTCCACTTTGGTGACCTCCTTAACTTTCGTGCCGGGCTTCCGCTCCAGACTGGACACGACTTCCAAATTCACTCTGAACTTTTTTGCCAGCTCCACGCTGCGGTTGTGGAGCACCTGAGCACCCTGGGATGCCAGCTCCAGCATCTCGTCGTAGGTAATCTCATCCAGCTTGCGGGCGTTGGGCACGATGCGGGGGTCGGTGGTATACACACCGTCCACATCCGTGTAGATCTGGCATACCTTTGCCCGGAAAGCCGCCGCCAATGCCACGGCGCTGGTATCGGAGCCGCCGCGGCCCAAAGTGGTCACATCTCCCACCCGGTCCACACCTTGGAAGCCGGTGACAATGACGATGCGGTGCTGGTCCAGCTCCGCCTGGATGCGCTCGGAATCGATCCGCTTGATGCGGGCGTCGGAATGGACACCGGTGGACTGGATGCCCACCTGCCATGCCGTCAGGGACACGCAGGGAAGGCCCATGGCCTCCAGCGCCATGGCGCAAAGAGCCACGGAGACCTGCTCACCGGTGGACAGCAGCATATCCATCTCCCGCTTGGAGGCATGGGGATTGATCTCCTGTGCCTTGGCGATGAGGTCATCCGTGGTGTCACCCTGGGCGGAGAGGACAACGATCACGTCGTTGCCCTCCAAATACTTCTCCGCGATGATACCGGCGACATTCCGAATCCGCTGGGCATCCTTCACGGAACTGCCGCCGAATTTTTGTACGATCAAACTCATAGTGTTTCCTTCTTTGCCTTAGATTGCTTCTTGCCAGTATACGCCGGCCAGCGCCAGTTTGTACCGCTTACGGCAAAACACGCATACAAGCCAGTATTTTCAGGTTCTGCGCCTGCTGCTGGACCTCCAGTCCGCTGATGCGGTCCGTCAAAAAGGCCGTCTCGCCGTCCTCGGACAGCACTTCCACCTGGCCGAAGCTCATGGCCGCGTCGGTGAGGCTGCCCTCAATGCGGAAGTAATAGCGGGTGTGGAGCTCCGCCGGGTCCTCAAAGCCGTCCGTATCCGGCGACCAGCCGATCTCCTCCCGGCGAGGGCTGGCCTGAAGGGCCTCCATCACATCTGCCACGCAGGCGGAGGCAGTGGGCATCTCGCCGGCACCCTTGCCGTAAAACATGACGTCGCCGGTGGCGTTGCCCCGGATGACCACGGCGTTGAACACATCCTCCACGCCGGCAATGGGATTGTCCTCGGGAATGAGGTGGGGCGCCACATACGCCGTCCGGCCGCCGCCGGGCAGACGCACTGCCCGTCCCAGCAGCTTGATGCGGTAGCCGGCCCGCTCCGCCAGCTTCACATCCCGCAGGGACAGCTTGGAGATACCCTCCATGGGCACCTTGTCCGGGTCCACCTGGTGGCCAAAGGCCAGGTCCGCCAAAATGCAGGTCTTGCGTCCGGCATCGATGCCTTCAATATCGGCGGTGGGGTCCGCTTCCGCGTAGCCCTTGGCCTGGGCCTCCCGCAGAGCATCGGCGAAAAACGCCCCTGTGCGGACCATGCGGGTAAGGATATAGTTGGTGGTGCCGTTGAGGATGCCGTACACCTCGTCGATGCGGTTGGCCGCCATGCACTGGGTCAGGGGATGCAGAACGGGGATACCGCCGCCCACACTGGCCTCAAACAGGTAATTGACGTTTTTCTTTTTGGCCAGCTCCAGCAGCTCACAGCCCTTTTCCGCCACCAGCTGCTTATTGGCAGTGACTACATGCTTGCCCGCCATCAGTGCCCGTTTTGTATACTCGTAAGCCGCGCCGACACCGCCGATGGTCTCCACCACCACGCGGATGCTGTCGTCCTCTTCGATTTTTTTGAAATCATCCGTCATCAGCTGGCGGTAGGGACCGTCCTTGAAATGCCGGACCAGGATGGTCTTCACCTGAAGGGGTTCGCCCAGCTTCCGCTCGATCTGCCGGGAATTTTCCGCCACTACACGGGCGACGCCGGTGCCAACGGTGCCAAGACCCATGATCGCGATCTGAATCATTTGTAGCCTCCTTTTTATCCGTCAGCCCGCCAGGATCTCAAACTTCACCACGCCCTCCAGGCCTTCCACATCCACCAGCAGCTGCTCCAGGGACTCCTCCATCTCCGAGGTCTCCGCGGAAATGGTCACCGCCGCACAGCCGTTGGTGGGGATGCTCTGGTTGATGGTAAGGATGTTGGCGCCGGAGGAGGCGAACACCGCCAGCACCCGGGACAGCACGCCGGTGTTGTCCTTCAGCATGGCGTAAAAGGTGATGATGTGCTCGGACTTCATGTCATTGAAGGGCTGTACGGAGTCCTTGTACTTGTAGAACGCACTGCGGCTGATGCCCGCCAGCTTGGTGGCGGCACCCACGGTATCCACCTCGCCGGTCTGCATCATCCGCTTGGCCTCCGCCACTTTGATAAAAATTTCCGGAAGGGCGTCTGCTGCCACGATATAATATTTAATCTCTCTTGCCATTTTGTCTGCCTCCTACGGTCAATTGTCCTTCTACATGGTTCATCTTAACAAAAAATGGTCGCACATGCAACGAAAATGCCCAAAATTTTTTTGGGGAAAACAGGGAAAGTTGCGCTCCTTTGTCCGCCCATCGTGGGCAAAATGCCAGATGCCTAAAAAAGCGCCCGGCGGACCGCCGGGCGCTTTTTCGCCAAAAAGTTTACTTTTCCGCCTCGTAGACCGCTTTCATGGCCCGATAGGTCTCATAGCAGTCCAGCTTGGCCACCGTCTCAAAGGGGGCGTGCATACTGAGCACCGGCACACCGGCGTCCAGGGTGGTGATGTTGCGGTTTGCCATATACACGGCCACGGTGCCGCCGCCGCCGGCGTCCACCTTGCCCAGCTCCGCGATCTGCCAGACCACGCCGGCCTTGTCCAGCAGGTTCCGGACGTAGGCCACCGTCTCCGCATCGGCGTCGGAGGCGCCGGACTTGCCCCGGGCGCCGGTGTACTTGCAAAGGCCTACGCCGTAGTTCAGGTAGGCAGCGTTGCGCTTTTCGTACACCTCGGCATAATCGGGGTCGTAGGCCGCCGTCACATCGGCGCTGAGACAGAAGGAGTGCTCGTAGCACACCCGCAGGGCGGCGCCCTGGGCCTCGCACAGGTCCTCCAGGAAGGTATCGAACGCGGCGGACTGCATACCCGTCACGCCGTCGGAGCCGATCTCCTCCTTGTCCGCCAGCATACACACAGCGGTCTTCGCAGGCGCGGCCTCCAGATCCAGCAGCGCCCGCAGGGCCGCGTAGCCGCAGACCCGGTCATCGTGGCCGTAGGCGCCGATCATGGAGCGGTCCAGGCCGATGTCGCAGGCGTTGGCGGCGGGGACAGCCTCCAGCTCCGCGGAGGTGAAGTCGTCCTCCGTGATGCCGTACTTCTCGTTCAGCAGCTTCATGACCGCCAGCTTCACCCGGCCGGTGTCCTCCTCGTCGCCGATGGGGCGGCTGCCCAGCAGCAGGTTCAGCGTCTCGGCGGGGATGGCGCTGGCCAGGGGCTTTTTGGCCTGTTCCTGGCCCAGGTGGGGCAGCAGGTCTGTGATGACCAGCTTGGGGTCTCCCCTGTCGGCGCCGATGTTCACCTGCACCGTGGTGCCGTCCTTCAGGGCCACCACGCCGTGGAGCTCCAGGGGGATGGTCACCCACTGGTACTTGCGCAGGCCGCCATAGTAGTGGGTCTTGAAAAAGGCCAGCTCGCTGTCCTCATACAGGGGATTGGGCTTCAGGTCCAGCCGGGGAGAGTCGATGTGGGCGGCGGCGATCTGCACACCCTCCGCCAGGCTCTTTTCACCGATATGGGCCAGCATGACGGCTTTGCCCCGGTTGCAGCGGTACAGCTTGTCCCCGGGCTTTACCGCCATGCCCCGGACGAAGGGCCGGTAGCCCTTTGCCTCCGCCAGACGGACGGTTTCCGCGGCGCACAGGCGCTCCGTCTTGCCGGCGTCCAGAAACGCCATGTAATCCTGGCAGTATTCCTCCATGGCGGCCAGGTCCTGTTCGCCCAGCTTGTCATAGCCGTTTTTCTGGGTGGAAAACAGCTTTTTCTTCAATTCCTTGATCTCATTGCTCTCCATGTGCTTTTTCCTCCTTGATGCTCTCCGCAAGGCGCTCGAAAAATTCCCTGGCCTCCGCTTCAAAGGCCTCCGCCGTGTCGGCGCCGTTATTCAGCTCATAGTCACACTTGCTCCGGTAGTACTCATCCGGCTTCTGGGCGGAGATCCGCAGGCGGGCGTACTGCTCCGAAATGTTGTCCCGGGCCATGATGCGCCGGACCCGCAGCTCAAGAGGCGACGTAATGGCCACCGTCTTGTCGCACAGCCGGTCCACGCCGCTTTCCAGCAGATTGATGGCGTCGATGGCGAACAGGCGGTAATTCTCATCCGCCAGCAGGCGGCTGACCTCCGGATTCATGAACTGATAGACGATGCTGTTCAGCTGGGCCATCCGGTCCTTGTCGCCGAAGGCCTCCTCCCCAAGACGCTTCCGGTCCAGCTTGCCGTCCAGGCTGAACACACCGGGGAACGTGGTGTGGATAGCACTGCGCAGACCTTCGTCGCTCTCCAGCATCCGGTGGTACACGGCATCACAGTCGATGACCTTGCCTCCCAGGCTCTCAATGGCCCGCAGGGCGCTGGTCTTGCCGGCGCCGGTGCCGCCGGTGAGACCCAGCACCACCCGGGTGCTGTCCGCTTCAATGATGTGGAAGCCGGCGGCCTTTTTCAGCCGGTTTCCCACCGCCAGGCCCAGCCCGCGGTTATCCGGGCACTGGGCGTAGATCTCCTCCACAGCGCTGTTGTCAAAGGTCCGCAGGGCATCAAACACCCGCTGGGAATGGGCCAGCTTGTCGCCGCTGGGGCCCAGGGTGTGGACCTCCTGCGCCGAAAACAGGTGGACATACTCGTCAAAGCAAATGACACCGTCCCCGGGCTTCACCCGCCGCAAAATCTCCTGGGCGGACTTGTCCGGCGCGCCGGTGACCACCGTCACGGGGGCCTTGGGGGCGTAGTGGCGGTACTTCATGCCGGGGGCCTTGGGCTGTTCTCCCGCCCCCAGGGCACGGGTCACGGCCTTGTCCACATCGATGTGGCCGATGAGGCGCTCAAGGTCCTCCAGGGGCAGTCCACCGGGGCGCAGCAGCCGGGGCGGCTCACAGGTCAGGTCCAGAATGGTGGATTCCACGCCCACGGAGCAGGGGCCGCCGTCCACCACGCCCTCAATCTTGCCGTCCATGTCCTCCAGCACGTCCTGGGCCGTGGTGCAGCTGGGGCGTCCGGAGGTGTTGGCGCTGGGGGCCGCCACGGGCACCCCCGCCTCCCGGATGATGGCGGCGGTGACGGGATGGGCGGGGCAGCGCATGGCCACGGTGTCCAGCCCGGCGGTGATGATGGAGGGCACCACATCCGTCCGGCACTTCAGGATCATGGTCAGGGGACCCGGCCAGAACTTCCGGGCCAGCACGTAGGCCAGGGGCGGGATGTCCCGGCAGTACCGGGGCAGCCACTGCTGGCCGGGAATGGTCAAAATGAGGGGGTTGTCCTGAGGACGGCCCTTGGCCTCGAAAATGCGCTTGACAGCCGCCGGGTCCAGGCCGTTGGCGGCCAGGCCGTACACCGTCTCCGTGGGGATGCCCAGAAGACCGCCGTCCCGCAAAATCTTGGCGGCGGCGCTGATCTTCTCCTCCACACCCTTCTGGGGGCCCTTGGTATCCCGCAGGTCAAAATACAATGTCTGCATAACTTCGCCTCTATCTCTTTCATCGGGCCTTGGCCCGGTTCATTCTCTTTTATGCTTCCCCGTTTTTCAGCTTTTCCGCCTGGTCGGCGGTGATCAGGGCGTCTATGAGCTCATCCAGGTCGCCGTCCATGATGGCGTCGATCTTATAAAGGGTCAGGCCGATGCGGTGGTCCGTCACCCGCCCCTGGGGAAAGTTGTAGGTGCGGATGCGCTCGCTGCGGTCGCCGCTGCCTACCTGGCTTTTCCGCGCTCCGGCGATGGCGGCATCCTGCTTGGCCCGCTCCATCTCGTAAAGCCGGGACCGCAGGACCTTCATGGCCTTATCCTTGTTCTTGTACTGGCTCCGCTCATCCTGGCACTCCACCACCAGGCCCGTGGGCAGGTGGGTGATGCGAATGGCGGATTCCGTTTTATTCACGTGCTGGCCTCCGGCGCCGGAGGAACGGTACGTGTCGATCTGCAGGTCCTTGGGGTCGATGGCGACCTCCACTTCCTCCGCCTCCGGCAGGACTGCCACCGTGGCGGCACTGGTGTGGATGCGGCCGCCGGACTCCGTCTCCGGCACCCGTTGGACCCGGTGGACACCGCTTTCAAATTTCAGCCGGGACCAGGCGCCCTCACCCTCGATGAGGACGCTGCACTCCTTCACGCCTCCCAACTCTGTTTCATTGAGGTTCACCGTGTCCAGCCTCCAGCCCTTGGACTGGGCGTACATGGTGTACATCCGCAAAAGGGAGTGGGCGAACAAGGCGCCCTCCTCGCCGCCGACACCGCCCCGCAGCTCCATGACCACGCTGCGGCTGTCGCTGGGGTCTCTGGGCAAAAGCAGCAGCTTCAGTTCCCCCTCCAGGCGCTCCGCTTCCTCTTTGGCGGCGGCGTATTCCGCCTGGGCCAGCTCCCGGAAATCCGGGTCATGGAGCAGGCTCTCCGCCGACTCCCGGTCCGCCTCTGCCTTCTGGAGGGCATTCCAGGCAAGCACCACCGGCTCCAGCTCCTTCAGCTCCCGGGTGACGGCCTTCAGCCGCTCACTGTCGCCGTATACCGCCGGGTCTCCCAACTGGGCCTGGAGGTCCTCATACCGCAGGGCGACCTCCTTCAGTTTTTCCCGCATATGCGCGCTCCTTTCCTGAAAGTCAGAAAAAGAGGAGCTCTACCGGGTCAGCAGCTCCCGCACCTGGCGGAGAAATTCCTCCTGCCAGAACGTATAGCCCACGGAGCCGCTGCGCAGGGACACCGCCGCCATGTGGGGCTGGGCGGTGTACAGGTCCATCTGGTCGTAGACCTCCTCGTTTTTGCCGTCGCTGCTGCGGGTGACCACATAGGCCACATTCTCCAGCTTTTTGCCGTGGGCCTTCAAAAAGGTCCGCATGACGCTGCTGCACCGTCCGGCCCACACCGGCGTGCCCAGGATGACCAGCCGGTAATCCTGGAGCCGCCTTTCCGTTTCAAAGTGGGACAGGGGCTGGGTAGTCTTTTTCATGGCGTCCATGCCGCAGCGGAGCCAGCCTTTGAAGCCACCCCGCTCCACGGCGTCGTGGATCTCCACCAGTTCGGCGTCCAGCGCCTCCGCCACCTCCAGCATGGCCTTTTTCGTTTTGCCGGAGCGGGAGTAATACAAACACAATACATCGCTCATTTTGTTCTCCTCAATCAAAGATCAGCGTTTTGCCCAGGGCGAAAAATTCCCGGACATAATAGTTGGCATTCAGCAGCAGCCAGGGGACCTCCGCCGGGACATCCAGGACCGTCAGTCCCTCCCGTTGGGCGATGAGGTGGGCGCGGAAGCAGTGGAAATCGTTGGTGACCACCGCCACCACCGCCGTTTCCGGGTCGATGCCCGCCTGGCGCAGCACCTCCTTGGAAAAGGCAAAGTTTTCCGCCGTGGAGGTGGAACGCTCCTCCAGCAGCAGGCGGCTTTCTTCGATCCCCATGGCCGTCAGCTGCCGGCGCATACACGCCGCCTCGGTGATGTTCTCCCCGCTCCCCTGTCCGCCGGAGAGCACCGCCGGGATGTCCGGGTGGGCGTTCAGATATTCCGCCGCCGCGTTGATGCGGCTTTGGAGCATCAAAGAGGGTGTTTCTCCGTTGACGCCGGCCCCCAATACGATGACCGCGTCCGCCGGCAGGGCGGAATTGTCCCGCTCACCATGGGACAGCAGCAGTCCCTCCACCAGCAAAAACAGCAGCAGAGCGGCGGAAAGACCGGCAAGGAATATCCGTTGACACCGCTTGCCAGTTCTCGATTTTTCCGCCCAGCGTCCCAGAAAAACGGCCAGGATACACACGCCGGCCAAGGCCAGTGCCAAAAGTCCGGAAAACCGGATGCCGGGCACCACGGTCAGGCTCAGGACCGATACCAGCAGCAAGAGGGCGGCCAAAGCCCACAGGACTTTTTCTCTTTTTTTCAAAGTCTTCTCCTCTTTGAACCGCCGTTATTCCCCAGCTTCCAGGCTCAGCGCCTCCCACTTTTCATATAGGGCGTCCAGCTCCGCCTGGGCCGCCTCTTTTTCCTTCATCAGCTCATTGAGCTTCTCATAGTCGCAGGCGGCGGCCTCCATGTCCGCGTCCAGGGCGGCCATACGCGCCTCTGTCTTGGCGATGTCCCGCTCACAGATGGTCAGCTGCCGCCGGGCGGCCTGCTGGGCCCGGTTAGCGGGACGGGGCCGTTCTGTGACGGTTTTTTCCTTTACAGGCTTTGGTATTTCTTCCTTATTGGCTTCCTCCTGGGCCTTCACCTGCCGGTACTGGGCAAAGCCCATGGGATAGTCGGTGATGGTGCCGTCCGCCAGCTCCCAGATGCGGGTGGCGAAGCGGTTGATGAAATAACGGTCGTGGCTGACGAACAGCAGCGTGCCGTCGTAGGCCTCCACCGCCTCCTCGATCCACTCCCGGGAGGCAATGTCCAGGTGGTTGGTGGGCTCGTCCAGGATGAGGAAGTTGATCTCATCGTCCATGAGCATGCAGAGCCGCAGGCGGCTCTGCTCGCCGCCGGAGAGGACGGAGACGGGCTTGAACACATCCTCCCCCGCAAAATCATAGGCCGCCAGACGGTTCCGGGCGGACTGGGCGGAAAGGCCCTTTTTCGCCGCCATCATGTTCTCCACCAGGTTCCAGTCCGGGTGGTCGAAATGGATGATCTGGGGCAGGTAGGCCGCCTTCACCTGGGGGCCTGTCCGAATGCGGCCGTCATCAGGATACAGCTCCCCCATGATCATTTTGATGAGGGTGGATTTGCCCGTGCCGTTATCGCCGATGAGAGCGATGCGCTCGCCGCCCTCGATCTTCAATGTGATACCGTCAAACAGGTGCTTGTCCCCATAGCTTTTGGCAATGTTCCGCAGGGCCAGCACCTCGTCCCCGTGGAATTCGGCGGTGGAGAAGCGGGCGTCCATTTTCTTGGCCTTGGTGGGCTTGGAGGTGGTCCGCATCCGCTCAATGCGCTTTTCCATGGAAATGGCCCGGCGGTACGTCTTGTCCATGCCCTGGAAGGCCCACAGCCGCAGTTGCTCCGCGGCCTTTTCCAGCTGCTGGATCTTCGCCTGCTCCTTCTGGTACTGCTTCATGCGCTCCTGGTAGCGGCGTTCCTTTTCCACGGCGTAAAAGCTGTAATTGCCGCTGTAAAACTCCGCCTTGCCGTCCAGCACCTCGATGACCCGGGTGACGACCCGGTCCAGGAAATAGCGGTCATGGGAGATGACCACCACCGTGCCCTTGAAGCCCCGGATGTACTCTTCCAGCCACTCGGTGGCGTGGAGGTCCAGGTGGTTGGTGGGCTCGTCCAGCAGCAAAATGTCCGTGTCCTCCAGAATGAGGCGGCCCAGGTTCACCCGGGTCTTTTCGCCGCCGGAAAGGCTGTCAAACAGCTGGCTCCGCATTTCCCGGGAAATGGACAAACCGTTGGCGATCTTATTGACGGCTACATCCGTATCGTAGCCGCCAAAGGCCTCGAATTTTTCCGACAGCTTGCCGTACCGCCGCAGCACGGCGGGGTCACTGTCCCCCGCCGCCATGCGCTCCGCCAAGGACTCCATCTCCTCCGCCAGGGTCTGCAGGCGGGAAAAAGCTGTCCGCAGCACATCCTCCACCGTATAGCCGGCGGGATAAACCGGGATCTGGGAGATAAGGCCCATCCGACGGCCCTGACCGGTGGTGACAGTGCCCTCGTCATAGTCCAGCTCCCCGGTCAGTATTTTGAACAAGGTGGATTTTCCGGCGCCGTTCTTGCCCAGCAGGCCCACCCGTTCGCCCTGGTCGATCTGAAATGTCAGGCCGTCCAGCACATTGTGGCCCACCTCAAAGGACTTCACCAGGCCGTTTACTTGGATCTCAATCATATCTGCGCTGAAGCTCCGCCACCAGCTCGCCGAAATACATGGCATGGGACGCCTTCACCAGCATGGCGGTATGAGGCCCCAGCTGCTGGGCCAGCTCCGCGGCCGCTTCCTCCTTTGTTGCGAAATGCAGCACGGCGCCGCCGCTCTGGGCCGTGCCGTCTGCGATCTTGGCGGCCTTTGTCCCGATGGCCACCACAAAGTCAATGCCCAGCATGGCCGCCAGGGCGCCCATGTTGTAATGAGCCTGGTCCGTCAGGGCGCCCAGCTCTCCCATATCCCCCAGGACCGCCACCCGGCGGTCACAATCGGTCTTGGCCAGCACCTCCAGCGCCGCCGTGACGGACTGGGGATTGGCGTTATAGCAGTCGTCCAGGATGATACGGCTCTCCCGCAGGCGGAGCACCCGCATCCGGGACCCAGCGGGCTCGTAGGCCGCCACGCCCCGGACGATCTCCTCGTGGCTGAGGCCCAGCACCTCGCCCACGGCCACCGCCATGGAGGCGGAATAGGCCATATGCTCCCCGGGGGCGGGAATGGACAGGGCATAGCGATCCTTCTTCGTGACCACCTTGCAGGTGATGCCCTCCACACCGTGGTCGGCGATATCCGTCACCCGCACGCCGCAGTGCTCCGACTGGCCGCAGCGGATGGTGGTAAATTTACTTTCCACCGTGTTCAGCAGAGCGTCATCTCCGTTGAGGATCAGGGTGCCGCCCTCCTTCAGATTCTCCAAAATTTCACATTTGGCCTGCAGGATGCCCTCCCGGCTGCCCAGGTACTCAATGTGGGCGTCGCCGATGTTGGAGATGACGGCGATGTCCGGCCGCACCATCTCCCCCAGATAGCGGATCTCACCGAAGTGGTTCATGCCGGTCTCGATGACTGCCGCCTGGTGCTCCGGGCCCAGGCCCAGCAGCGTCAGGGGCGTGCCGATGTCGTTGTTGAAATTCTCCGGGGTCTTCAGCGTCCGGTACTTGGCCCCCAGCACGGAGGCGATCATCTCCTTCGTGGTGGTCTTGCCCACGCTGCCGGTGATTTGGGCGAAAGGGATCTGGAATTTATCCCGGTAGGAAGAGGCCAGCGCCTTGAGGGCCAGTCGGGTATCGTCCACCTTGATGTAAAACTTGTCGGCCCGCAGCTCCTCGGGCAGCCGGGCGCACAGGCAGCCGGCCGCGCCGGCCGACAGGGCAGCGTCAATAAAATCGTGGCCGTCAAACTTCTCTCCCACCCAAGGCAGGAACAAACAGCCCGGCGCCACACGGCGGCTGTCCGTGGAGACAGCGGTCACTGCCGGGACATCCTCCCGGGGGTTCCACCACACGCCGCCGACGGCGGACGCGATCTCCTGTACTGTCATTGGCTGCATAAATCAACCTCTCCTCTTCAAGCGGTAAGACTGCTGCACGATCTCCTCGCACAGCTGGTTGTAGCTCATGCCGATGGCCGCGGCCTCCTTGGGCACCAGGCTGGCGGCAGTCATGCCGGGCAGGGAGTTTACCTCCAGGCACCAGGGGCGGCCCTCCTTGTCCAAAATGAAGTCCGTGCGGGAGTAGACCTCCAGTCCCAGCGTCCGGTGGAGCTTCAGCGCCAGATCACCCAGCTCCTTCTGCTCCGCTTCCGTGATGGGCGCGGGGCAAATCTCCCGGGCGCCGCCGCTCTGGTATTTGGCGGCGTAGTCAAAATCCTTTTCGGCAGGCAGGATCTCCACAGCGGGCAACGCCCGGTCTCCCAGAACGCCCACCGTCAGCTCCCGGCCGAAAATGCGCTCCTCCACCAGCACCCGGCCGTGGAACTCCAGCACCTGAAGCAGCGCGTCCTTCAGCGCCGCCCGGTCCTCCGGCAGGAAAACACCCAGGGAGGAACCGCCGCCGGTGGTCTTCACCACACAGGGCATGGGCAGCTCCTCCGCCAGACGGTCCACATCCGCCGGGGTATAATCCAGCAGCTGCCACTTGGGCGTGGGGATGCCGGCGGAATCCATCATCCGCTTCGTCATGGCCTTGTCCATGGCCAGACCGGAGGCCAGGTATCCGCCGCCGGTATAAGGCACGCCCAAAAGGTCGAAGGTGGCCTGGACCCGGCCATCCTCGCCGTCCTGGCCGTGGAGGCCCAGGAAGACGATATCCGCCGCCTGGCACAGCTCCAGCACGTTGGGGCCGAACAGCCGGGGGCTCTGGTCCTTCCGGCTTTTTCGAACGGCCTCCAGGTCCGGCGCCTGGGTGCCGATGGACACCTCGGGGCACAGGCCGTCCGCCGCGTCAAAGAGACTCTCCGGATCCCGGGGCATTTCCTCCAGGCCCAAAAACAAATCCACCAAAATGGCCCTGTGTCCGTTTTCCCGCAGAGCCCGGCACACGGAGGTACCCGTCACCAGAGAGACCATCCGCTCCGTGGACAGTCCTCCCGCCAAAACAACGATCTTCATCGCAGATCATATCCCTTCCGCATGATGCGCTAGTTTACATAGTGATTCTATTATAATCTTATTTAGTTTAGCACAAAGCGGTTTTGAATACAACTAAAACCTCCGGGAAAGCGGTCATGGCTTTCCCGGAGGGTCTGCGTGTTTATCCCAGCCAGTCAAATATGCCGGGTTCCTCCCCGTCCAGCAGCTGTCCGGCGGCGGAGAGCATCCGGGCGGCATCCGCCCGGGTCACCGGCTCCGACATGGCGTCACTGCCAAAGCTGCCGGCAGAGAGAACACTGACGGATTCCATGTTGGCCACCGCCTGGGCCGCCCAGGAGGGCACGGCCTCCCGGTCGGCATACCACACGGACAGGTCCACATCACCCAGGTCCAGCACCCGGTTCAAAACCGTGGCGGCCTCATTGAAAGTGATGGGCTCCCCGCCCCGGAAGGCGACGCCCTCCGCCGTGGAGGTGCCCCGGATGATACCGTCGGTGACGCCGGCGGCGGCATAGGCCTTGGCCCAGGTGGGAATGGCGTCGTCATCGCAGAAGCCGGTCATGGTGACGGCGGTGACGTCCCGTCCGGCAGTCTCCAGGGTCATGGCCAAAAATTCCTCCCGGGTCACGGTCTTCTCCGGCTCAAAATAATAAGTGTCTCCGATTTTGGCGCCGGTGAAGATCCCCTCCTCCGCCAGATACTGGGCCGCGGCAGCGGCGGTGCTGTCCGCCGTGTCGGCATAGGTGACGCCGGAGCGGGTCTTTTCAATCGTGACCGTGACGGTGGCCGGCAGGGACACGTTGCCGGAGGAGTCGGTGGCGGTGTAGGTGAAGCTGTCGCCGCCGGTGACGCCCTCGTCAGGGGTATAGATGAAATCGGCGCCGTCGATGGTGACGCTGCCCTTCCTGGGCTGGTCCACAATGGCGAAGGTCATATCCTCCCCCTCACTGTCCGTGGCCAGGAACTGGGCCTGATAGGGGATGCCGCGGTAGGTGGAAATGCTGATCTCCTGGGCGATGGGCGCCCCTTCCGCCGCCTCGGCGGGGGCTTTCTTCTTGCCGAACAGGGCCCCCGCGTTGACGCTCAGCAGCAGCGCCGCCGCCAGCGCAAGGGCGGAAACACGCTTCATGGTATGCATACTCAAATGGATCGGACCTCCTCGTTGGATTTGTTCAGAGGTAGTGTCCGCCTTTTCCGCCGGGATTATACAAAAAGCAGCCGGAGACCGGCTGCTTTTTATAGACATAAACGGCTGTCCGCTCAGCGGACGGGCCGCCCCGGGCGGCGCATGGTGGGCGATCGCTTTTTGATTCCGGACACCACGCCCATGGCGGCAAACAGCGTCACGATGGAGGACCCGCCGTAGCTGAAAAAGGGCAGCGTGATGCCGATGGTGGGCATGATGAACAGGCACATGCCGATGTTGATGAGGGTCTGGAAAATGAGCATGGCCGCCATACCCACGCAGACGCAGCAATAGAAAGAGGTCTGGGAATTTTTCGCCACCAGCAGGACGCGGATGATAATGGCGGCCAGCAGCGCGATGACGGCAAGGCAGCCCAGAAGGCCCAGCTCCTCGCCGCAGACGGAGAAGATAAAGTCCGTGTGCCGCCCCGGCAGGGACCAGCTGTCGGCGCTCTGGGTCTGGGTTCCTTTCAGGTAGCCCTGGCCGAACCACCCTCCGGCGCCCAAGGTCAAAAGAGAGCGGTTCTGGTGCCAGCCCACGCCCAGGGGGTCGTAATTGTGGTCAAACAGCGCCAGAAAGCGGCCCTGCATATAATCCGGCATAATGCCCAGCTTCCAGGCGGCCGCCACGGCTGCGGTCCCGCCGCCGATGAGCAGCACGAACCACCGCAGGGCAAAGCCCGCCACAAAGGCCATGCAGATGAAAATGAACAAGAACACCAGGCCGTTTCCCATATCCCCGGAAACAAGGAAGTAAAAGCCGCACATGCCGATGGCATGGGCGCCTACCATGAAGGCCGAGGGAAAGGACTTCAAATCCCGCTTTTCCTCCCGCAGCCATTCCAGCTGCTTGGCCAGCAGCAGCACGAAGGTGATCTTCACCACCTCCGCCGGACCGATGTTCACCGGGATGCCGGGGAATTTCAGCCAGGCCCGGTTGCCGCCCCGGCTGATGCCAAGGGGCGTCCGCAGCAGCAGGATGAACAAAATGTTGAAGGCCAGCACCCATTTCCACCGCTTCATCAGCACCTCCAGGTCCACCATGGAGAAGGTGATATACATGCAGATGCCCAGCAGCATGGCCACGAACTGGACAACGACCAGCTTGTTGCTGCCCAGATACCGGGTGGCGCTGAAGATGAGCACGATGCCGTACAGCGTGGCGGTGCAGCAAAGGGCCAGCAGCACCAGGTCGGCCTGCTGGAAAAAATCCGCGAGATTGGCTTTCAATCGGTTCAGCATGGAGAGGCTCCGTTTCATAAAAAAGGTCAAACTTCAACGAGTGCAGTATACCACAAAGGCCCGGCCCTGTAAACGATGCAAAATTGTTTTTACAAATCGTTCAAAGCATGGTATGATGTGTATAATTATGAAGTTCGACAGAAAGGACTGCTGTCTTTGGAATATCTTTCCCACAGTGTGGCGGAAACAGAGGATCTGGGCGCCCGGCTGGCCGCTGTGTTATCCCCCGGCGCCGTGGTGGCGTATACCGGCGGACTCGGCATGGGCAAGACCGCATTTACCCGGGGCCTTGCCCGGGGCTTGGGCTGCCGGGGCCGGGTCACCAGCCCCACCTTCACCATCGTCAATGAATACGACGGCCCCACGCCGCTGTTCCATTTCGACATGTACCGTCTCCCCGACGCCGACGCCCTGTTCGACATCGGCTGGGAGGATTATCTGGACCGGGGCGGCATCTGCGCCGTGGAGTGGAGCGAGCAGGTGGCGGAGGCTCTGCCGCCGGACACCGTCCGTGTCTCCATCGCCCGTTGCCCGGACCATGAGGACTGGCGGTCCATCACCATTGAAGGAGCAGACGCCCTATGAAAATTTTAGCACTGGAGACCTCCGCCAAGGCGGTGTCCGCCGCCGTTACGGAGGATGGAAAAGTTCTGGCCAGCGGCTACCAGGACACCGGCCTCACCCACAGCCGCACCCTCATGCCCATTGTGGAGCACATTTTGAAAAACACGGACCTGACCGTGCAGGACTGTGATGTCATTGCCGTGGCCGCCGGTCCCGGTTCCTTCACCGGCATCCGCATCGGCGTCTCCGCCGCCAAGGGGCTGGCCTTCGCGGCGGAAAAGCCCGCCGTGGGCGTTTCCACCCTGGCTGCCATGGCCCGGAACGTGGCCTGGCTGGACGGTCTTGTCATCTGTGCCATGGATGCCCGGCGCCAGCAGGTGTACAACGCCCTGTTCCAGGCGGAAAACGGCACCCTCACCCGCCTGACGCCGGACCGCGCCATTTCCCTGGAGGACTTGGCCGCCGAGGTCAAAGGAGATCAGCGTCCGAAAATCATAGTTGGCGACGGCGCCCGGCTGTGCTATAATGCCTTGTCGGAGCAGGGCATCTCCTGTCGGATGGCACCGTCCCACCTGGTCATGCAAAGCGCCGTCAGCGTCGCGCTGGAGGCGGAGGCCCTGGCCAAAGACGGACGCCTCGCCACAGCCCAGGACTTGCAGCCCGTCTATCTCCGTCCCGCCCAGGCCCAGCGCCTGCGGGACCGTGCCTGAGTATTGCATCTCATTCACATAAAAATAAATACACAAAAGGAGCGCACGCATATGAGCGGTAAAGTACACGTTATGGACCACCCCCTGGTGGCACACAAGCTGACCATCCTGCGGGACAAAAACACCAGCGTCAAGGACTTCCGGGAGCTGGTCTCCGAGATCGGTATGCTGATCACCTATGAGGCCACCCGCGACCTCCCCCTGACCACCAAGGAAGTGGAAACTCCCATTTGTAAGACCACCGCCCCCACCCTGAAGGGTAAAAAGTTCGCCGTGGTGCCCATTCTCCGTGCCGGTTTGGGCCTGGTGGACGGCGTGCTGCGCATGGTCCCCGGCGCCCGTGTGGGCCATATCGGCATGTTCCGGGACGAGGAGACTCTGGAGCCCCATGTCTACTTCTGCAAAATGCCCAAGGACATCGCCGAGCGGGACATCATGATCGTGGACCCCATGCTGGCCACCGGCGGCAGCGCCGAGGCCGCCATCTCCGAGATGAAGAAGCGGGGCTGCATCAACATCAAGCTCATGGTGCTGCTGGCTGCTCCCGAGGGCATCAAGCACATCCAGGAGACCCACCCCGACGTGGACATCTACTGCGGCGCCGTGGATGACCACCTGAACGAAAACGGCTACATCGTCCCCGGCCTGGGCGATGCCGGCGACCGTATCTTCGGTACGAAATAAGATATACAATAAAAAGGCGGCTGCTGGCGCAGCCGTCTTTTTTTGATGCTTTTTTCTTTTACGGTCATGCCGCCACATGCAAACGGCTCAATAGATCTGCGTATAGATCCCAACCCAGTGCAGCACAGCAGCCGCCAGCACAAACAGGTGCCATGTGCAATGGTCATATTTCCGGTTCCGGGCAAAGGGGATCATCCCCAGGGTGTACACCATCCCGCCCGCCAGGATAAACCACAGCAGCGTCCGGGCGTACCGGTAGAAATTGGGCAGGAACACCAGCCCACTCCACCCCAGCAGGAAGTACAACGTAAAGTGCAGGGGCCGCCAGCGGCCCGGGCCAAACACCGAAATCAGCGCCACTCCCAGCAGGATGACCACCCACTGGACGCAGAACAGGGCAATGCCCAGCCGGTCCCCCAGATATACCAGAAAGATCGGCGCGAAGGTCCCTCCGATCAGCAGATAGATGGAGGTATAGTCGAACCGGCGCCACAGCCGCTTGACCGAGGACCCCGCCGGCATGGCGTGGTACAGGCAGCTCATCAGCATCATGACCAGAAGGCTGATGCCGTAAAAGCAGGAAGCCGTGATCTTCAAGGACGTATCAGACCGCAGAAGAAGCAGCACCAGCCCGGCCACGGCCAGCGCCGCCCCCACACCGTGGCTGACCGCGTTGAGGACCTCCTCCCCTACCGTCAGCCGGGGCGGTTCATTCAGGGCGCGGACCCGTTCCCGCCGGGCCGCCCGGGTCATCCGCATACATTGTTCCATGTCCGCTCACCTCTCACAGCACATAGAAGTATACCGCCAAATAGTGGAAAAAAGACCCGGCCAAAATCAGGATGTGGAACAGCTCATGGAACGTCCACTGGGCGCTGATATTGGGCTTTTTGACGGCGTAAAACACCGCACCCACGGAGTAGCACACGCCGCCCAAGGCCACCAGCGTCAAGCAGGGCTGGCCCAGGACTTTGAAATCCTCCCAGGCGAACAGCACTGCCCAGCCCATGGCCAGGTAAAAAAACGTGGACAGCACCCGGGGGGCGTTCATCCACAGCAGCTTCACCAGCACGCCGGCAACGGCCACAGCCCAGATGCCGAGGCAGAACCGGGCCCCCTTGGGCTGGGGCAGCAGCACCAGGGAAAAGGGCGTGTAGCTGCCGGCGATGAGTACATAGATCATGCTGTGGTCCATTTTCCGCAGCCGCCGCTTCACACCGCCGCTGTTGGTATCACCGGGATAATAGTGGTAAATGGCGCTAGCGGAGTACAGGGCGATCATGGAAAAGCAAAAGCACATGGCTGCCGCCAGGGCCTGGGTGGGCGCGCCCACCCGAATGGCACGGAACAAATACAGCACACCGCCGGCAAAGGCCGCCGCGGCGCCGATGGCATGGGTCCCGCAGCTGACGGGGTCCTGGGCATGGGGGAAAAACTTATACATGTGACCGTCTCCTTGAAATCAAAAACCTTATTATCTAGTTTTTAAAACTATATTACACGGTTTTATTTTATATTTCAAGTAGCATGTGTAAATTTTCTGAAAACGCGCCGGACAAATTCTGACAAAAAAGGACGCCGAAGCGTCCTTTTTTGTCAATTCCAAAATTCCGTTTTATCTTTCAGACCGATATCGGCAGCCCGGAACACCGGGTTTTCCCCCGCCTGTCTCTGGCGCTGGTAGTCTTTCAGCGCGGCGACGGCAGGCTTCACCAGCAGCAAAATCACCGGGATATTCGTCACTACCATCAATCCCTGGGTCACATCCGCCAGGTTCCATACCAGGCTCATGCTGGCGATGGCGCCCACAAACACGATGACAGACGCCGCAACGCGGAAGCCCGTCATGAATTGCTTGCTGGGCTGCCGCTTTATGATGAAACGGAGGCAGCCTTCACAATAATAGTAGTTGCCGATCAGGGTGGTGAACGCAAACAAGGTCATGGACACGGTGATGAACACCGGGCCAAACCCGCCCAGCACATTTCCAAGCGCCGCCTGGACATAGGGCGCCCCGGCCAGTTCCTCCGTGGGAGCCACGCCGGAGAGCAGGCACATGAAGGCAGTGGCCGTGCAGATGACCAGCGTGTCCAGGAAGACGGACAGCATCTGTACCAGGCCCTGTTTCACAGGATGGGAGACATCCGCCGAGGCGGCGGCATTGGGGGCGGAGCCCATGCCGGCCTCATTGGAGTACAGGCCCCGCTTGATACCGTACATCAGGCAGGAGCCGGAAAAGCCGCCGAAGATGGCTTTGAAATCGAAGGCACTGGCAAAAATGGCGCCAAACATGGCGGGGACCCTGCCAATGTTCATCACGACGATGACCAGCGCCACCAGAATATAGAGAACGCCCATCACAGGGACCATGACGCCGGTGACCTTGGAAAGGCGCTTTCCGCCGCCCATGATGCAAACCAAAAACAGCACCGCCAACACAAGGCCCATGATGGCCGGCGTCACCGCCGGGTCATAGAAACT
>Ga0129308_1000734_pt1 | contig 43370 bp, 39 predicted proteins | sample L827metagenome_FD_94440 | JGI IMG/M metagenome (GOLD analysis project Ga0129308, IMG submission 94440) | Ring-tailed lemur group fecal microbial communities from Wisconsin, USA - L827 metagenome | ecosystem: Host-associated > Mammals > Digestive system > Large intestine > Fecal | place: USA... | reverse complement strand
TCTGTTCAATAAGATTGTTACTAACCGTGCAAAGTCAGTAATCTTATTCTACACTGAGGTATTTTTTTCTCAACCTTCTTTCTTGGAATTCCTTATATTTGAATTATACAGGAAGCTCCTTGCTAGTATTATTTTAACATTCGAGAGACATTTAGCACAAGTCCCATTTCCACCAAAAGAAACATTACTGAAGTCCCTCCGTAACTGATAAAAGGAAGCGTGATTCCTGTATTCGGAATGGTATTCGTCACCACCGCAATATTAAGTATCACCTGTATCATCATATGCGCCATCGCACCCGCCGCGATCAAAGCGCCAAACAGATCTTTCGCATGTGTTGCGATCAGAAAAAAACGCCAAATCAGGAGCAGGAATAAAATTACGATAAATGATGCTCCCACAAGCCCCAGTTCTTCACAGATGATGGAGAAAATCATATCATTCTGCGCCTCCGGTACAAACCCCAGCTTCTGCACACTGTTTCCCAATCCGGTTCCAAACAGACCTCCGGAACCAATCGCATACAGCCCTTGCAAGGTCTGATAGCCTTTTTCAAACTTTTCGGGATTTCGCCAGATAGCAAGGCGCTCCAGGCGATAGCTCTCCAACGCAAGGAAAATTCCCATAAACCCGATTCCCAGCGCACCCATGCCAATAAACTGGGCATATTTGGGGCTTGCCACAAACACCAGGATCACGCCAATTCCCAGGATAATGATAGCAGTACTCAGATTACTCGCTCCCACAAGGCCCACTATAGGCAAAATCCATATCATAATCCTGATAAGAGTGGTCATCTTCCCGATTGTCTTTACGTTCCTGGTCACCAGCCATGCCAGAAAGATGATGAGTGCCACTTTGGAAAATTCCGAGGGTTGAAATGAAAATGGGCCAAAAGACAGCCATCTTTTTGACCCGTTATACTCGCTTCCAAATAACATTACCGCCACGGACAGCGCCACTGCCGCCAGATAACCGGCCACGGCAAACCGTTCCCACACATGATAATCAATCCCTGCTGCAAGAAGCATTGCGGCAATCCCAAGTACCGTAGCAAAAGCCTGCTTTTTCAGATAGTAGAAAGAATCGTGAAACTTCACCTGACCATTATAGGCACTGGTACTGTAAAGGATTACAAGACCAATCCCCACCAGAAGAAGCACGATTGCAAGAAGCGTCAGGTCCATACGACCGCTTTTATCTGTTTCTTCCAAATTGGCTCACGCCCTTCTTTCCCTGATTTCTGATTATATGCTCTCTTTAGGTGCCTTACCGCCATCTTCTGCACTCTTCCATTATTTCAAAGCATTTACATATTTTTTATACTCTTCCCCGCGCACTTCATAATTAGGGAACATTCCCCAACTCGCACACGCAGGAGACAGAAGAACCGCATCTCCCGGTCTTGCAAGCTCCACGCAGGTATCCATGGCTTCCTCAAAAGTGTCCTTCAGAATGCAGTCTGTAAATCCGCACTCTTCTGCTTCTTTTTGAATCTGTTCTTTCGTCGCACCTATCAATACCAGATAGCGAACCTTGCCGTCAAAACTCCTGATCCAGTCATGAAAATCTGACTGTTTGTCATATCCGCCGCCAATCAGGATCGTCGGCCTTACCATCGCCTGAATTCCTTTGATCGCCGCATCCGGATTTGTCCCCTTAGAGTCATTATAATAGGTAACTCCGTTTTTCTCAGCCACAAACTCAATCCGATGCTCCACTCCTTTGAACGCTTTTACCGTTTCCCGTATAATCTCAAGCGGGACTCCGTAAGAAGCTGCCATCGCCGCTGCCGCCATTACATTTTCATAATTATGAACTCCCAGAATCTGAAGTTCTCCTACATTGCAGATCACTTCACCTGCCGTTTCTTTTTTTGGTTTGTAAATGATATTGCCATCCTCAAGGTAAATCCCCTGTTCCAGTTTATGCGCACTGCTGAAAAATAGAACCGATGCCGGAACTTTCTCCGCCATTTTCCGGGTTATCTCATCCTCATAATTCAGTACGCAGGTATCCTCTTTAGTCTGGTTTTTCGTGATATCCATCTTCGCCTGAATGTAGGCCTCCATCGTATGATGGCGGTTCAGGTGATCCGGGGTGATATTAAGCACCGCACTTATCTTCGGTCTGAACGTGTGAATGCTCTCAAGCTGGAAGCTGGAAAGCTCCGCCACGATCACGGAATCCTCTTTTGTTTCGGCAGCCGCCGTGGTATACGGAGTACCGATATTTCCCACAACAAATACACTTTCAAATGCATTCTTCATAATCTCTCCAAGCAAAGAAGTGGTTGTGGTTTTCCCGTTCGTTCCTGTAATTCCTAAAATTTCTCCTTTGCCACATACATAGGCCAGTTCGATCTCGCCCCACACCGGAATCCCCATCTCTTTGATCTTAAGAACGATAGGTAGATCTGTCGGCACTCCGGGACTCATTACCAGAAGCTCCAAAGAAGCGATCAGTTCCTCCGGGAATTCTCCCAGGACTACTTTGACGTTCCCCTCTTTTCCAAGCTGCGACTTTAATTTATCAGAATCCAGTTTGGTATTTCCATCATACAGTGTTACATCGGCTCCCTCCTTTACAAGAAGCCCGCAGGAACCTACACCGCTGATTCCTGCTCCGAAAACCACTACCTTTTTGTCTTTTAACTCCATGTTTTTTCCTTCTTTCTTCGTCACAACATCTGCTGCCGAGGTTTGTCTGCTCTCCCAACTACATTGCCAGCAATGCGATCAGACACAAAACTGCCGTGATGATTGCAAACACAGCAACCACTTTCGTCTCGCTCCACCCGCACAACTCAAAATGATGATGAATCGGGGCCATCTTAAAGAATCTCTTTCCATGGGTGATTTTAAAATAGGACACCTGAATCATAACGGAAAGCACTTCCACCAGATAAATCAGTCCCACGATCAGTATAAACAGCGGCATCTGCAGCATATATGCTGCTGAGGCCACAAATCCTCCCAGTGCCAGAGAGCCGGTATCTCCCATGAACACACTCGCCGGATAGACATTGAAAAGTAAAAATCCGAGAAGTGCTCCTACCACCGAGCAGGTGATCGGTTCAATCCCGCTCTTCGTTCCCATAGCCACCACTGTAAAGAAGGTTGCCACAAGAACCGTCACACTGGATGCCAGTCCGTCCAGTCCGTCCGTAAAGTTAACGCCGTTTACCGTACCGATGACCGCAATAAATAATACCGGAATTGCAAGCCAGCCCAAATCCCAGTAAAGCTTTCCTCCCGTGAAAGGAACCAGCATCGTAAGCGGAACATCCGCCACCTTCACCAGATAGAAAGCAAAAACCGCTGTCACTACAATCTGCAGAGCCATCTTCTGCTTCGGCATCAGTCCATCCGAACGCTTCAACACGACTTTTAAATAGTCATCCAAAAATCCGATCAGCCCAAAGCCAAGCGTCACGAACAGTACCGGGATCACTTTGGGGTACTCTCTTACATAGATCAGGGAAGTGATCGCGATGGCAAGTAAGATGATTACGCCTCCCATCGTTGGTGTCCCCGCCTTTTTCAAGTGGGACTTCACCCCTTCCTCTCTCTCCGTCTGCCCCATCTTAAGCCTTCTTAAGATCGGGATTACAACTGGTCCGATAAGTACACTCAGCCCGAATGCGATCAGCACCGGAATTACCATTTTATAATCCATACCACACCTCTTATTCTTCTCTCATTGTATTTTTATTATCTGTTGTGCTAGTCAGCAAACAATAAGTAACAAATCCTATCATCTGATTGATTTTTATTATTCACTGTACTAGGAAATAGTATAATGTATCTCTCTCGTTTTTTCAACCGCACCGCTGTGATTTTTTTGCCCATTTGCTATAGTTGAGCTCTGACCAAACTGTAACGAATCTGACAATTTAACGTTCACCTTTGTCAATAGGGCTGAATTCCTCTCAGCCGATACTCTTTAAACTACTCCGTCACCTCCTGGTCTTCCTCCGTCATCTCGTCTTTTTCAAAGCCCAGATATGGCAGAATATTGTCAAAAATATCCCGCACCACAGGAGCTGCGATTGTTCCGCCGTAATAGACGCCTTTGGGGTTATATACAATCGCCATCCCTACTACCTGCGGATCATCTGCCGGTGCAAAGCCGATGAAGGAAGAAATATATTTATTTGCACTTCTGGGAAGCGTTTGGCTGGTCGCCGTCTTACCTCCGATCCGGTAACCGGGGATGTAAGCTTTCTTTCCGCCACCTTCCGCCACAACGGTTTCTAACACCTGACGCATCGTTTTAGAAGTTTCTTCCGAAAGAATTTGTTTTCTTTCTCCATAATCAAACGTCTCCACTTCCTCCCCTTCGGCATTATAAGCCCGCACTCCAAAATGAGGCGTGATCCTGCGCCCTCCGTTGATCAAAGAGCTGACCGTCGCTGCCATCTGCATGGGAGTCACTTGAAAGGATTGCCCGAAAGACATGGTGGCAAGCTCTACCAGCCCTACATTCTCCATCTTATGTGTGATGGTTGCAGCCTCACCAGGAAGGTCCACCCCGGTTTTTTCCATCAGCCCAAACTGCTTAAAATACTTATAGAAGTTCTCCACTCCAAGCCTAAGCCCCACCTCGATAAACACCGGGTTACAGGAATTCTGTACTCCCTGGACAAAGGTTTCAGCCCCGTGGCCTCCCACCTTCGCACAGCGGATCTTGCGGTCCTCAACAATCTTATAACCCGGGCAGTGAAAACTGTCATTAAGATTTACCACACCTTCCTCCAGCGCTGCTGACGCGGTAAACACTTTAAAAACGGAACCCGGTTCGTATGTGTCATTGATACAGCGGTTTCTCCACATCTGGTTTAAGAGTTCCTGCTTCTTCTCGTCGCTGATTTCCGCAGTATTCTCCCCTGTATTCAGCGTAAACGGTTCGTTTAGATTAAATTCCGGTACATTGACGCAGGCATAGACTTCGCCGTTCTGCGGATTCATGACCAGTATCACCACTGCGTCCGCCTGTTTTTCTTCCATGACCTTTTCCGCCGCCTGCTGCGCAAATGACTGAATATTGTAGTCAAGACTGAGCTGAAGAGTATCCCCCGCCACGGGTTCTACGCGATCCTCCGCGATCCCTTCCAGCTCAATTCCTCTGGCATCTGTAGTCGTCAGTATTGTCCCATTCGTCCCCTTAAGCCATTCTTCATATTTTACTTCCAGCCCGATGATGCCCTGATTATCCCCTCCCGTAAATCCAAGCACTTTGGAAGCCAGTTCATTATAAGGATAATACCTTCGAAAATCTTCATCCACCTTCACGCCGTCCAGCTCATATTCCCTGATCCGGTCCCCCACCGCTTTTTCCACATTCGTCTTGATCCGTTCTCTGGATGATACTTTTTCAACTTTTTTCCGCACTTCCGCTTCCGATACCCCCAGTTCCTCTGTCAGCACATCTATGACTTTCTCCGCATCTGTAATCTGGCTGTGTATGACCGAGATTGTACAGACCGTCTTGTTTGTCGCAAGGACCTCCCCATTCCGGTCAATGATCTCTCCCCTGGCAGCTTTGATCTCCCTTTCCCTCTCGTGAAGCGCTTCCGCTTTCTCCTGATAATACTCGGCGTCAAATATCATCAGGTACACCAGACGCCCGATCAGACCAAGTACCATGAACAGGGCACCCAGAAACACGACCAGCATCTTCTTTTTATTATATGTCTTGTTACGCATAGAAAAACCCCGGAAACGGTAATTATTATACTGTATTACCAAAATTCCGGGGTTATACCCATATCTCGTCTTACATTTTAAAATTATCGCCGTCTGACGCTTCCTGTCCCGGCTCACATCTACTCGGCCGACTTCGTGATATTTAGATAAGGAAAGGCTTCCGTCATAATGTCCGATGCCAGTTTCGTGATCTGATTACTGCACGCTGCCTGATCCGGCACATTCGGTTCATCAATCACCACATAAATTACCACTTCAGGGCTTTCCTGCGGCGCATACCCGATAAAGGATACCAGATTCTTATTCTCACCACGCGGCAGCTTCTCCGCCGTCCCCGTCTTTCCTCCTACGTCATAGCCTTCCACCTGGGCGTAAAGACCGCTTCCGTTTTCCACAACACTGTACAGATAACTCTTCATGGTGTCCGACGTGGACTTGGAAATCGTCTTTTTCTGCAGTACCGGCTCAATCGTCTCTATCACGTTGCCGTTGCTGTCCTGAATCGCTTTGACTACGTGCGGTTTATAATAATTACCGCCATTAATAAGAGAACTGAACCCTGCAGCAAGCTGTGTCATCGTCACGGTAAAGTTCTGACCGAAAGAGTTAGTCGCCAAATCCGTCTCTCCCATCTGGTCCAAAGAAAACAGAATGCCCAGACTGTCTCCCGGAAGATCAATTCCCGTTCTCTCTCCGAATCCGTAGATACTTTGATATTTTCTAAAATCTTCTTTTCCAATCGCAAAGGAAATATTCATCAGCGCCACATTGCAGGAATTTTCCAGAACCTGTGTCAGATTCTGCGTTCCGTGTCCGCCTCTGCTAAAGGAAATACATTTAATATCATGATCTCCCACATGCAGATATCCGTTACAATAATATGTCTCATCACCTTTCAGCGCTCCCGTTTCCAGGCCGATCGCCACGGTAAACGGCTTGATCGTTGATCCCGGTTCATAGGTATCGCTTACACAGAAGTTCCTCCAGAGGCCATTTAGTGCCTCCAGCTTCTCTTCACTGGACATAGCGTTAATCTCTTCTTCTTTATAATATTTGCTCAAATCCCTTGGATTATTCAAATCAAAATCCGGCATAGAGGCTTCCGCAAGTATGGCTCCGGTATTTGGATTCATGATGATGACCGCACCATTTTTAAATCCCTCGCCGGGGGTAGCTCCGTTCCGGTGTGACTCGTTAAAAGCGGATAAATGCTTCTCCACGATCGACTGCAGATTGGCATCGATCGTGCTGACCACCGTGTTTCCGTTGGTCGGCTCTTTCACCGTCTTCTGCACCGTACTGTCCGAATCCTGATACCCATACTCTCGTCCATCGGTACCGTTCAGGACATCATTATACGACGCTTCCAGTCCCGCCGCTCCCACATTGCCGTCTACACTGAAGCCCAGAACATCACAAGCCAGCGTTCCGTATGGATAGGTCCTGACATAATCCTCCTCCAGCCAGACACCCTGCACATTGGCGTTCTCTTCAACTCCTGCTTCATAACTTTTGGCCGTGTCATAGCTGATTCCTTTTTTCAAAATGTTGTAACGTCCGTTGGGATTCTCTATCAGAATCTCATCCACACTCTCCGGGTCTATTTCAAAATATGTTTTCAGCGCTTCTTTTGTGGCCTCTTTATATGTTTCAGCCTTTTTTTCATTGCTAAGGAGTACTTTTGCGTCCAAAATCACGTTATAAACTCTTTCGCTGGTTGCCAGCTTCGTCCCGTTGCTGTCTGTGATATCTCCCCTTTTAAAGGGAATGGTCCTGCTGACATACTGCTGCTGGTCCAGCACCAGCTTGGTATAGCGGTCCCCTTCCGAAGCATTAATATACATGATCCTACAAATGAGTAAAGCAAAAGCCAGTAATATCGCCATAAAGAGTATTACCAGCTTTTTCTGCATTTTCGTAGTGAATTTCTGCTTCAAAGGGGAAACTTTTCTCTTCTTTCTCTTTGACATCTGATCCACCTTATTTCTTTACTTTGTCCGACTGCGCCAAAACGCCGCTCTTCGGAATATTCTGATACTGCTTTACGTAATCATTCACCGGATTCTGATATGTGATAATCTGGCTTTGATCTGCGTAAACCATCCCCATCTCGTTAATCGCCTTATTTCTCACATCCTCCAGATTCACCGAATCTATCACCGCGTTATATCTGGTAGTGTTCTCCTCCCTCGCATCTGCAAGCTGCTGCTGAAGGCTTGTGATATTCTCAGAACGGCTGGTCAACTCTGCCCTCACCTGAAGATACCACACACAGGCTACCAATGCAAGGACTGCTGCAATCGTAAGGAATGCTACATATGCCGGATTCATCCGAAGAGCATATCGACGATTCCTCTGCACCTGGCGGCTTACTTTCTTCTGTTTTCTGGGTCTTGGCTGTGCCTCCCACTCCCGCCTCTTCGGCAGCACTTCTGCCTGACGGACTGTATTTCCATATATGTACATACCGCTGTGCGACTGCGGTCTTCTTGTTGTCTCTACGTATGCGCTGCTGCGTCTTGCTGCCATCCTGCATCGCCCCTTTGTTATGCTTCCCTGATTATGTATCCTTTCCGGATACTACTGCGTCCCTCCCCGGAAGACCCTGCTTAGTTCCTCAATTTTAGCAACTATGCTCTTTCAAATATTCGGAGCTTGGCGCTTTTGGAACGACTGTTCGATTCCATCTCTTCTTCACTTGGAAGAATAGGCTTCTTTGTTATGACTCTTCCTTTTGAAACCTTCCCGCATACACAAACCGGAAATGAACTCGGGCATGTACACGGATTCTCATTCTTTTTAAAAATTCCTTTTACAATTCTATCTTCCAACGAATGGAATGTGATAATACATATTCTTCCGCCTGTATTAAGCATATCAATCATATCATCCAGCGAATCCCTCAAAACTTCCAGTTCTCTGTTGCATTCAATGCGAATCGCCTGAAAGGTTCTCTTGGCGGGATGTCCGGACGTCTTCTGAAATTTCATCGGTATGGATGCCTTTATGATATCTGATAACTGGCCTGTCGTTTCAATGATCCCTTTTCCGCGGGCGGCTACGATGTGTTTTGCAATATTCTTCGCAAACTTGTCCTCACCGTAGTCGCGGATAATGCGGAAAAGCTCCATCTCACTGTAGCCATTGACGATGTCCTTTGCCGTCATACTCTGACGCGTATCCATCCTCATATCCAAAGGTGCATCTGCGCGATAGGAGAATCCCCGCTCTGCCGTATCTAACTGATAAGACGATACGCCCAGATCAAGTACGATCCCATCGACTTTGTCAATGCCGATTTCATGGAGCCTCGGCTTCATATCACAATAATTGCTCCGGATTATTGTAACTCTCTCCCCGAAGTCGAGTAAGCGGATACCTGCCGCCTCGATTGCGGCCGCATCCTGGTCTATTCCTATAAAACTCCCCTTGCTGTTTAAGCGGCGGCATACCTCGTAGGCATGTCCACCTCCACCAAGCGTCCCATCGACGTAAGTACCGTCCGGCTTGATGTTAAGGCCCTCGATGGTTTCCTCTAAAAGTACTGATTTGTGTTCAAATGCCATAGTGTCCTCCCGGTAAATTAAGGCTGTCCCGCGCAACTTTCATCGCGCCCTCATCCAAGGCCTTAGCCCGGATACCTGCCTTAAATGCTAAGTCCCAAATCTTCCATGTCACTTGCAATATCCTCGATATTCTCTTCCACTTCAGCAGTACGTGCATCCCATGCTTCTTTGCTCCAAAGCTCTACCTTATCAAGGACTCCTGCAAGGACAACTTCCTTTTCAAGTCCCGCATAGGCACGAAGCGAAGAAGCGAGCAAAACTCTCCCCTGTTTGTCCAATTCTCCTTCACATGCGCTTCCGAGAAAGAAACGTTTGAAATCTCTGGCCTTTTTGTTAGTGAGTGGTAAGGTTCTTAGCTTTTCCTCAAAGGCTTCCCATTCGTTATCCGGATACAGAAATAAGCAGCCATCCATTCCCTTCGTTATCACGAAATGTTCTCCCAGACTTTCACGTAACTTTGAAGGAATGATTAACCTGCCTTTTGAATCAATACTATGATTAAATTCTCCAGTCAACATAAGGAATCACCTTCTTCCAAAGTGGTCTGCCACTTTTTACACCACTTCGCTCCACTATTCACCACTTTCTACCACTTGAAACCATTGTAAACCACTTTTCCTCCCTTTTCAACCCCTTTTTTAGAAAAATTTTAATTTCATATTTTCCGGCTCATTCCTTACCAATTTATTCCAAAAACCTCGTAAAATAAAGAAAAACAGATATTTTCTCATCTGTGAAACAAGGCAAAAAAGAGCAAAAAAATCCCCCACCGGACATTTTTCTTCCGGTGGGGGGAGAAGTGGGGGATTCTCCCACTTTTTATTCCTCTGTGCTGAAATCAAGTGACTGAAGATACCCTGTCATCGCAGTGTAATCCACTTCTGCCACTTCTCTTGGCTGCTTCTCCTCATACAATCCATATGCGGAATAGCCCAGCCATCCGATTAATGCGACAACAATAACCGCTGTCGCACAGATTCTTATAGCATGTGCCCTCTTCTGCTTTTTCATAATCTGCTTCCGATTGGCCTTCTCCTGTTTATAACGATCTACTTTTTCCTGACTCATATCCAGCAACTCCTTTGTTCATCCTTCAGCAACAACAAACCAGAATCTGTTTTCGCGCTGCTAACTTTATAATGAATCTATTTTAGCACAGAAATCCCAGAGACACAAGCTTATTATGTTCTTTAAAGTATTCGTCCAAAAACACACTCTCTATTTTCCCACTTTCCTCTCTAGTTCAACTTAAAATACTACAATTTTGTCAACCTTACCCTCAATCATCCGGTTATGTTCGATATAAATACGAATTTTATTCTTCAAGCGCTTCTCCACGCGAGTAAATATCATTTCAAACGTATCCACGTCAAGAAACGCCGATAATTCATCAAACACAAAAATATCCGCATCAAAATCTGCCAAGGTTCTGGCAAGCAATACTCTTTTTCTCTCCCCGCCTGACAGCAAACTTCCATTTTCCCCAATCGTCCCGCAATGACGTTCCACCACGGATGTAAGGCAGCAATCCCTGATTAATGCCTGGTAATCCTCCTCACTCAATCCAGTATTCCCAACCCGGACGTTGTTCTTTATGGTATCATCAAACAAATACTCATCCTGAAGCAAATAGCTGATTCGTGGAATTCCTTCGACGGCTTTTCCCTTCCATTTATATAGAACCTGTCCTGGTTCTGCCTTATAAACATGAGAAATTACATTCGCCAATGTTGTTTTTCCAATTCCCGTCTCACCAAAAATCGCCAGCGACATCGGAGCCTTCAGCCTCAAGTCCATATCCTGTACGATGCTTCGTTCACCGAAAGAAAAGTTCATCTTTAAGAGCAAAATTTCATCGACTGACACAATCGGTAAATTCTCCTCATCCTTAGGCAAACCCAGAACAGACTGCAAACGTTCCACACACACTTTCAATTTTGCCAGATTCCTGTTAATGGCTACGAAATCCATAATCGGATCTGTCAGCATATGATTATACATTAAAATTGCCGTTAATCCGCCGATTGAAAGCGTTCCTTTGGAAACCAAAATTGACGAAATAATCAATATAACTCCTATGGAAGCCATAAACATCGAAGTGGTACAGAATTCGGTAAGGCTCTCCAGTTTACTCTCCCGTATCTGAGATTTCATCAATCTTTCACCATCCACCTCCACTTTCCTATAATACGTTTCAGAATATCTATGTAATCTAATTGGAAGGAATCCACAAATTCCCTCTGAAAATGTCTTCCAAAGTCGCTGCATAAACTCTCTCTGCTCAACAAAGTTTTCAGCAGTTTTTTTTCGTACAAAATCAATGACAACCGATGAAATTACACCAAGCGGAATAATAATCAGTGTCAAATACAAATGGATTCTTGACATGAAATAGAAACCGAATATAAATTTCAAAATCGCTAAAGTTCCTTTTACATATGGCTGTATCAGATTCTCCGCGCAATATTCCGTGTCTTTTATGAGGTAATTATTCAATTCGGAAGTGTGGCTGCTTTTTATGTATTGTATCTGCATCCGGCTAAGTGACTGGTATATCTTAATTTGTGTACGAAAAGCCGTTCTGGCCTGGAACGTTTTCGTAAAATATACTGTCAGAGACATAAAACCCGCGTTTAATACCTGCACCCCTAAATACAATATCCCCCATTTCAATATCATCCCGGCTGCGGATTTTCCCGCATCCGCAGCCATATCAACCATTTTCTGTATTACTGTTATGGGATAAAACGAACAAATCGCATGCAGGAACACACATACCAGAATAACGAGAATATAAGAAATACTCTTCACATCCAACAAGGATTTTATATACTTTTTCATTCCAAAACTTCTCCTTCACAATTACACAAAACAACTTCTATTAATTTAATTCCTCACTCTTGTCCCGTATAATATTAATAAATTTGTATTCTCTAAGTTGATACAAAAATTCTAAAACATCCGCATAAACCGTATGATACATCTCAGCTTTTAAACTATATTCACGCATAATCAATTCAACTATATCAAGCCCCTTTCTATTTTCATCTATATGATTCCATATAAATAAAGCCGTATCTTCTATAATAAATGAATTTTGTGTCATAAAATCTAAAAGAGCCGTTCGGCCATGTGTTGTCGAACTTCTAATATTAGTAGCTTTCATGATATTTGAACGCATAAAACTCTTATCCAATTTTTCAATTTCTTTCATAGCGTAAGCACATTCTCTTACAATTTTATTCTCATTTTTATATAGCAGCGGACATGGATTACAATTATATTTACATTCGTTACACGGTTTTATTTCACGAAATGTTTCTTCATTATGCGTATAATTATAAAAACCAATCAAATAGGGTGAATTTATAATTTCATCAACACTATTTACTAACAAATTAGGTGGCGTTAATCCTTTTAGTTTAGTTTTTAGTTGACATCCCATACTTGTTCCCGCCGGACTGCACGGTAATAAAGTTCCGTCTGCTAATATATAAAACTGCTCATCTCCACCTGCACATCCTACAAATTCCTCTGCATCTAACCGGATACCATGTTTTTTATATATGTACTCTTCAAATAATTTTCTAGCATCAATAGTAAAATACAAATTATCGTTCCGAAATTTATACGAGGAAATAATCTCATTTACAAATTGAAATTTTTCTTCTTCCGTCACAGAATTGTTGGCAAAATTCTCTCTCGCTTCTCCCTCATTTGACAGATAAGAGACATTAACAAAGTTTAATTTTAAGCCGTTAGCAAAATCAAAAAGATCTTTTGATGTTTCAAAATTAACTTTAGTTAATGTAAATGATATTCCAAATCTTATATCCGAATGTAAACATTCTCTAACTCTATTGCATTCTCTAATATTGCTTACAACCTTATCAAAAACCCCCTTTCCCCGTATACTATCATTAATTTCAGCCGTTGTTCCATCCATACTAACTGAAAGTGACCAAACTCCTGATTCACAAATTTTTTTCATCATCTTTGAATCAAGCATTGTACCATTAGTCACAATGCTAACTGCCAATCCATGCTCAATTCCACATGAAATAAATTCAAATAAATTAGGAGCCAAGAGCGGTTCTCCTCCCAATAAATGCAACCGTGTAAAATTCATTTGTTTTAACATTTTTACCATCGTCGCGATTTCTTTCGGGCTTAAATCATGATACTTTTCTGCCTTATCCCAATATCTTTCTTGATTATAACAATGAGCGCATTTTAAATTACATTTACTCGTTGTATCTATTATCGCTGTTCTTCCCATTTTTTCCTCCTACTAATACAGTATCCATCTAGCAACAATAGTTTACAGTTGCTTGTTTTTTTGCTATACTCCATTCAAAAAACAGTTCTGGAGGATACGCAATGCCACGTTATCATGTTACACTTACCGATACAGAAATACAGGAACTCAAATCGCTCATCCAAAAGGGTGGAAAAGGTTATCGTATAAAGCATGCTCAAATCTTACTAAAGCTGGATCAAAAGCCCGAAAATAGTTCCTGGACGTATGACCGTATCAAAGAAGCATATGGCGCTTCCCATAGTACAATAGCTGGAATTGCCCAGCGTTTTGTAACAGAAGGCATGGAATCTGCCCTTGGAAGAAAAGCGCAAAAAAACCGACACCGAAAAGTTACAGGTGATGTAGAAGCAAGGATTTGTGCAATTGCCTGTTCGACACCTCCGGAAGGGACTTCCCGTTGGACTATGCAGGCCATCGCTGATGAGCTGATACGACTGGAAGTTGTTGATTACATCACCGATAGTACTGTCTGTAACGTTATGAAAAAAACGAAATTAAACCGTGGCTTGTAAAAGAGTGGTGCATCCCCCAGGCTGATGCTGAATTCGTAGCAAAAATGGAGGATGTTCTGGATGTATATCAAAGACCATATGATCCGTCCAGACCGGTAGTTTGTATTGATGAAACGAATAAACAGCTGATCCTTGAAAAACGGATTCCCTGTAAACCTGGGGAACCGGAAAAAGTAGATTCTGTTTATGTCCGGAATGGAGTTGCAGATATCTTTATGATATCTGAGCCGCTGGCGGGAAAACGGGAAACTGTTGTAAAACAGACCCGGACAGCAATCGATTTTGCCGAAGTTCTTCGCTATACAGCAGATGAGCTATATCCAAAAGCGGAAAAAATCATATTGGTCACAGATAACTTAAATATCCATGCGCCGTCTTCTTTGTACAAGGCGTTTTCAGCAGAAGAAGCAAATCGGTTAACCAAACGTTTTGAATGGCATTACACGCCAAAACATGGCAGCTGGTTGGATATGGCAGAAATTGAAATAGGAGTTATGAGCCGCCAGGCACTTGCAAAACCACTTCCAGATTTCGAAAGTTTTGAAAAACAGGTTCGTAACTGGACAGTTAACCGGAATGCGAGATGCGTAAAAATAAATTGGCAGTTCACAACAGCTGATGCCAGAATTAAGCTGGCAAAGCTATATCCAACGATACTTTAAAAACTAGATGGATGCGGTACTAGTCATCTATAAAAAAAGTGCATATCACTATGCACCTTTTTACAACTATGCATTTTTAAAAACTTTACACATACCGCAACCACTATCTGCACCACTTCCCCATCCACCTCTCAGCCTTATATGCGGTGTTTTTTTGATTAACTGTGGTTTTTTATACTCTGTTCCAATCCTCTTTTGCATATTTTTTCTCCTTTTTACACTTTTTCAACAGTGTCCCTGCTGTTATATAATATTTTACACTATCTTCGTTCAAAAGTTTATGACATTTCACGGAAATTTTCTTTTCACAAAATATCATAAACTTTTTTTTAATCTTGTTTTATTCTATTATCAGATTTTCAAAAGGAGGTATTCATTATGAAATCATTCAAAACACTAATCATTGCTCTCATTACGCTCTTAGCATTTACTATTACAACGTTACCTTCAGCAACACTGCCTGCCTCTCCCATACAAATTGCTAGCGATGGCGGCTTTAACCGCGGTAATGGTTAAATTGTTCTTTAAACATAAACTCAGAGCCAGTTACATGTTCATATACATACCTATATCTGCTTCTATTGTTATAAAGTTTAAAGAACTCTAATCCTCTTGTAAAGAACTCAACACATTCCGCATTCTTTCGCTGTTCTAATGCATAAGCCTGAGTAATTAAAGAACGACCGATATCATTTCCTTTTCCAGCTTCTAAGGCAATCCGTATTTTATCTTTACAAATTTCAAACGCCCGCAATGGCTTTCCATTCTCCACGAAAGCCGTTGCCAGGTTCCCTACTGCTAATTCCCATTCCAACAAATGAAATATTGGACTAACATAAGAGTCTTCCATATTCTGTATCTGACTTTCCAGTATCTGAATCGCTTTCTCTTCTTCTTGGTTTTCGTAATAAATAACGGACATTTCATTTAAGATGCAATGCTCTTCCGCAGTAAAAACCAGTCTTCCCGCCTCGTCTCCCTCATAATCTAGCGTCATCCCAAGCGCTTCTTTCAACAGTCCCATGCATTCCTGCCAATCACGTTCTTTATTCTCATAAAACATTTTCGCTCGTTCGCCCAGGATAAACTGTTGGTTGCCCTGTAGGGAGCCATCCAATTTTTCCGCTATAACATCCAGAAGAGCCTTCGCCCCGCCAAATTCAAATTTCAGCAGCTTCATAAAATATTTCCGCTTTAATTCCAGTATTTCATACTCGTCGGTTGTAATGACCATTCCGACTCTTCTTCGCCCGCGTTCCATCCGCTCCGTCAAATCATGTAAATTCTTGTCTCTCGGCCTTCTTTTTCCCATCTCAATTCGGGAAAGTTCTTCCTGCGTGCAGATTCCCTCACACAATTCTTCCTGCGGAATTCCCTTCGCAAGTCGCGTACGCCGAAGCATCTCATAATCCACCTCAAATCTCCGGTTCAGATGCTGATACAGGCGATAGTTTTCAAAATAAATTCCATACTCTTTCTCAATAGTCAGCAGGCTGTCTCGTTCTGCCCTCAACATTTTAACCTTCTCGTCTTCACTATACCGGTATTCCAATATATCCGCATATTGCTCTAACATCTCGGGCATAAACAGAATTTTTCCCGTTTCTCTAAGCACATGTAGTGCTTTTCTGGTACAAAACTCCAGAACATCCACTTCCTTTTTCCAATCAGATCCCTTGCGTAGCAGCATGACCGCATATGGATACACTCTTACTGCCTCTGTATCCGCCAGCTTCCTCCAACTCATATATTCCAGCAATTCCACTAATTCCGTTCTCGGTCTTTCCCACTTTGTCCCCAGACAGATTTCCCAGCGAAAAAGCAGAAGTTTGATTTCCTCAGCACAAAATGCCGTATCCTCTCTCAGCATCTCCTCCAGAGGCATGGTCTGCGCAATCGCAGACTGGAGATGCATAAGAACCTCCTCCATTTCCTTTCCCTGTATCCATGCGATCTGGGCCCTCTCCTGCTCAATAAACTGCCTGTGAAGCGGTTTATCTGCTTTTTTCTTCCTCTCATATTTCTGTAATAATGTTTCCGCTTCATCAAATTTCCGATAACAAATACTTCTCTGAATCAAATATTGCATCTCGTATAATTCATAAGCATCCGCTGTCAAGACATATTCCAGCCGTTCCGTTGACTTTCCCATTCGTCCGAAAAAGCGATCCAGCAGAAAGTGATCTACTGCAGTCTGATTCTGTTCCATGCGCATAAACTGCGCGGTCGAGCACAACCCTTTACATACCTGCCCCTGACTTAATCCTGCTTCCTTGCGGAGGCGTAAAATAATCTCTCCGATTCCCTTCGACATCTTATCTTTACCTCACACCTTACATTGATTTCGCTTCTTTTTTTCCATTAGAATTATACCATGTTTCCGCTTTTTTCTCAATCGCAATCCCATACTGTGCTTTTTCACCCAAAATGAAATTTTGAATTCCACCGCCCGCTTATGCGGTAGAATTTACTCCCGCACAGTTGATATTTACTCTTTCATATAAAAGTGGTATTGTTATCTCTCCTTCTGACAGCAGTAAAAGGAGGAACATTATGAGTAAATATATTCCTGGTAACCAAAAACATCTTACCCTTGATGACCGCATTTATATTGAAAACGAATTAAATAAAGGTACTACTTTTAAAGACATTGCTCGTTTTCTCTGTAAAGATCCGACTACGATATCAAAAGAAGTGAAGACTCACCGCCTATCCGACTGGTATCACAAAGGTACTTTTTATAATGCCCATAACATCTGTATCCATCGGTATCACTGCAAGAAGACGAATGCTTGCGGAAAGATTGTTCTGTGTGGCATTAAATGTACTTCCTGTCCCACTTGCAACCAAACCTGCAGAGACTTTGAAAAGGAACACTGCAACAGACTGGAAAAGGCTCCTTATGTATGTAATGGCTGTGCCAAAAAGATCAATCATTGTACCATCGCACACAAATATAATTACAATGCGCGGTCTGCAAATAGAAAATACCGCGAAAAGCTTCGGAATTCCAGAGCCGGAATTAACATGACCAAACAGGAGTTGCATCAAAAAGATAAGAGCATTTCCCCATTGATTGAACAGGGACAATCACCCTATCATATTTTAACTAATCATCCAGAATTAGATATGTCTGTCCGCACCATGTATTCTTATCTGGATCAGGGGCTGTTCACTGCCCGAAACATGGATTTAAAGCGAAAAGTCAGTTTCAAACCAAGGAAATGCCATAAAACACAGATCACAAATCGGACTGTTTTCATCAACAGACTATATAGCGATTTCTGCAATCTGAAGCTTTCCTCTTTTGTTGAAATGGATACCGTCCATTCTTCCAGAGAATCAAAGAAAACTCTGTTAACCATGTTTTTTACAAAGGAAAAATTGTTTCTGGCATTTCTCATGAATCGATGTACAAAAAGTGCTGTACGCCTTGTATTTGACCGTTTGGAAAAGCGCATGGGAACTTATGAATTCGCTTCCGTATTTGAATATATCCTGACTGACCGGGGCTCGGAATTCGGTGATCCAGATGCACTGGAAACCGGTGTAAACGAAATACAACGTTCAAACATTTATTATTGCGATCCGATGCAAAGCGGTCAGAAAGGCGGCTTGGAACAAGCACACACCCTGCTGCGCATGATCCTTCCGAAAGGAACCAGTTTTGAATTCCTTACACAATGGGATGTGAACCTGATTGTGAATCACATCAATTCAACCCCAAGAGAAATCCTGGGAGGAAGGACACCGTATAGTATGGCATTGGAAACACTGGGCAAAGAAGCCTTAGACGCATTTCAGCTTAAACCGGTTGAGCCTGATAAGGTCAACCTGACGCCTAAGCTGATCCGCTTTAACCGATAACCAACTTACACAATAAAATCTGCTGTCGGACTGGAAGTAAACTTTTCACATTTTTGGAATGTGGCCGGTGGAATTCAGTCTCGCACACTGATTCTCAGTGGCCCGTTTGCCATGTCCAAAAACAAAGATTTTTTTGAGAAGTTGGTTTCATTATAGCAGTTAACAAAGATTTCATCATCAAAAAACTTATAAAATCAAGCGAATTTTAAAGCCCTGTGGAATTTAACCCTGCACTGGAATTTAAAATTTCAAGTCAGCCTGTGCTTTTTCAAAAAAGAAATTTTAAATTCTACTCTTTTCAGAAGAGGGGTGCGGACACTTTTTTATACTTAGGCAGTCAATCCTAAACTGTTTATATATATCAAAAAAGCCTGGCAAAATAGAACTACTCTATTCCGCCAAGCCTTCTCTGTCGTTCGTTTCCTACACCACTACGATCACGCCGCCATCGTTTGCATACAAGCTGCTGATTCCTCTGGTATCCAGGATTATAATATCTTTCAACTGAACCTTCTCTTCCAGAAGCCGTTTCACATTCTGTGCCCGTTCCGGACAGTTACAATGGGAAATCGCAAGAACCTTCTGCTCTCCGTCCTCAAGATTCGCCACGATCGCATCTACCATCTTCTGAAGTGCTTTATTGATTCCGCGTGCCTGGCCAAGCTGGCAGATCTCACCTTTCGGCGTCGATCCCATGACCGGCTTGATATTCAGCACGGTCGCCGCGATCGCTTTGAGTCCGGTCAGTCTTCCATTTTTGCGGAGTGTCTCAAGGCTTTCCAAAACAAAATAAGTATTCTGTTTCTCTATATAATCTTCCACCGTCTCCACAACCTCCGGAAAGGTCATTCCGGCCGCCTCACACTCCATGATCTTTCTGGCGATCAGAGTTTCTCCTATGGATGCGGAACGGGAATTAAATACATAGATGTCTTTCTCCCCGTACTCTTCCTTATACAGATTCTGTCCCAAAACGGCACTGTTATAAGAGCCGCTGAGTTCTGCCGAAAGCGTCACCGCATATACGCGGTCCGCGTCACAGTGATATCCTTCCATATAAGTCTCCGGCGAGGGGCAGCTTGACTTAGGGCAATTCGGACTTGCCGCCACCCTTCTCAAAAACTCTGCCTGGTCAAATGTCTCATCGTCAATTATATGATAATCGTCCACGTCAATACTGAGAGAAGCCGTCTCACAAAGACCGGATGCTTTCATCTCCTCTGTCAGTTCTCCGCAGCTATCCACGATAATCTTATAGCTCATCGCTTTTTCCTCCCGAAAATATAATATCTTTTTCCCTATAAAGTAGTTTTCAATACTACTTCATTTATCATACCATACTCCTTATCGAAATAAAAGATATTTTTGTTTACTTCCCGAAATTTTCCAAAAACGATATATTAGTTATTCTTCTATTTTTATTGTCCGCGAAACTCCCAAAGCAATTCCCATCTCCACCATCAGGAACAAGATGGAGGTGCCTCCGTAACTGATAAACGGCAGGGTAATTCCGGTGTTCGGTATAATATTCAGGATAACCATCACGTTCAGCAAAACCTGAATCGCAATATGGGCAAATATCCCGGTCACGATCAACGAACCGTACAAATTCGGTGCATTCTGCGCAATAAATAACAGTCTGTACAATAGAAGTCCAAAGAGGGTAAGCACCATGATCGCCCCAAACACTCCAAACTCTTCACAGATAACCGTGAGAATCATATCATTTTGCACTTCCGGAATAATCATCTTCTGTGCACTGTTTCCCAATCCTTTTCCGAAAAGACCTCCCGCTCCAATGGCATACTGTCCCTGAACAGTCTGGAATGCCAGGTTTCCCGCATATTTTTCAGGATGCAGCCATGCAATAATACGTCTTAAACGAAAGTTGGTACTGTCCTCAAGTACCCTTCCCAGGATATAGGAAAACACTGAAAACACTGCAATCCCAATACCGCCCATCCACAAAAAGGGTTTCAGCTCTTTATGTACAACGAATACCAGGACCACCGTAATACCCATGACAACTATCGCCGCACTCAAATGATCGGTAAGGTAGTATACTCCGGCTGCAGCCACTGCTCCCCAGCCGGCCGCCGCTATGGCTCCTCTGTTCTCACTGGCCTTCGCTCCCATCTTACAGATCAGGAATGGGATAAATAATATAATCGCGATCTTCATTACCTCGGACGGCTGCAAAGTCTGATCAGCCGGAAGCTGAAGCCATCTTCTGGCGCCGTTGATATCAAGCCCCAAGGGCGTAAATTTAACCAATGACATCAAAAACATGGCAAACGCATAGAGATACGGTGAATATTTTGCATACTTCCTGTAATCCATCCGCGAAACAAACCACATCACAAACATTCCGCCACAGCTTATGGCAGCCTGTCGTTTAAAATAATACATGCTATCGCCAAATTTGTTCTGTGCCTCATAAGAACTGGTGCTATAAAGCATAACCAATCCAAAGCACATCAAGAAAACCATAACTGCCAGAAGGCTATAGTCAAAATACCGGATCGTTTTCTTCCTGTTCTTCTTTATTGCCGTATGACTTTCAATCGATCTGACTACCGCCTGCTGCCTCTTATCCTGGTCCGGCTGCCGGCTGCGCCGTGCTGCCGACTGTCTTCTCTTTCTACTTTGTGCTGTCATTTATTACACTCCCATTAATAGATTATCGTCCTTCCGGACAATTTCCCCAAACATCCCCTTATTTCCTTTACCGAAGATTCCTTCGTTTCTAAAGTCAAACCCCCCGCATCAAGCTACGGTTTCGTCTGACACAACTTATCTGCTAAAGTATACCACATCTCATTAACGTGATACAAGTTATGATACGGAAAAAATGATAAACTCTTACATAGCAGGATAAACGTCCGTCGGACATTCACGTTCAGGTATGCTTAACGACAAAACAAACGCAGAGAACTTACATCCCCTGCGTTTATTTTCATTATCGTATATAATCGATATATCTATTAGATATCCATTTACTTAATCAAACGTAATCTAACCTATTTTGCTGCAGCCGCTGCCTTAATCTGCTTAGTCAACTCCGGAACGATCTTATTCAGATCACCTACGATACCATAGTCAGCCACATCGAAGATCGGAGCTGTCTCATCTTTGTTGATCGCAATGATGATGTCAGACTCTTCCATACCTGCCGTATGCTGGATAGCTCCGGAGATACCGATAGCAAAATAAACCTGCGGACGAACGGTCTTACCGGTCTGTCCAACCTGAAGATCCTTCGGTTTCCAACCGTTATCTACAACCGCACGTGAGCAGCTTACTTCTCCGCCGAGAGCCTCTGCAAGCTCTTCCAGGATCTGGAAGTTCTCCGGAGAGCCTACGCCACGTCCACCGGATACCAGAATCTTGGCATCCATGATATCAACAGTCTCGGATACGGATTTTACAACATCCATGATCTCAACATATTTGTTGTTCGGGGTGAATCCCGGATTGTATTCGATCACTTCTGCTTTTGCACCCTCGATCTTATCGATCTTCTGCATAACGCCGGGACGAACGGTTGCCATCTGCGGACGGTTATCCGGACACGCGATGGTCGCGATCGTGTTTCCGCCAAATGCCGGACGGGTCATAAGAAGCTGATTATGCTTCTGCTCTTTGCCCGGTACCGGATTGAGCGGGAAGTCACCGATCTCAAGCTGGGTACAGTCAGCGGTAAGTCCGGTTGCCACTCTCGCGGATACACGGGGGCCAAGGTCACGTCCGATCGCGGTAGCGCCTACCAGCATGATCTCCGGTTTGTACCCACCTATCACAGATGCCAGTGCGTGTGCGTACGGCTCTGTTCTGTAATCCTTTAATTCCGGATCATCCACAACGATCACTTTGTCTGCACCGTAAGCTGCGAGCTCATCTGCAAGGCCTTTTACGTCGGAGCCGATCAGAACTGCCGCTACTTCTGCGTTTAAATCTGCTGCAAGGTCTTTTGCCTTTCCAAGTAACTCAAATGCGATTCCGCTTAATTTGTTGTCCACCTGCTCAGCAAAGACATATACTCCTTTATATTCTTCTAAATTCATCTTATTCACCACTTTTCCTTATTATTTATTAGATAATATGTTTCTCTGTCAATTTGCCCATAAGGTAAGAAACAGCCTCTTCCGGATCAAGTGCTACCTTTTCTCCCGCACCCTTTCTTACTTTGTCAGATGCTTTAGCGATCTTTGTCGGAGATCCGGCAAGACCGATGTTTGCATCGTCAAGGTCTTTGAGATCCGCTCTTCCCCATGTGGTAATCTCAGCGTCACATGCATCGAAGATTCCGCCCGGTGTCATGTAACGTGGCTCGTTTAATTCAGAAAGTGCTGTGATAAGACACGGCATCTTTGCTTTCAGTACGTGGTATCTGTCTTCAAACTGACGCTGTACGATCACGCTGTCCCCGTCAATCTTGATATCCTGTGCGTAGGAAATAACCGGGATATCCAGGTGTTCGGAAATCTGCGGCCCAACCTGAGCGGTATCGCCGTCGATCGCCTGACGTCCTGTGATGATCAGGTCGTATTCCAGGTTGCGGATCGCTGCAGCGATCGTGCTGGAGGTTGCCCATGTGTCAGCCCCGCCCAGAACTCTGTCTGTTACGAGGATTGCTTTGTCAGCGCCCATAGCCAGAGCCTCACGGAGAACATCTGCTGCCTTCGGAAGTCCCATGGTCACTACGGTAACTTCTGCGCCATACTCATCTTTTAATCTAAGTGCTGCCTCAAGTCCTGCCTTGTCATCCGGGTTCATAATAGCAAGCATTGCAGCTCTGTTAAGTGTACCGTCCGGGTTGAACTGAACCCCGCCCTTAGTATCCGGTACCTGTTTTACACAAACAACTATCTTCACGATTCGTACCTCCTATTTCAATAAGTTTCCAGAAATAACCATACGCTGAACTTCTGCAGTTCCTTCGTAGATCTCTGTAATCTTTGCATCACGCATCATACGTTCCACATCGTACTCTCTGATGTAGCCGTAGCCGCCGTGTAACTGAACAGCCTTGGTGGTCACTTCCATAGCAACCTCTGCCGCATACAGTTTTGCCTGGGCAGCCTCTACACTGTAAACCTTCTGCGTAGCTTTTGCCATGGCAGCTTTGTAAACCAGCATCTTGGCAGCCTCTACCTTTGTTGCCATATCAGCAAGCTGGAACTGTGTATTCTGGAACTGTGCAATAGAACGTCCGAACTGTTTTCTTTCTTTTACATATGCAATGGTTCTCTCCAGCGCGCCTTCTGCAATACCAAGCGCCTGAGCAGCGATACCGATACGTCCGCCGTCCAGCGTATGCATAGCGATACCGAAACCTTTGCCCTGTGCTCCGAGAAGGTTCTCCTTCGGGATACGGCAGTCTGTGAAGATCAGCTCATATGTAGAAGATCCGCGGATACCCATCTTTTTCTCTTTGGTTCCGAAAGTGAATCCCGGAGTATCTTTTTCTACGATAAAGGAAGAAATCTCTTTTACTTTTCTTCCGCGTTTTTCGATGATTCCGGTAACAGCGATCACGATATATACGTCAGCCTCTTTACCGTTAGTGATGAAACACTTGGAGCCGTTGAGTACCCACTCATCTCCGTCAAGAACTGCTTTTGTCTGCTGACCCTGTGCATCTGTACCTGCACCCGGCTCAGTCAGCGCGAACGCACCGAGCTTTCTTCCGGTTGCAAGATCCGGAACGTATTTTGCTTTCTGCTCCGGTGTACCATATGTCAGGATCGGGTCAATACAAAGAGAGGTATGAGCGGAAACGATAACTGCGGTAGTACCGCAGACTTTAGCCAGCTCCTCTACGCACATAACGTAGGTCAGCGGGTCGCAGCCTTGTCCTTCAAATTCCTTCGGAACCGGAATTCCAAGGAATCCATATTTTGCCATTTTTTCAACCGTTGCTCTCGGAAATACTTCTGTTTCGTCTACTTCCTGAGCAAGAGGCTTTACTTCATTTTCTGCGAATTCTCTGAACAGAGTTCTCGCCATTTCGTGTTTCTTATCTAATACGAAATCCATTTATTCTTCCTCCATGTCTTTAAATCTACAAAATATACCTAAATTGCATCAACCGGAGTCTTGGTGCGGTCTGCGTTATAAACATAGAATCCCTTTCCGCTCTTAACACCAAGATTGCCGCCGCGAACCATCTTGCGGATCAGCGGGCATGCGCGATACTTGCTGTCGCCGGTCTCTGCATAGAGTACATCCATAATAGCAAGACAGATATCCAGTCCAACGAAATCTCCCAGTTCCAGAGGTCCCATCGGATGGTTTGCACCGAGCTTCATAGCTGCATCGATGCCTGCGATATCAGAAACACCTTCCATCTTGATGAAAGCAGCCTCATTGATCATCGGGATCAGGATACGGTTTACAACGAAGCCTGCCGCCTCATTTACCTGTACCGGAGTCTTTCCGATCTCTTCTGCGATCTTCTTAATGGTATCAACGGTCTCAGCCGGTGTATTTACGCCTGCAATAACCTCAACCAGTTTCATACGGTCAGCCGGGTTGAAGAAATGCATACCGATCATCGGACGGCTCAGGCCATTTCCAATCTCAGTGATGGAAAGGCTGGAAGTGTTGGAAGCAAATACACATTCCGGTTTTACGATCTTGTCAAGCTCGCCAAATGTTGTTTTCTTAACTTCCATGTTCTCGAAAGCAGCCTCAACGATCAGATCGCAGTCTGCACAGAGATCTTCCTTCAGTCCCGGAGTGATCTTTGCAAGGATAGCGTCTACAGCTTCCTGTGTCATTTTGCCCTTCTGTACCAGTCTGTCGTAGCCTTTTACGATCTTAGCTTTTCCGCCTTCAGCCCACTCCTGCTTGATATCGCAGAGTGCAACCTCATATCCTTCAACCTGAGCAAATGCTTTTGCAATGCCCTGTCCCATTGTTCCTGCACCAATAACTCCTACTTTCATTGAAATTACCTCCATCTGTTTTATATTTTATCTGTTAACAATTCTTAAACGGAACAACCTTTAATTTCTTCTCTTTGTCTTTCTCAAGGAAGTTGCCCATGCCTGCCTTCTGGTCCTCTGTCTCGAAGCAGTCACCGAATAACTTCTCTTCGATCACGATCGCTTCGTCCATGTTTACTTCCAGTCCGTCGTTAATGGCCTTCTTACAGTTTCTCACTGCGATCGGGGCATTCATAGCAATACCTGCTGCCATCTTCTTAGCTGCCGGCATCAGTTCTTCCAACGGGTAAACCGCATTTACAAGACCGATTCTATATGCTTCTGCAGCCTTGATATTTCTTGCGGTGTAGATCATCTGTTTTGCCATTCCCGGTCCAACCAGTCTTGCAAGTCTCTGGGTTCCGCCGAATCCCGGTGTGATTCCAAGGCCTACTTCCGGCTGTCCGAATACTGCGTTCTCAGAACAGATTCTGATATCACAGCTCATGGAAATCTCGCATCCTCCGCCGAGAGCGAATCCGTTTACTGCTGCGATCACAGGAATCGGGAACGTCTCAAGTTTGCGGAATACATCATTCCCTTTTTTGCCAAAGGCTTCGCCTTCTGCTTTTGTCAGGGTGCTCATCTCTCCGATGTCAGCGCCTGCAACGAAGGATTTCTCACCTGCGCCTGTTAGGATCAGGCATCTTACAGCATCAAGATCCACTGCGTCGATTGTAGCATTTAACTCGTCCAGAACAGTGCTGTTCAGAGCGTTTAATGCCTTCGGACGGTTGATGGTGATAATTCCAACCTGTCCTTCTACTTCATATGTAATGAATTCCATAGCTATTCTCCTTTTTCACTAAATGCAGAGGTTCCGGCTCCCGCCGGCAGGTGTGATGATTCCCTGCCGGCAGAACATACCGGAACTGAATTATTTTAAGGAAGTTCGAAGACACTTGCGTGCTCCGAACCAGACTCATACTATCTTTCTACGATGGTAGCGCATCCCATACCGCCGCCGATACACAGAGTAGCAAGACCCTTCTTAGCGTCTCTCTTCTGCATCTCATGAAGCAGAGTTACCAGGATACGGCAGCCTGATGCTCCTACCGGATGTCCGAGAGCGATCGCTCCACCGTTTACGTTTACTTTGCTCATATCGAAGTCAAGGTCTTTTGCAACTGCCAGAGACTGTGCTGCAAATGCCTCGTTTGCCTCGATCAGATCCATATCTGCTACAGAAAGGCCTGTCTTAGCCATCACTTTCTTTGTAGCTGCAACCGGTCCAACACCCATGATGGACGGGTCTACCCCACCGAGTGCTCCTGCTACCCATGTTGCCATCGGGGTAACACCCAGTTCTTTTGCTTTCTCTTCGCTCATAACCACGATTGCTGCTGCACCGTCGTTGATAGAAGATGCATTACCTGCAGTCACGATACCATCTTTCTTGAATGCCGGACGAAGTCTTGCGATACCTTCTGCAGTTGTTCCCGGACGCGGTCCTTCATCAGTATCGAATACGATCGTTTCTTTTTTCTTCTTGATCTCAACCGGAACGATCTCATCTTTGAACTGTCCTGCTTCGATAGCTGCGCATGCCTTCTGCTGGCTTGCTGCTGCGAACTCGTCAAGCTGCTCTCTTGTCAGTCCCCACTGCTCTGCTACATTCTCAGCAGTGATTCCCATGTGATAGTCGTTGAATGCATCCCAAAGTGCATCGTTCACCATGGTATCTACCATCGGTGCATTTCCCATTCTATATCCATAACGAGCATTCTTTAATGCATATGGTGCCATTGACATGTTTTCCATACCACCTGCTACAACGATATCAGCATCCCCTGCCTGGATCATCTGTGCAGCCATGTTCACACAGTTCAGACCAGAACCGCAAACCACATTAATAGTAACTGCCGGTGTCTCGACCGGAAGGCCTGCTTTGATGGAAGCCTGACGTGCAACGTTCTGTCCCAGACCTGCCTGGATAACGCATCCCATGTACACATGGTCTACCTGCTCAGGAGCAACTCCTGCTCTCTTCAGAGCTTCCTTAATAACGATAGCACCCATCTCCGGAGCCGGAGTTGTACTTAAGGATCCTCCCATGCTTCCGATTGCTGTACGGCATGCGCCTGCTAACACGATTTTCTTTGACATCTTTTTTTCCTCCTTTTTCATGTCGTTTTGGTAAGTGTCATATGCTAATGCTTAACTTCCCTATAGGATTATATGTAGGCTGTCCCAGTAAAAGACACCCTCTTTTCTACTATACTCCTGCGGCAAGCATTTGTCAAATATTTATCAATCTATTTATAAAATTTTTTCACTTATTGCATTTTTAAATGACACACCTGGATAAACGGCAGCAAAACAGATGCCTGAATCCAGATAATCAGAAGCGGAGTCCCCGGCCAGTTTGCCTCTCCGCCTCCAATCCATCTGTGTTTATGAGTAATAATATGAAAACGTCTTTCCAAAAATCAGCTCATGACTCTCACATCATCTCTGACAATCAATTTACACTCTGTCGCTTCCTGAATCTCTTCCAGAGAATATTCCGGATTATATTCTGACAGAAGAAGCCCTTCCGGAGTAACCTCCATCACACCCATCTCCGTCACGATCATATCCACAACGCTTTTTGCGGTGAGTGGCAGCGTGCAGTCTTTCAGAATTTTCTTCTGCCCGCGATTGGTGTGCTCCATCGCCACGATCACTTTCTTGGCGCCCACAACGAGATCCATTGCACCGCCCATTCCCGGAACCTTCTTTCCCGGAATGATCCAGTTGGCCAGATTGCCTTTTTCGTCAACCTGAAGGGCTCCTAAGATTGTCGCATCAATATGTCCGCCTCTGATGATGGCAAATGACATAGAGCTGTCGAAGAAAGCTCCTCCCGCATTGATAGATGCCGGTGTTCCTCCGGCGTTCACAATATCCTTATCCTCTTTTCCCTCTTCCGGCTTCTCTCCCAGCCCGACATAACCGTTTTCGGACTGAAGGATAATATTTACTCCCGGTTCAAGATAATTGCTGACCATGGTGGGAAGTCCGATTCCGAGATTCACAATATCTCCGTCTTTTAATTCCTTAGCCACCCGAGCAGCAATAAACTCTTTTTTATTATTCATGATTCATTCCTCCTCTTTATCAGGCGTAACAGTCCTTTCTAGTTATCACTTACTAAATAGTCCACAAAAATACCCGGCGTGTGAATAAAATCAGGGTCCATCTCGCCAATCTTTACGATTTCCCTCACTTCCGCTATCACGATATCCGCCGCGGTTGCCATCTGTTCGCTAAAATTCCGGGTCGAATCATGATACTGAAGATTTCCGGCTTCGTCTGCTTTGGCAGCTTCTATAATGGCCACATCTGCCCTGATCGGATATTCCAGCAGGTATTCTTTTCCGTCCACCACAATGGTTTCTTTCCCATCCGCAACCATCGTCCCTACTCCGGTCGGTGTTAAGAACCCGCCGATTCCCGCTCCTCCGCATCGAATCTGTTCAATCAATGTTCCCTGCGGAATCAGGACAACTTCACACTCTCCTGCATTCATCTGATTTCCGGTTTCCGGATTCAGTCCAATATGAGACGCATAAACTTTTTTGAGCTGCCGTGTCACAACCATTTTTCCTATGCCATAGTCCACGAATCCGGTATCGTTGCATATCAAAGTCAGATCCTTCACACCTGACTCGACCAGCCTGTCAATGATCCTATGCGGCGAACCGCACCCCAGGAATCCGCCAACCATGATTGTCATTCCATCTTTAATCTTTTTTACAGCTTCATCTATTGATATTTGTTTTGACATATCTTCACATCTCCTCTGCAAAAAGCTCTGTTATTTACACACGATCAAACCATCCAATGCCAGGATATTCTTTCCCTTTAACGCCAGAGGATTCACATCAACTTCACTGACATATTCACTTAACGCAGGCGTGCTGTGTGCAAAATTGTAAATCACATCAACCAGCGCATCTAAATCTACCGGTTCGCTTCCGCGGTATCCGCACAATAACTTGTAGATTTTAAGCTGCTCTAATTTATACTTCACTTCTTCTTTTGTACACTCCGGCAGTACGATCATCTTATCGCGAAGCAGCTCCGTAAAAATTCCTCCTGCTCCCACGACTGCCATCGGTCCAAAATTCGGATCGATCTTCATTCCCAGGATCAGCTCCATATCATAGGATGCCATCGGAACAGCTATACAATTCGGCCCCAGACGTTTGCTCATCTTCTCATATTCTTCCAACAGTCTTTCTTCATTCTGAATATTCAGCACAACGCCTCCCACGTCAGATTTATGTAAAATGCCTTCCTCTGATGTTTTCAGTACCAACGGATAAGAGAACTCTCCCCGTTTCTTTTCAATATCAGCTTTTTCATAAATCCGAACGATAGACGGAACCGGAACTCCTGCCTCTGACAGAACCTTCAGCGAATCCTGCTCTAACAGTGCCCCGCCTTTTTTCAGAAGTTCTTTCGCCTCTTCCGAAAGAACTGTCGTGCTTTCTTTCTCCGAAGCATATTCAAATTTACGGTAATCCAGATATTTTTTAATTGCTTTCATTCCGTCCAGCGCTCCAACCAGAAGCGGAGCGTGCATAGAATTAATAATTTCTGTCAATTCATTTCTTCTCTGTCCGCCAAGATTGGTCATCATTGCCACCGGTTTATCAGACTGTTCCATACCGATGCGAAGGGAATCCATCAGCCCGCGCGAAAGGAAATAGTCATCCCGCAGGTCCTGGTCGATCACGCCAAGCGCAACATTTTCGTCCGAAAGCATGCATCCCAGGGAATCTCCGAATAATTTTTCAAATTCGATTCCTGTTCCCCACGCATCCAGTGGATTTGCGGCGTGCTGTCCCGGGTCCTGAATCTCTTCCAGACGTTCCATAGTCTCAGCAGAAAGGGCCGGAAATTTCAGTCCGATATCTTCCGCATAGTCCGCGATCAGATTCCGTTCTCCGCCTGACTCCGCAATGAGTGCAAGACCACCTTCTTTCGGGGGATTCGGCCAGTAGCTGAACAGAAGCAAAAGATTTACAAACTCTTCAAATGTATCAGCTCTCATTACCCCATAATGATCAAAGATCGCCTGAATCGCATCGTCATCTCCTGCCAGACCGCCCGTATGGCTTCGTGCGAACTCGGCTCCGAGCTCGGTACGTCCAACCTTCATGATAACAACCGGTATTTTCTTCTTTGCCGCCAGTTCAAATGCCTCGCACAATTTCTCCGGATTCCGGCTGGATTCCATGTAAACGGCAAGCACCTTCGTCGTCTCCATATTTAAAGCATAAATCAGGTACTCTTCCATATTGGTAACCTGGCCGGTGCCGGTAGCCAAAAGGAAATTAAACTTTAACTGTGGTTCATTGTGCGCCAGGCAGAAGAATGCGGAACCGGACTGTGACACCATCGCCACATTTCCTTTCATGCCTTCATCCGGTCCGTTGAACCCGCAGACTCTCAGATCAATATCATTATTATAGTATCCCATGGAATTATGTCCCAGCATCGGAATACCATGCTCGTTACACATTTTAATCAGGCGGTCTTCCAGTTTGTCATCCGGATCATCATCCTCCAACACGCAGTCCGCAAAAATCGTAAAAGACTTCGCCCCGTTTTCAATGGCGATCTTCGCCTGCTCTTCAATTCGTTTCGCAGCCATGCAGAACACTACCGTATCCACCGGATGACCGATCGACTTAAGATCCGGATAACATTTCATTCCGCATATTTCCGAATATTTGGGATTGATCGGATATACCTCTCCCTTATATCCTCCTCTTTTGATCATCTCGATCATGATATAGCCCAATGTGCCTTCCCGGTTACTTGCACCTAAAAGCGCGACACTTTCCGGCGCAAGAAGATATTTCAAATCATTCATCGTGAACTCCTTTCTTCTACTTCTATACAGCTGCCCCGCGAATGCGAAGGCAGCTGTATTTCATTGACAAGCCTACCCAGAGTAAGCCTCCAATAGACCTTTATTTTTGCCAGCATATAAAATCGTCTTAGAGAACTGCCGCAACCCCCATAATCGTCGGGAGTGTCAAAAATGCCAAAATTGCAACTACCATCCAAATAAGGCTGTAAAATGCCATGAATCCCCACACATCCTTCAATTTCAGCTTCACCATGGCTATAGCCGGGATCATATACAATGGGTTGATCAGGTTCGTACATTCATCGCCGTGGCAGAATGCATTTACCATCGTCGGAATATTTGCCCCGAGTTTTTCTGCAGCATCAACAAGGAACGGTCCCTGTACCAGCCACTGCCCGCCCTGAGAAGGGATAAACACATTTACAATAGCAGCCGATATAAATGCAACCGGAGGGAAGGTGCGCAAGTTACACAAACTAACCAGCGCATTGGATATTACGGTAGTCAGCCCCGAAGACTGCATGATCCCCATAATTCCGCCGTATAACGGGAACTGAATCATAACGCCCACAACAGAACTGATCGATTCTTCCATCGCTGCCATAAAATTAATCGGCGTCAAATATAAGAACAGATTCAACACAAGGAAGCAGAAAATAACGAAGTTAAGACTCAGCGAATCAATAAAACCATTTTTAGCAACAGTCATTACAATGACAGCCAGACCTGCCAGGCCCAGAATAGGCAGAATGAATTTCGTATTATTCATGCGGTCAGCCAGACATAGTTTTTCTTTTACTTTATTCGTGATCGGCGTTTCCGCCTCTTCTATATCCGCTTCGCCGTTATAAGAAATAATTTCTTCTTTCGGCGGTTTAATCAACAGTGTCACCACAGTGATCGCCACTGCAACACATCCGAACACTGCAAAGCTAAGCGGGCTTAAGCTGGTCTGACCTGCAGAAAGCACGCCGATTCTGTCTACCATAAAATGGTCCGGTGAAGCCAGCAGTGCATAAGCTGATTCTGAAGGACAGATCGTCTGGCTCAGAGGCATCGTTGCGTATCCAACCGCGATCATAAGCGGGAAATGAATCTCTTTATTTACCCGGCAAACCTCTTTTGCAAAAATCGGAACAAGGATCATACAGAACGCCCAGTTGATAAGTCCGGAAACAAATCCGAAAATAATGATGCACAGGATCGCAGATACCCGCGTCTTCGGAATTTTCGCAACTTTTCCCAAAATTTTACGGATCTGGGGCGCCTGAGCCGCCGCCGATGTAAACAATACCAAAAGACTCATCTGGCAGGCGAAGCCTAACTGCTCCCACATGGAATTATACCATCCGTTAATCATGGTAATCGGGTTGGAACCCGGTACAAATAAACCTACAATATATATGACAACTGTTAATCCTAAACAAAACACAATCGCATCCGGAATAATCTTTTCAGCCGACACTTGAAACTTTTTACTTATTTTCCAAAACATTTTTTCACCTCTTTTTCTCTCCGGGGGCAAATCGCTTAAATTTGCCCCCTGCATTCCCTACATAGAATCTCTTACCCAAAACTCCTACATGAAAAATTCTTTGCTTGTCTTAAGCTGACGAATTAACCTCTCATTATAATCCTGTTTAATCTTGTCGATATCACGGTCCGTATAATCATAATATCCTTTGCCTGTCTTAATCCCCAATTCGCCTTTTTCCATTTTTTCCGCAAGCAGTTTATTCGGTTCTTTCGAATTATCCATATCCGGAAGCAGCGCCGCAGCCTCGGTATACCAGATGTCCACTCCGCCAAAATCCACGATTTCCAGCGGCCCGGCCAGCGGATAGCGGAATCCCGGTCCGTATTTCAGAGCATTGTCCAGATCCTCCGGCTCTGCCGCTCCCATCTCGATCAGTGAGAACACCTCACGCATAACCGCTTCCTGCAGACGGTTCGCCAGAAGTCCGGCAACATCCTTCCGCACATAAGCTGGTTTCTTGCCGAGTGCGATATACATTTCATGGATTTCTTTCAATACTTCCGGATCATTGTTTCCGTAATCTGACAGTTCTACCAGCGGAACAATATGTGCCGGATTGAACCAATGGTTGATCGCAAAACGGCGTTTCCGCTCCGGTGTGAGGACTTCCGCCATCGCCTCCAGCTTCAGGCTTGAGGTGTTACTTGCAAATATGGTATGGGCCGGACACCAGGAATCCAGTTTTGCCAAAGTATCCTGCTTTAACTGCAGATTCTCCGGAATCGCCTCAATCACATAATCCCTGTCCTCGGTGGCAGCACGCAAATCCGTATATGTAGTGATATTGCCAAGAGCTGCATCGGCCTCTTCCTGCGTTAAATATTCCAATTTCACCATTACACCAAGCTCTAATTTTATATTGTCGAGGGCTGCGCTTAATATCTGGTCATTGATGTCATATAGATTTACCTGATATCCTCCCATCGCAAAACTTTCCGCAATACAATGCCCCATTGTGCCCGATCCAAGCACTGCTACTTTCTGTTTCATATTTTCTCCTTTCAAATGGTTTTGATACTTTTTCTTCATTATTTGTATAACTATCCGTTAGACCAGACCCAGAATCTGACGTGCTTCCTCAACGGTAGCTACACCACGTTCCAGTTCATTTGCAATGCGGACGCCCCGGGCTACCATCTCTGCATTCGATTTCGCCAGCTGTCCCTTTCTGTAATAAATATTATCTTCAAAACCAATGCGGACATGTCCGCCAAGTGCAAGAGCCGCTGTCATGATCGGCAGATGATGACGTCCGATACCGAATGCGGACCAGGTGGAGCCTTCCGGAATCATGCGCGTCATATAAATCAGGTTTTCAATCGATGCCGGAATTCCGCCCGGCGCTCCCATTACGAACTGATAATGTATCGGGCTTTTCAGCGCTCCGGTTTTTAAATAATGGAGAGAATTGTAAACCATTCCGGTATCAAAGATCTCAATCTCCGGTTTGATGTTATTCTCCAGCATCACATGGCCCAACTGCTCCAAAAAGGCCGGATGATTAATAAAGAGCGTTTCATTCATCCAATTCATAGACCCTGCATCAAAGGACGCCATCTCCGGTTTTAATATCTTCAGATGGGCCGTGCGGATCTCATCTCCTGCCGTCACATCTCCGGAAGTTGTGAGATTCAGAATAATATCACATTTTTCACGGATCAGATGCACTGTCTCAATGAATTTCTCCGTTGACATACTCGGATTCTCGTCATCATCACGCATGTGCAGATGTGCGATCGCCGCCCCCGCCTGATATGCTTCAAACACATCCTCTGCGATCTCACGTGGTGTAGTGGGCACTGCCGGATTATCACACTTTTTCGGTCCCTCTCCTGTCGGTGCAACGGTAATAATTGCTTTTGTCATTTTCTTTTCCTCCTTTAAAAATTATTTTGCGCATGTAAGAATTCTTTGCTTCCCTTTCTATTTTGTTTGCAAAAACTTCTTATTTTTCTTCCGACGCTTTTTGCGCCGATCATTTTCGACATTTTTCTGCGCTTTTCTTTCTTGTTCTCACTATATCACATTCGTTCATTTTTTGCAACATGTTCTTTTTTTATTTATTGTTCATTATTTATAAATTGTTCTTATTTGTCGCACAATTTATTTCGCAAAACCTCCAATTCCCTGCCTCTATCCCCTTGAAACCTGCATATTTCCTGGTTTCAAGAACCTTGACATACTGTCTGCAAGTTGATAGAATAGTAAAAGTTTCTGATACAGCAAACGGAGGATGATATCATGAAAAACAAAAATATAAAAAAGGAACGGGTTATTCGGTATTTTGTAGAAGCCACACTGGAGATTATTGAATCTGAAGGAATCGGAGCCGTTACCGCACGTAAAGTAGCAGATATGGCTGGGTACACGGTATCTACCCTTTACAACCATTTTGACAATTTAGACTATCTCCTCTTTTTTTCTTCCATACATTATTTAAAGGATTATGCGCTGGCACTGCCCGAATATATTAAAGGCATTGAGAATCCGATCACTGCTTACATAAAAGTCTGTGAATGCTTTAATACCTATGCATTCCGCAACCCGGCTGCATACAGAATGGTATTTTTCAGCGGTTTCAGCGCCAAGTACAACGATGCGGTAAAGCTCTTCTATACAATATTTCCGGAAGAACTTCCTTCCGATGATTTCCGCTATCTCCCCGTTTTGATGAATAACGATATTCACGCGAGGGATTATCAATTTCTTCTTGATGCCGCTCGTGAAGGCTATCTCAGCGAGGAGGCGGTTACCGACATTTCTCATCTGAGCACCATGCTTTTTAAAGGAATGCTGGAACGCCTGATCGCTTATCCTAACCAATTTACTGCCGAAGATGCCGCCTGGAAGGCAACTGTTTATCTCGCACATATTTTGATAGGATATGGTATCTCTGAAGAATTACTAGCAGAATATCTATAAGGATTCATAGGAGGGATAAATATGCAAATTAGAATAAAAGGAAAAGAGACCCTGTTAGTAACGGAAGAAAATACTGCCCTGGCTATGGGAAGTGGAACTCTCCCTGTGTTTGCCACCCCCGCCATGGCAGCTCTCATGGAACACACTGCCTATACCAGTCTGGAACCCTATCTTGAAGAAGGACAGGGAACTGTGGGAACTTTACTTGATATCCGCCACACTGCTCCCACTACGGTCGGGATGACGGTCACCTGCGAGACAACGCTTGTGGAAATCGACCGCAAGAGACTTGTATTTCAAGTAACTGCGTACGATTCTAAGGGAATGATCGGCGAAGGCGTCCATGAAAGATTTTTAATTGACAATCAAAAATTTCTCAGCAAAGCTGAGGAGAAATTACAATAAGAAAAATATGACTATTTCCAATGTTACTGTTCCCCTGTGTTCAGTAACATTTTCTTTTTTCAGACGGCCGTTTGATATTGACCTTTTCGCGGTATGGTGCTAAACTTAACTTTGTTAAAAAATTGTTTATCCAAATTCAAGAGGGTGTGAAAATGAGTAAAAGTTTTGATGAATTAATTTCCAAAGCCAATGGCAAAACATTGAAAAAGGTCTCCGTATCCAACGCACAGGACGAACCGGTACTTCTGGCTGTCAAAGCCGCAAAGGAGCAGGGCATCGCTGATGCTATCCTGGTAGGTGATGAGACGAAAATCCGCGAGATCGCAGCCACCATCGACATGGATTTAAGTGACTACCGCATTATCAACGAACCCGAGACCGAGGCTGCTGCTCTGAAGGCAGTTGAACTGGTACATAACGGGGAGGCGGATATTCTTCTGAAAGGACTTCTTGAGACCAAGACTTTCCTCAAGAGCGTACTGAACAAAGAGGTCGGACTCCGCACCGGAAAGATGATGTCCCATGTATGTGTCTTTGAGATCGAGGGCATTGACCGTCTTCTCTTCTTCGCAGACGTGGCGTTCAATACCTATCCGACTCTGGAGGAGAAAGCCAACATTATCCGAAATACAGTAGAGGTAGCCCATGCCTGCGGCATCGAGTGCCCGAAAGTAGCTCCTCTTTGTGCAGTGGAGAATATCAATCCGAAAATGCCGCCTACAGTAGATGCAGATGCGCTGACCAAAATGTATGAAAACGGCGAATTTGAAGGATGCGAAGTCTACGGACCGCTTTCCATGGATCTTGCCATTGACCCGGAGGCAGCCGTACATAAAGGAGTAAAGAATCCGGTGGCAGGACATGCCGATGTCCTTCTTTTCCCGAATATCGATGCAGGAAATATTACTTATAAAGTAGTGGTAAGAACCGCAAAAGCCAAGAACGGAAATGTTTTGGTGGGAACCAGCGCACCGGTCGTACTCACCTCGCGTTCCGATGATTTTGAGACCAAACTGAACTCTATCGCACTTGCGGCCGTTATCGCAGGTTCCATCACTGACTAGAGGAGGATATACTCATGAGCTATAAAATTTTAGTCATTAATCCAGGTTCCACTTCCACCAAAATCGGCGTTTATGAAGATGAGACCCTGTTATTTGAAGAGACTCTCCGCCATTCTACGGAGGAGATCTCACAGTATGCTACCATCGTAGACCAGAAGGATTTTCGTAAAAAACTAATCGTCGATATTCTGGCAGCCAACAATTTTGATATCAATAGCCTGAACGTGATCGTTGGCCGGGGCGGCCTCTTAAAACCAATCCCGGGCGGAACCTATCCTGTATCCGATGCACTTCTTGAGGATTTGAAAATCGGCAAACAGGGACAGCATGCTTCCAATTTAGGCGGTATCCTTGCCCGTGAGATCGGCGATGAGATCGGTGTTCCTTCCTATATTGTTGACCCAGTCGTGGTCGATGAGATGGAGCCGGTTGCAAGATACTCCGGAATCCCGGAACTGCCCCGCATCAGTATTTTCCATGCGTTGAACCAGAAAGCAGTTGCCAAGCGCTATGCCAAAGAGCAGAATGTTCCCTATGATTCTCTGCGCCTGATCGTGGTACACATGGGCGGCGGTGTGTCCGTAGGTGCACACAAATACGGAAAAGTAATCGATGTCAACAACACACTGGACGGCGATGGCCCGTTCTCCCCGGAAAGAGCCGGAGGTGTACCGGCAGGCCAGCTCGTGAAGCTGTGCTTCTCCGGTGACTATACCCAGGCAGAGATCTACAAAAAGATCAACGGAAAGGGCGGCCTGAATGCTTATCTTGGCACCAATGATATGCGTCAGGTGACACAGATGGCTTTTGAAGAAGGAAGCGCTGAGGCAGAAAATGTATTCCACGCCTTTACCTATCAGGTATCCAAAGAAGTCGGTGCAATGGCTGCTGTTCTTGACGGAAAGGTTGATCAGATCATTCTGACCGGCGGTATTGCATATGGTACGAAGGTCGTGGAGGAGATCACTGCCAAGGTCGGCTTTATCGCACCGATCACCGTATATGCAGGTGAAGATGAACTTCTGGCCCTGACCCAGGGAGCTCTTCGCGTAATGAACGGGGAAGAAGAAGCACTGACCTACTAGGCTTTAGAAAAGATTTTCATATCTTCTTATTATTTCTATTTTACGATAACGAAGATCTGACGGATTTTCGTTCATGCATGCCTTACAGCCAAACCGACATTCTAACGGACTGTCTCTTGGATCTGTCCGGCGGCCGAAAAACGGGGGCACGAATGCCCTCGTTTTTCGTTGCCATATTTTTGGTACAAATTTTACCAAATCGATATTTTTCATTTACTTTTTCGTGCTATACTTTTACTATAAAAGTATATACTATATAGAAGACGGAGGACTTCACTATGCCTGCATTATATGCACACGAGCGCTTCGGCGCGATGACAAGGCGGCTTCTGGGCGGAGAGCTTAAGGACATTGTCCAAAAATACAGCACCCAGTTCCGCATCGGGCTTCAGGGACCGGATATTTTCTTCTTCTACCGGGCCTACAGGGAAAACAAAGTGGTGCGCTACGGGAACCATCTGCACCACATTTCTACGCTATCCTTTTTCCGCCACGCCCTGAAGGTGGTCGAAAAATACGGACGGGACAGTCGCCAGTATGCGTACCTGCTGGGATTTATCTGCCACTTCACGCTGGACAGCGAATGCCATTCCTATGTATCTAGGATGATGAAGGAAACCGGCGTCGCACATCTGGAAATCGAAGAAGAATTTGAAAAGCTTCTTTTGTATCTGGACGGGAAGGATGCTCCCGCATATCCTCTGGCGCGCCTGGTTCCGACGGACGACGACACAGTAGATGCCATCTGCCCATTTTACAATAACATCCATCCTAAGATTGTAAAACAGTCTCTAAAGGATATGAAAACCGTCCGGCGGATTTTCCGTGCTCCCGGACCGGTAAGACAGACTCTTACCAACACTGCCATGCGGATTGCCGGAAAATACAGTACCTACAAAGGCCTGATGCTTCAGCGAAAGGATAATCCCAAATGTACAGAGTCAAATTCCGGCCTTCTCGACCGGATGACTGACGCGGTCGAGGTGGCTGTAAATCTGATAAACAGTTTCGATGAAAGCTTACAAACAGGAAAGGATCTGGACGAGCGATTTAACCGCACGTTTGAATAGGAAGGAATATGGAAAATAATAAACTTACTAAACTGGAAAAATACTGGATTCTCTATGATGTAGGAAACTCCGCATTTATTCTGCTGGTGTCCACCATCATCCCGATCTACTTTAATTACCTCGCAGGAAATGCCGGAATCTCTGAAGTGGATTATCTGGCATACTGGGGCTATGCGGCATCCGTTTCCACCGTGATAGTGGCCATCATCGGACCGGTTCTGGGCACGATCGCGGACACCCGGAATTATAAAAAGCCTCTGTTTACCATTTCCATGATGGTGGGCGTTCTGGGCTGCGCTGCCCTGTCATTTCCCAAATCATGGATCGTGTTCCTTGCCGTGTTCGTAGTTGCCAAAGTGGGATACAATTCCAGCCTGATTTTCTATGATTCCATGCTGACGGATGTCACCACGGCCGAAAAAATGGATACCGTCTCCTCCCACGGCTATGCTTGGGGGTATATCGGAAGCTGTATTCCTTTCATCATTTCATTGATCGGGGTTTTGATGTACGACAAGATTGGAATTACCATGTCTGCTGCCATGATGCTTGCTTTCTTTCTGAATGCCGCCTGGTGGCTGGTGGTGACGCTTCCTCTCCTCAAGAACTACGAGCAGACTCATTATGTGGAAATGCCAAAGAATCCAATCCGGGGAAGCTTTCTCCGCCTTGGCGCAACACTAAAAGATATCAAAGGGCAAAAAAATATTTTTATGTACCTGCTGGCGTTTTTCTTCTTTATCGACGGTGTCTATACCATCATCGAAATGGCAACCGCATACGGAAGCGCTCTTGGGCTGGATACCCAGGGACTTTTGCTTGCCCTCCTTGTAACGCAGATTGTGGCATTCCCCTGTGCACTTGCCTTTTCAAAGTTTTCCAAGAAATATGAGACCGATTCACTGATCAAGGTCTGTATTATTGCCTACACGGGAATTGCCCTTTTCGCCATCCAGCTTGACAAGCAGTGGGAATTCTGGCTGCTGGCCGTTCTCGTCGGTATGTTCCAGGGAGCGATCCAGGCACTCTCCCGCTCCTATTTTGCAAAAATCATTCCTCCTGAAAAATCCGGGGAGTATTTCGGTATCTATGACATCTGCGGCAAGGGTGCTTCTTTCCTCGGCACCACTTTGGTAGGTGTGGTAGCACAGCTGACCGGCTTTGCCAACGCCGGAGTCGCGATCATATCCGTGATGTTTGTCATCGGATTTGTGCTATTTTGCAGGGCTGCGCAGCTAAACAGGGGGCAGAAATAGCATTTCCTTGATTTTTTGTAATTTTTTTCAAAAATCCAGATTTTTTTATTCAAAAATATGGAAAAACTCACAAAAGAATTGTATAATATAATGCATAAAAATGAAAGAGAGGGTTCACTATGAAGCAGAACAATATGTTAGCGATGATTCTGGCCGGTGGGCGCGGAAGTCGTTTACATGATCTTACAAACAAAGTAGCAAAACCCGCCGTTTCCTATGGCGGAAAATACCGCATCGTCGATTTTCCCCTTAGTAACTGTGCAAACAGCGGAATAGATGTTGTCGGAGTGTTGACCCAGTATGAATCCATCCTGCTTAACAGCTACGTTGCAGCAGGACGCCGCTGGGGTCTTGATGCGAAGGAAAGTGGCGTATTCGTTCTTCCGCCGCGTGAGAAGGCAGACTCCAACCTGGATGTATACCGTGGAACCGCAGATGCGATTTCCCAGAACATCGACTTTATCGATACTTATTCACCGGAATACATTCTCATCCTTTCCGGCGACCATATTTACAAGATGAACTATGATAAGATGCTGAAATATCATCAGGAGCACAACGCCGATGCAACGATCGCGGTTATCGAAGTTCCTATGAAAGAAGCGAGCCGTTTCGGTATCATGAACACAGACGAGAATGAACGTATCGTAGAATTCCAGGAGAAACCGGCTGAGCCGAAGAGCAATCTGGCATCCATGGGTATCTACATATTCAACTGGAAACTGCTGCGCAAGATGCTGATGGCGGATATGAAAGATCCGGATTCTCATCATGATTTTGGTAAAGATATCATCCCGCAGCTTCTGAACGATGGCAAGAATCTGTATGCATACAAATTCAAAGGCTACTGGAAGGATGTAGGAACGATCGACTCTCTCTGGGAGGCAAACATGGACCTTCTGGACAAGAATAACGAGCTTGATTTAAATGACCGTACCTGGAAGATTTATACTGAGGACGTTACTTGTCTTCCCCATTATATCGGACCGGAAGGCAGCATTGACAATGCATTCATCACCCAGGGCTGCGTGATCGACGGACATGTCAAGAACTCTGTATTATTTACAGGTGCCAAGGTTGCTGCGGGCGCTCAGGTTATTGACAGTGTTCTGATGCCGGGTGTAGTAGTGGAAGAAGGCGCTGTTGTTCAGCGTGCTCTGGTTGCTGACGGCGTAAAGATCGGTAAACAGGCTAAGGTTGGAAGTGCGGACAGCGAAAACATCGAACTTGTGGCAAAACGCGTAAAGGGGGTTGAATAATATGGCAAAAGCATTTGGAATCGTAAAACCTTCCAGCAAGAACATCTGGGTAGAAGGACTGGAGCAGTACCGTACTATTGCAGCCTTCTCTTTCCTTGGAAGATACAGACTGATCGATTTCCCGATTTCCAATATGAGTAACAGTGGTATTGAGCGCATTCAGGTATATGTGAGAAGAAAACCGCGTTCTCTGGCTGATCATCTGGGAACCGGACGTCACTACAACATTAACTCTAAGAGAGGCCGCGTGCAGATGCTCTTCTCCGAGAACAAAACCGAGAACGACCTCTACAATACCGATATCGCATCTTTCGCTGAGAACCTTGAGAGCATTGAAAAGATGCATTATGAATATGTTGTGATCACCCCAAGTTACATGGTTTACACACAGAATTTTGATGATCTGCTGAACACACACATTGAATCCGGCGCTGACATCACTATGCTGTACCACTCTGTTGACAATGCAAAAGAGCACTTCCTCGGATGTAATGTTCTGGAACTGAACCGCCAGAAAGGTGTGCTCTCCATCTCCAAGAACCGTGGAAATGCTAAGAACCGTAACATTTTCATGGATACCTATGTGATGAAGAAAGATCTGTTCATCGAACTGATTTTGAAAGCACGGAAGATTTCTTCCATGTACACACTGTCCAATATCGTGAACGAGGTTTCTGATGAGCTGGATATCCGTGGTGTTTCTCATCGGGATTACTTCGCATCCATTACTGATTTTAAGAGTTATTACGACGCAAACATGGCTCTGATCGACTACAAGGCTGCACAGGCTCTCTTCTCTAAAGACTGGCCGATTTATACACGTACCAACGATTCCTGCCCGACACAGTATTTCTCCGGTGCCAAGGTAAGCTCTTCCGTTGTATCTAACGGATGCCTGATCGAGGGTACCGTTGAGAATTCCATCGTTGGGCGCGGCTGTGTGATCAAGAAAGGCGCTGTGATCCGTAACACAGTTCTTTTGCCGGATACTCTTGTCGGAGAAGATGTTCATGTAGAGAATGTCGTTGTGGATAAACATGCGAAACTGATTCATGTGAAAGAGATCGTGGCATCTCCGGAAGAACCAGGATATGTAAACAGAGGTGACAATTTATAGATTTGAATTCTTGAAATGATACAGATTAAAAAAGAATCTCGCAAAGGTGCCTCCCGATAAGAAAACATCGTGAGGCAAGAGAGAAACGGTATAGCTTCGGCTATGCCGTTTTTCTCATTCTTGCCTTGATGAAGTGACTTTGGATACTTCCAGGGCTCCAATGC
>Ga0129308_1000733_pt1 | contig 43440 bp, 40 predicted proteins | sample L827metagenome_FD_94440 | JGI IMG/M metagenome (GOLD analysis project Ga0129308, IMG submission 94440) | Ring-tailed lemur group fecal microbial communities from Wisconsin, USA - L827 metagenome | ecosystem: Host-associated > Mammals > Digestive system > Large intestine > Fecal | place: USA... | reverse complement strand
CCTATAGGATTCAACTAAAGCACAGAAATAGGTATTAGGATTACCTTTATTGTTTTTTATAGCTCTAACAAACATAAAACCGCCTCTTTTCTTAACTACATTATATCATAAATAAACAGTTTAGTAAAAGATACAATATATAAAAGACTTAACTACATTTGAATATAATATATCAAAAAAAACTAAATATACAATAAAAAGGAGCCAACTTAGGCATTTCTTAAGTTGACCCCATTGTACAGCATCTTAATGATGCTGTATTAGATAAGCTGATATTTCTTTAATTGTTTTCCAATTTCTTTTTCATCAATCATCATATTTTTCAAAAAGTACCTTCTATTGTGTAATCATACCTTTATAATTCATACCATACAATTTTGCAAAGCGTTTCATTGTGTATTCTCCTGCTTCTAATTGTTGTTTTGTTGGAGCATATCCCTGAAAGATAAAATACATATCTTTTCCTTTTAATAAGTCTTCATCAACATAACCATAAAATCTATCTAACAAATTACGTATACTTCCTGACATACTATGCCAATATAATGGCGATCCAATCACAATTGTATCAGCTTGACACATTTGGTCAATCACAACATCCAATTGATCATCTGAATAGTTTTGTCCATAGCTATATATTTTATAATCTACTAAATGTAATGTTTGATACTCTTTATTCTTTAAAAACTGTTTTGCTAAAGTGACCGTATTTCCATTCTTATTTGGACTTCCATTGATAAATAAAATACTCATTTTCAAATCTCCTACCTTTCTCTAATCATGTATTTTTCTATGTACAACCATTCTCACAAAATCTGGATCAAAATGTTTTGCCCTTGTTCCCGAATATCCCATATCCAATGATGAAATTTGTTTCATCTCTTCGTTAGTCAACATAAAATCAAAAACATCAATATTTTCTATAATTCTCTCTATATGAGTGGATTTTGGAATAACAACAACACCTCTTTGAATATTCCACTTCAATAAAACCTGCCCTACTGTTTTATGATGTTTTTCCGCAATTTCCTTTAACATTTCATTTTCAAAAGGATTATATCTTCCACCACCTAATGGTGCCCATGCTTCAGGAATAACATCATAATATTTCATTGTCTCTAAGGCTTGTTCCTGTGTAAAATAGGGATGCAATTCGACTTGATTAACCATTGGTTTGATTTCCACAATCTCACAAAAGTTCGTCAATATATTTGGATAGAAATTAGAAACCCCAATAGCTTTCAATTTACCCTGACGATACATTTCTTCCATCGCACGCCATGCAGCGAAATAATCACCCATTGCCTGATGCAACAAATATAAATCAAAATACTCTAATCCGCTTTTCTTTAATGAGTTTTCAATTCCTTGCATAGCAGTTTCATAACTTTTCATATCCTGAACCCAAAGTTTTGAAGTGATAAATAATTCTTCTCTTGTACATATTCCTTCTTCTATAGCCTGTTTGACAGCTTGTCCTACAGCATCTTCATTCATATAAGAAGCCGCTGTATCAATTAAACGATAGCCAGCCTGAATTGCTTGATAAACACTTTCCTGACATTCTTTTTTATCTGGCACCTGAAAAACACCTAATCCTAAAACTGGCATTTTTAACTGATTATTTAAAGTAACATATTCCATAAATGATTCCTCCTATTCTTCATCATCAACGTTTGGTACTGTTGTTGCAAGTCTATGTTGGGATGCTTCGGTCACTTGATAAAGTGGCTGATGCTTATTCAACAATTCTATTTGCTTCATGTCCTCATCTGTTAAAGTAAAATCAAAGATATCTATATTTTCTAAAATATGCTGTTGACTTTTACTCCCAGGAACCGCACTCCATCCCATTTGGCTATGCCATCTTAAAACAATCTGACTCACACTTTTATGATATTTATCTGCCAAATGTTTCAATACATCTTCATTGAAAAGACGATGATCTCCATGTCCTAAAGGATACCATGACTGTATAGCAATTCCATTTTTCCAACAAAAATCTTTCACTTTTTCTGCTGGATAATAAGGATGACATTCTACTTGCATGACAACTGGTTTGATCTCACATATATCTAAAATATCTTGAATTTGTTCAATATGAAAATTAGAAAGTCCTAAAGCTTTTATCTTTCCTTCTTTATATGCTTTTTCCATCAGTTTATATCCAGCAACATAATGATTAAGAGGATGATGCAAAAGCATCAAATCAATATACTCTACATTGAGTCTTTCCAATGTTTTCTCAATAGCATCTTCTACCTCATAAAATGTAGGTGCTAATTTTGTTTCAACAAAATTATCTTTTCTATCAATGCCTGATTTTTGAATACCTCTTCCTACACTTTTTTCATTCACATAACGATTAGCAGTATCAATTAAACGGTAGCCATTCTGCAATGCAAATGCAACATTATTTTCTATTTGCTTTCCAGACTGACCAATAGTTCCAAAACCAATGGTTGGCATGACCATTCCATTATTTAACTGAATTGTTTTCATATCTTTTCACTCCTTATCATTCCTATTTCTATTTTATAATTTATTTTTAAAATAGTACAATAACAATATCGTCATCTGCTATACAGAAAATATATAGTGATGACTTCTTATTTAGAAATCTTGAAATATGAAAAGATTTCAAAAATAATTGAATTAAGTCATTTCAGACAAAAAGAGGTCAGATGATGACCTCTCAATATCCTTATCTCTTTCTTATAGCATTTTGATATTAGCGTTTCAATCCACAAATCATTTCTACTGTCGCAGGATCATAATGAGAGAAGAATGAACTTGTATCTTTGTTAAGGCTGGCAATGATTTGCATATCTTCACTGCTTAATTCAAAATCAAAGATATTGATATTTTCTAGCATTCTTTCTTTTCTCACAGTTTTTGCAAGAGGAATGATTCCTCTTTGTACAAGCCATCTTAAGATGACTTGTCCTACTGATTTATGATATTTGTTTCCTATTTCAGTAAGTGTCTTGTTTGTGAAAATGCCATTTTTTCCTTCTGCAAATGGTGCCCATGCTTCTAGCTGCACACCATATTTTTGATTGTATACCAAAGCTTTTTCTTGTTGATGGAATGGATTGATTTCCACTTGATTAATTGCTGGAACAACTTCGGTATCTAAGCATAAATCAACCAAACGATCAGGATAGAAATTAGAAACACCAATCGCTTTAATTTTTCCTTCTTTATACAAATCAATTAAAGCACGGTAGGCTCCGTAATAATCTTTAAATGGCTGATGCAATAAAACCAAATCAATATAATCTAATTTCATTTTTCTTAAAGATTCTTCGACAGATAATTTTGCTTTCTCATAACCATAATTGGAAATCCATATTTTTGTAGTAATAAATAATTCTTCTCTAGGAACACTTGTTTTTTGAATAGCTTCTCCTACAGCTTCTTCATTACCATAAGATTGTGCAGTATCAATTAAACGATAACCTGCATCAATTGCATCTAATACAACTCTTACACATTCTTCCTTGTCTTTAATTTGGAAAACACCAAATCCGACAGCTGGCATTTTAATTCCATTATTTAAAGTCACATATTCCATCTTCTATCTCTCCTTAATCATGAATTTTTAATCCCATAAGTCTTGTTTCATTGGCTGGATCTTCTGGATTATGTGTTGGTTTTCCTGTATCCAGATCTTGTATAGCTTTCATTTCTTCTTTTGTGAGTTCAAAATCAAAGATATCAATATTTCCTTTCATTCTTTCAGGATTTGTTGATTTTGGTAAAGAAATCACGCCTTCTTGATAGATCCATCTTAAAATAATCTGTCCTGCGTTTTTATGATATTTGTTTGCTAGAGAAACAATTGTTTCATTATCTAATAAATCTTTATTCCCATGTCCTAATGGATACCAAGCTTCTAAGCGAATGTTATGCTCGTTCATCACTTTTCTTAATTCTTTTTGCTGTGTAAATGGATTAAATTCAACCTGATTGACAGCAGGCATTATTGTCATTCCATTTTTAAACTTGTTCCATAAATTCACTGTAATGTTAGAAATACCAATTGATTTGATTTTTCCTTCTGCAACAGCTTCTTCTAAAGCTTTCCAAGCACCCAAATAATCACCATAAGGCTGATGTAATAAATACAAATCAATATAATCCGTTTGTAAAGCCTTTAAAGAATTTTCGATACCTTTCTTAGCATTTTCATATCCATAATCCTGTAACCATAATTTAGAAGTTATAAAAATCTCTTTTCTGTCAATTCCACTGTCCTTAACAGCTTTTCCGACATCACTTTCGTTCATATAACCAGCAGCTGTATCAATATGACGATAGCCAGCTTTTAAAGCTGCTAGTGTTGCTTCATAAGTAGGGCCATTATTAGGAATCATAAAGACTCCAAATCCTACTGCGGGAATCAATTGTTGATTATTTAGTTCAAATGTTTTCATACTTACTTATCACTCCTATCTTTTACACTTCTATTTTATCTTTTGATTTCTTAAATGTACAATAACAATATTGCAATCCGCTATAATAAAAATGAATAGTTAATGTTAATCATAAAAGGGAACCTGATGACACATATTTATAGATATGTCTTGATGATTTGGTAATTCATGGATAATATTGATCAATAAACTCATTTGACAATCATATAATTCCAATAGAAGCAGAACTTGTTCTTCATTATCAAATTTCATCAATTCAAAATCATTCGCTTTTAATATATGAATGATTTTATCTTCATCCTTTTTTAAAAAATTGATTAATACTTTTTGCATTCTATGACCCTCCTTTCTTTGTATTTTCCTATCAATCATTTTCTAGATACAATTTCATTTCAGTTAATAAATATCATTCTTGATTTACTTTTTCTCATTCATCTACCAAAATATATTATGAGTTGACAACACTGTTCATGTTGTATCATGAGTTGTTGAGTATTAGGAATTATAAAGACTTCAAGTCTAATAATAAATACTGTGAACTTTAATATTTTTTGTGCATAGATTTTTTCTTTACACTTATATTGTATATTTTTCCTCAAAAAACGTACAATAACAATATCGCAATCTGCTATAACAAAAAGAGATAGTTCATACTCATCAAGATGTTATGAACTATGTTTAAAAAGAAAGTCTATATCATATTTTTATCTTAAAGAAATCATATGTTAGACAGAAAAACCCTTCTTCCAAAATAGGAGAAGGGTTATTTTTCATATTTTCAAAACACAATGATCAATCATTTTCCTCATGATACTGTTTTAAAGCAAGTTTATACATGTTTTCATTATACCTTTGCAGATTATGAAGACAAAGAAGTGCTGGTTCACTACCTACTTTTCTAAAGGCAATAGATTTCTTAATATATGGTATACTTTCAGAAGGCTCACCTGTCACAGAGCCCTAAGCAAATTTGTATTGAAGGCATATTGTGGCTGCACAGAAACAACCAAATATAATGGTTATTGTTGTTTCATTTGGAGTAAATTCATCATAGTTCATAGAATATCTCTTCTCATTGAGATTATTTTACCTTTTCCATGAGCTTGTCAATTAAGCACATAGCTCTTTAATGTTCATAAAAACGATGATTGTAAACAATAATATATAATGGCAAGAGAGAAATGATAAAAGGACAAAACGAATTTTGCCCCTTACTTATTCAACAATTTTGACCATTCCAAATCCTGATGAATTTTTTGATCCTAAACCTGCATGTAATAATAATTTTAAATATCCATCACTAACATGAACTTTTAACGTACATATATATCCTGTATAAAGGCTTTTTTTAAATTTAACCTTTACTTTTTTGTATCTCAAAACTTCATTGATTGCAAAATATTCTTTTGAATCATCATTAAATAATGCTTTATATTTTCGAGAAATGTTATCTCTCAAACTATTTTCAAAATCTTGGCTTTGTGGATGAAAATAAGTTGTAAAATGTTTTTCATCTGTTTTATAACAAGTTATTGGAGATAATGTCTGTAAAATATATTCATGACTATCATGATAAATCATATCCTCTACGGGTACAGCTTCTAAAACTTTAACCGATAATTTACCTAAAGTCACATATGATGTTTTATGAAAGAACAAATAGATCTGATTCATAAAATCAGAAGATATCGATGATACATAAAAACTTGCAGGTTCTTCAAAAACGAGCCCTTGTCTATCAATATGATAACGACCACTGAGTTCACTAAAGACAAACATTTTATATGTTCGATCATGTATTTGAAAACCCTGTTCATGAAAAAAAGTCCCCAAATCTAAGTCCAAGGCATGATAAATCATACCTTGTAAAAATCTATGATATTCAAATGGTATCCATTTATTTGTTGTATCAATTGTTATTTTTAATCTCATTTTTTCTTTTTCCTGTTTTTAAATCCTTCTTGTACTATATAATCATAATCAAAATCTGCAAATGGCAAGACTAATTTTTCATGATTTTTCTTATTCTGATCAAACCATTCATAAATCTTTCCATTTGGATAGTTTTTAGGATAATCAACAATTTGCCCTTGAATAAACTTTGTATCAAACATATGCTGGATTGCATACATCTGTTCTTCTTCTAAATCTGAAAAGGCTTGTTCAATTGTCTGATATTGAGGGTGATACTCATGTAAAATATATTGAAATTGACCATTATGATATTGCACATCTTTATAAATGATTTCTTTTGTTTTTATTTTGACACTACCATAACCAAGAGGTTTTCCTAGCCCTAATTTATGAGCATAAGAGCTATCATTTCCTAAACAAATTGCCATATGAAGGTGTTCTAACTGACTTTCTGTTAAATCATCAAAATAAACTTTAAATTTAAAAAACAATTGATCATTCAAAGGTATTACACTCACATTTCTTTTTGTTTGTTCTACTTTTTTATGAAGATCTGGCTGATGATGCCAATATTGCTTTCTACCTCTTATTTGAATTTCATGATTATTTAAAAATTGATTTTCTTTTTGCTTCATACTAAATCGACTTTTAAAATCAACATTCCAAAATAATTGAGTTGAATAATCTACAAGTTCTCCATCTTCATACAAGCGCATGTAAAAAAGAGCATTCTGATAATTTGGTGATGATAATTCATCAAGAATAATAGGTTTTTTTGTCACATAATAGGGTCTATTGTTTTCTATAAGATAGGCATCCTCAAAACGAACTTTGCTAGCTATTGCCAAATCATTTTGAACAGTTCCAAAAACAGAACATGCTTCACATAAAGCCTCTTTCTTTTGACAAGGTAAATAAGATTTATCAACTAAATCTTTTAATCTCTTTTTATTTTTTGTTTGTCCATTTTGTCCCAAAGAAAAGTAAACATAGTTTCCTGCCTTTTCATACCATACAGGTCTGTATTTTCCATCTGATTCTGTATTATGTACTTTTTCTAAATTATTTTCGTATGTTTTACAAATTTCAATATACATTTTTTCTAAATCATTTTGATTTTCAATATTTGTTTCTTCTTTTTCAATTTCAAAAATATGAATAGCTTCTGTAGATCTAAATGTTTCTCCTATTTTCACATAACCCTGATGAGATCCATTTGAACATATGAAAACCTCTTTCTTTTTCCTGTTTTGTTTTATATTGAAAGATACAAGGGATCCTGTCTTGTAATTTTTTAATCGATTATAATCTTTATGATATTTTTCAACTTTATATTTTTTACAAGCGTATAATTTAATATGTTGTGGATCTGAAAAATCTAATAAACCCGGATTTCTCATATTCCCATTATGTCTTCCAAAGAAGGATAACTCTTTTTGAGCAGAAGCAAGACAAGAACTCGTTAATATTTCAAATTTGTTGCGAATCATTCCTCTTAATTCACTTGCAGGAATAGCTGGTTTCCCTTTTAACATAAAACTCTTTTCATAAATGGCATGCTCTTCTTTTTGTTCTTGTGATGAATCAATCATAATCAGAGGCGTTAATGTTTGAAGTTCACATGAAATATAACCACTATAGGTTTGTTCATTATGATAAGATATTCTTTTGCATTTTTGAGATAGAGGAATAAAATTATATGGATTGATAAATTGATGATTGTTTTCCATTATTCTACCTCCGCTATATTAACTAATCTATATCCTTGCAGACAACTATTTTCATCAGAAAACAAATGATGAACAATTAATGCCAAATTATGCTTTCCATTAGAAATATAATATTCAAATGGTAATATCATCCTTCTCCCATACTGTGTGACAATTGAATATCCATCTTTGACAATACTCTTATTTCCGATTAAATACATACTTTCTTCAAAATAATCCTTTGTATCTTTGATAAGAACATATTCTCCATATTCTCTTGTCCAACGTATCTCTTTTACAGGATTAAAAATATGAATTTCATCTAATAAATTTTCATCATAAGTTCCTGGTATAAATAACCCCTTATTTTTTGAATAAATACCAATAATAACCTGATCAAAGAAATAAATCATAATGAAGGCTTCATCCATATGATGTTCTACAATTTGTTGTAATATTTTCTCTTTTAACATGATGATTCCTCCATCTTTATATAATCATGAATATCAATCTTTTGATGATCAATTCTTATTTCCTTGACCTCAAATAATCCTCTACCAATTGATGTTTCACCACCCAAAGCAATAAATCCATGATCTAAATCTATAAAAGTTAAAATAAAAAGCTTCTCAACCAACTCTAAATGTTGAATATCACGAGATAAATACATAGTAAGAGTCGTTGTTCCATGATAATAACTTTTTTCTTTATATAATGAACCTTTTTCTGTTCCACTATAAAAAGAATTCATTTTGATACGTGTTTGTGTCATGCATTCACCTTTATCTAAAGTTCCTTCTTCAATCAAGACTTTCGATTTCATTTTGATCTCTTCATGGGTCTCTGTTTCATCTTTAGATAAAACACCACCAAATATATCTCTTATATCTAAATGTAATTTCAATTGATCAATATAATGGTCAAGACTTCTTCTTAATAATCCATTCCAACTTGTTGCTGGAATAATAGGCTTATTTAATGAATGGATATGTTCAAAATCAATATCATCTTGCGATGCATTATATGTACGAATACTTAATCCACCCTTTTGTATAAGATCCACTTCAATTGTTTTATAACAAGAAGATGCGATATGCTCAATCTCAAATGAATGATATTGAGAAAAATCATAGCGATCAAAATGAAAATAATCATCAAAATTATTTTGATCAAATATCCTTTTTCCTGATTTTATAATTTCTAATCTTCCTAAACCACGTGTTGTTTTATAACCCACACGAATATCCTGATTCTTAACAGATTTCAATACATTTTCAATTAAAGTTTCATATGCTTTCTGATCACGATCAATAATTTCAACAACCCATTCAAAATGTTGTCCCCTTGGTACAACTTCATAATCATATTTAGCCATATATTCAGTTGTTTTATCTTGACTTAAACGAATTCCATTTCTTACTTCAATAATATCATTTTTTGTTATCATCCTTGCATCATTAATAATAAAAGGACTCTGTTTATATTGTTCATTATTTATTTTAGGTTGAAATAATGCACGATTCTCCTCATTTAGGCTATGAGCAATACACCCTGCTAAACTACTTCCCGGAATATAAAATTGATCATTTTGATCTTTGATAACATCTAAATCACTATTTGTATTATCACCATTACCAATATGTATAGGAGAGATGTTTTCAAATTCAATATAATAATATATTTTTCTCATTGAACGTCTCTCCTTTCAATTTTTTCATGAATTAAATAATCTTTACATGTTTGTATATAAAATTCTCTTTTATCTTGTTCATTCACAAATTGACTTAATAATGAATGATTTAATAATTGATTGCATTTATTTTGAACATCCTGAATAAAATGAGCAACTGCTTTATTTTTATCTTTATCAGCAATTTGTTGTGTAAGATTCATAAATAAATCCCAAGATGAATTTTCTAACATATGTAATAATCTGCCTATAAGTGTTTTTGTCATCAATGGATCTAAAATAATTGTATCCATTTCTTTCATAGCACTTAAACGGAGTTCATGCTTTAATCCATCAATAATGATTTCTTTTGTATAATAAGGAACTTTCGTTTTCTCATCTTTTTTACTGTCTTTTCTTGATAAATTTTTGAAATCATTTTTTACATCAGCAACATTTTGAACAAGAATTTGTCCTAATCCCTCTTGGACCAAATTCCCAATAAAGAGTTTTTCATGAACATCTTCTTTTAAAATACCTTTTATACAGCTTCCTGCACTAAAAGCAATATATGATGGTTTTTGAAGTTTCCATTTTGCATGATATCCTCCAATATTTGTATATCCTACAAAGCATTGAGGATGATCGAGATGTAATAAATCAATCAAAACTTTTGGATTGAGTTGACTTTCTTTTTTACGATCTAACTGTAACAATGGTGAAATGAGTGTACAAACAACCTCAGTTCCAGCAGGAATCACATGTGTTTTGACTTCATCATAAAGTATGTGATCAACATAAACATTTCCATACTGTGTATATTTAGATTTTCCAATCTGAATATAAGAAGATACTGTTGAAAGAATATCTTTTAAATCTTTTCCTAGACCATTGATATGAGCAATAAATCTTTGATGAGCACTTATGACTTCCAATTGATAGAATGTTCCATTTTCTATTTTCTCATTATTAACAACATGACCAATTGATTTATCCTGTGGTCTTCTATGATGATAATAGAGTTCTTTTTCAACTTCTTTAATACAATGTGATGAAACATATTGATGACGCACTTTCTTTAAAATATCTTGTGAATCTTCAATTGTTTTATCAAAATATTGGTTTCCTGCTTTTTGTTTATACAAAGATTCTCTCACAGGAAAATATTCATTCCAATCTTTATCAGAAATATAAGCATTAGAAAATTTGACGTGTCCTAATACAAATAAATCATAAAATCTCTGATCTGTATCATGATGCTTTAAATATTCATTAGCAAAATAACCTAATAATGATGATCCTGATATATAATCTAAGCTCTTTTCTTTTTGAAAACTTGACATCGATAATTCTGTTTTATTTTCCAAGTACAATTGCACATCATATTCCATATCATCTTTCATATCAAATTGAAAAGACTTTAAACAATCAGCATTGTCTTCTATATATAAATCAACTTCGCCAAATCCTCTATTTCTATTCATACCCATATGATGAACCATCATGATACATTTTTCAATAAGCTCAAGATCCTGTTGTTCACACTCCATATCAGCATAGAATTTTTGATTTTTTAATATCACTCGAGATGAGCGTAATGAATTAGCTAGTGCTATACCATGATGATCTATAGCTGTCTGATGACGAACGGTTGTATAATGATTTAAAACAGAGGGTATTGTGACATATTTTTGATAATCTTTTTTTAAATGATCAATTTCATCTTTCATTTCATCAATATGATCCAAAAAAGCATTATACAGTACAAAATGATGACCTTTATTTTCTTCATTACCAAAAACATTTTCTGATGTTCCAGTTGTCAATATATGAAATTCTTCAAGTTCTAAAGCCGCTTCTTTTAATAAACCTTTTATTCTTTTTGCTGGGATATATGGAAATCCATATTGATCATAAATAATATCTTTATCAACTGTATTTCCCCAACCCTCACCTGATCCAACAATAAGATCACTTCTTAATTCAATAACAAGTTTCTTTCTCAAAATATTACTCATTATCATCACCCCAATTAAAATCCATCACATCAATCGCATCAAATAATAAACGATAATTATCAAAATAGACTTTATCTTCATCTTTCAAACGTGAATTAATCCCATTAAGCTGTTCTCTAACAAGAATATCTCCACTTTGAAAAACACTTCTAAGATCTTTTAATTTTGATCTGGCAATATGAGATTTTTTAAGAATATTTAATGTATTCAACAATGATGTTAATTTTGTTTCCTGAACAGAGTCTTTCCCCATATAATAAGGTCTTGCGATTAAAGGCTGATCATCTATATTTCGATAATATTTTTTTCTTATATATTTGATATCATTCAATACTCCTGTCGTATTAATATGAAAATCAACATAATTTCCAGGATGAATACGACTCAACTTTTTAGCATTTGAACATAATTCCTCACTCAATTCATATCCTCTGGCAAATGGAAAATGGGCATGTGTCACAAAAATTCCAGCACATGCATGATAAGTTCCTTCCTTTTCTAATTCATCCATGAATATACGAACACATGCCATTGCGATTTTAGCATGACAAATAAATGTAATATCATCACCGGCATGAATAATCGTTCTCATCTCAATAGCATTTTTTGAAATACCAGCTTTTTCGCATAATTTATCAACACTTGATTCGACTTTTTTTAAAGCCCTTTCACTAAAAACATGTTGGATATGCGAAGAAATTTGTCGAGATACTCTTGCTGCATCCTGATATGATGTAACTTTTTCCATTTTATCCGCAATATGTTGCCCCATATTATTTCCATCTATGTGAACAATAGCAATTAAGCTTTCTCCCTCATGTTCACCAAAATGTTCATAACCAGGAGTCCCAGTTTTTCTATTCATATTATATTTTTCTAATTTTTTATATGTTTCATAAGTCACTTTTTGATGGTAGAAGTCTTTTTTTGAAAAAGGAAATCCTGTTTGTGGATCATTTGATGTGATAGGAAAACCAGTTACAGGAATAGCCATTGGCATATTTGCTTTAACAGAATCCATTTCATTTCTTAGTCTTTGATAATCTTCTTTATAATGATTTTGACCACTAACCTTAATTTTTGCGACAGCTAATTGTAAAGAGTATGTCCTTTTAACAAGTTCAATACACATTTTTCTACTCACCTGCTGTCCAATATCACCATTTTCAAAAAGAACCAGTAAATTTCCACCACCATAATATAAAATCTCTACATCTATATCATTATCACTATCAAAAGAAAACTTCAATTCATTTTCATATGATAAATCATCAACCACATTCAACCCTAAATCTTGAGTTACATCCATAAAAAGAGAAAGAATTAAATCTTCCACCAACAAACTCGCACCAATAATTTCCTTAACTTTATTAGTACGAAATATATAATCTTGGATGCCTCTTACATCATACATGTATAACCATTTTTCCACATCATATACTCCCTTCCATCTTATTCCCTTATTATTTACATATATCATCATTTTAACATATATTTTTTTAAAAACCAAAATATTCAATTAAATGAGTATATTTTCAGCTAACATCGATTTAAATAAAAAAACCTAAAGGACAAAAGTGACCTTATAGGTATGGTACTTAGACATAGAGAAAACTAATTATAATATGTCCGTAGATGAGTTTCAATTCCTTATAGGTATGGTACTTAAACAAACTGGAGAGTATTTCAAAGAGAGGTGATTTGATTGTTTCAATTCCTTATAGGTATGGTACTTAAACATTAGAGAAAAGGAGATTAAAAAATGAATGAAATGGTTTCAATTCCTTATAGGTATGGTACTTAAAACAATAACAGAAGGTAATGATAATCCAGAAGACAAGTTTCAATTCCTTATAGGTATGGTACTTAAACTAATAAATATATAAATATCTTAGCAAATATTTCTGCTTTTTACAAATATTTCTTTCATTTTATAACTGTAACTGTCAATTTCATGAAGTATCTTATTAAAAAAGTCGGTCAATATCTTTTTTGGAATCGTCTGAAACCATTGATAATACTTACTTTTTAATATTTTTAAAATTTATGCTAAGATTGACCAAGTTTTTATTCATTATCTATAATATCTGAGATAATATGGCATTTCCCTATCTTTTCTTTTCTGACATACTTTATAAAATGAAGATAATAAATACAAATTCTATCTTCTTTTGGTTGGATAATTTTTTATAATTGTTGTTTTAATCTTGTTTCATGACTCAATGTCAAATTTCCTTCAAAAACTGAATTTTGAACATGATGAAGATATTTACTACATATTTTTATAACTTTTGATACACATTTTCTATTAATATCATATACTCATATAATATACATATTACTGATATTTATAGAATTGCAATTTTTTATCGTTATTAATATGTTGAAGAAGTGTATAAATATTGTTTCTTATTATAGAACTGTATGTATTATTTTCTTTTTATATTGAATATGTGTTTGCATTTTCTATTGTTGATTTTCAAATAAAAGATGGTAATCTTTTTTTCTTAATATTCCATCATTTAGAATATGATATTGATGATCTATATATCTTAATGGAGATGTATACCATAAAGAATAGTATTTTTCTGTATTTTATATCCTAAATATTGAATATCTATTGATTCATAAACCTCACTTAATGACATTCCATCTTTACCACAACTGTTTTTCTTTTCCATCAAAGAAGCATTTACAGCATCAATATTTTTTCAGATAAAACTTTATATATCATAGTCAATTCTCCTCTATTCTAATAAAAATTTATTTCTTTTTATGTTTTAATAAATCATCAAGCTGTGCAATCGCATCACTAATAAATTGTTTTGTATTTTCAACACTATTAAAATATTTATTAATAATATCACTTTTATCGATACCAGCATGATTACTGACATTTCTAGCTTCTTTAATGAGTAAATAATTATACATTGCCTTTTTAGCATCAGTATGATCATATTTTGTATTTACATATTGATCTTTTAGCATTTTTGTTAATATATCACATTTTCTTTCAATCAAATTTTTTGACTTATTTTCTCTGTTGAGTGGATTGTCTCTTTTATATAAATACACAAGTCCTTGTTCTCTTTTTTTATCATCAACTAACATATATTGTTGAATAAAGGCATAAGGTTTTGGATAATGATTCTTTTTATTCATGTATGCATCAAAATGTTGTTTTATGTTTTCCTTTGAAGACACATAAAACACTTTTTTGTTATATAGAACATGTGGTATACATTCACTATATAATGTTAATGCCTGTTGAATAAGATTGTGATCTAAACAATAAATAATCATTTGTTTTAATGGCAAAAAATCATAATTATCTTTTCCAACTAAACTCTTAAATACTTCTTGATATTCATTTTTAATACGTCTAACCAAATATGAAAATATTGGTTCTTTTTCTTGTTCGCTTGAAGACTCATAAATAGAAATCGCATTTTTTAATTTTTTTGTACTGCTCATCATTTCTTTTGGTCGGCATAAATTAAAAGCATCACTCATTTTTTCAATACAACTTAAAACATTTTTCATGTTTGTTGTTAGTTTTAAATGACTATTTATAAAATATGTTTGAATCTTATTTGATCTTCCATAATTAATGAATTCATCAATTCCTGAATATAAATCATAAATTAAAAATACTTTTGTCTTATCTATGATTTCATTTTTTGTATCTTTAGCTTCTACTGGAGAATCATTTGGATCAAAATTAACACCTACAACTTTTTGCAAAGTAATATTTTCGTTCTCTAGTGTTCTTAATATTGCTACAACAATCAAAATAAAATCTCGAGTTCCTCCATTAGCTTCAACATATAGATTAAACTTTTTATTTTTTGCTTTTCCATTTTTTAATTTTATTATTTGACTCGCTATTGTTGATGACAAATTAATTAATTCAATAGAATTTGGATTATCTTCAATATCATATTTTTCAAAGTGCGGTATATTCAAATTGTTTTTAATACAATAATCTTTTATTTTTTCTATAAAAAATTGATCATGTGATTGATCTAAATATGTTATTTCTTTTTTATTATTGTCCATTTTCTCTTCATAGTTCATCTTATCTCTTACAGTTTTAGAAGCCAAAAAATGAATTTCATCTATTTCATCATTCTTAGTTTTTAATAATTCCATGATATATTTAACGGCTGGTTCATTCGTAATGACACCATATAAAATTTTTTCTTCTCCATTTAAAGTATATCTATAAGGATAATTAAATTCTTTTAACAAAGCTTCTTTTTTATCCTGATCTGATTGAAGTATTTCACTATATTTCTTAATTTTCAAATGATGAACAGTGCTTAAATTCGTTAAAACTAAATTATATGTATCTTTTTCCATCTTTCCATTCTCCTATATTTCTACATTTTAACAATAAAAAATTGATTATTTATCTATTTTGAGAATCTATTCATTATACATAATAAAATGATTACCAGAATACTCAATTAAAATTTCTATCATTTGTTAATAAAATCTATGAATAACTTTTCAAGTAAATACTACTAAAATATTCAATATATTATTCTGATTTCTCATAGATATAATCATTAACCCTATAAATAGTCTAACACGTATTTTTGCTTTTTACAAATAGTCTTTACCAATGCTATGAAGATCAATGTCATGAAATATCTTATGAAAAAGTTGCTCAATATTTTCTTTTCATATAAAATCTACAGTTCTTTTTATGAATCCTAATAGACAGTTTCTTTATTTTCACTTCATTCTTTGAATCTAACTATTAAATACTCTCTTTTAAAATATAATCTAAGACGTATCTTGTTATAAAGAGCACCATTCTTTCAATATTTTATTGATTATATTTGTCATTATTCAATGATAATACTGAGGATATAGCACTTTCTTTATCTTCAAATGAAGCCATAAATCTTGCAGGATGAACAAATATACATCCTTTAGCATCTTTCATATGATTAGGCAATTCCATTTTTAATGTCCTATCATTTAAAGATATAGGTACACCTTGAACATTCCATCCTCCTCTTAAAGAAGGAAAAACGACAAAATGTGCACTAGATGGAACAAGAACTTCCTTCCATGGACAATATTGAGATAAAACAACAATAAAACCATCTGATTCATTTAAAGCCTTTTGTACGATGGACTTAGCTCTTGTTTTTGATTGAGCAGATGCTATTTCGTTTTCTACAATTTTTTTCATCATATCAACTGCATTTTCAAAAGCAACATCTACATCTTTATCACTATCCCAACAAGGATTAAACGTTGCAATTGCTAATGACAATGGATTAAATTCTCCACCATTATCTTGTATTTCAATAGGTAGTATATATTTATTGTAAAAGTCATCAGCAAAACTCTTAGAATCAAATAATAAATGTGAAAAATCATTAAACATTAAACCACATGCTGCATATTTATGACCATCTGGTGCCAATTTAGCATCAACCTGATGATGATCATATTGACCATCACCTATATCTGCAACTATAACATCATTATCAATTCTTTCGGGAATATCAAAAACTCTACATACTTCAATATGTGGATTTAATATTTTTGCTAATGCAACACACATAACATCATCCGCATGAAAAACTCCTGCATGAACTATTATTTTATTATATTTAAATTCCATTTTTTCATCTCCTAAAACAATTCAATAAATTAAAAATCTACAATATAACAACATTTCTTATATATTAAAAACGAAAAGATAAATTGTTTTCTTTCATTCATTATACCATATTTTTATAATTCACCTGATAAATAAATAGTATCACTTCATTTATATCGTATGATTTGTTCTAACATAATAATTATCTATACTTCATTTTCTTTAAATTTATACTCTTTTCATTAATTATATAAATTGATAAATCATTTATACATAATTTATAGAGTTATCTTTTTTTCTCCAAAAATAATAATATATCAGATTTCATAAACAATCTATTAATTCTTTTTTATAAATAATGGTTTATTTTCTTTTAAACCTTTTTGCATACTTATCTTGTCATATTTCTGAAATACAGCAAGTTATTATAGATCTCTAAATCTGCTAAATCATTCTTAATTTAGTATAAACATAAAAAAGAGATTTTTATTATACTATAAAATTCTATAGTTTTTAAAATCTCTTTTTTCTTTAACATTAATTAAGAACTTATCTTTTTAGAAAAATACAATTTAATTAGCCTAATTGACAAAAACTTTACCAGTTTTAATAAAAATTCCTTATAGGTATGGTACTTAAACAACTAATAAATCTATAAATATCTTAGCAAATATTTTTGCTTTTTACAAATATTTCTTTCATTTCATAACTGTAGTTGCCAATTTTATAAAAGATCTTATTAAAAAAGTCGGTCAATCTCTTTTTTTTGAATCTCCTGAAATCATTGATAATCGCCTGTTGTAAAATGAAACTGGAATTAAGATTTGTATGGAAAGGCTAGCCTTTCCATACAAATTCGGAGGATTTTTATCCCGCCTCAATTTCTACATGAAAAAAGTTCATAGATGTCGTATTATACAGTTACCACACTTTATAAAGGAGACCTCTATGAACACTATTACTATATCACAAAAACAAAAAAATAAACATCTTTCTTTTCAACATTACGAATTCATTATTAATTCTTTAATCAAATTCAATGCTGAACAGCTATTTTTAGATGAATTATCAAAACTTGGTGTAACTGAAAATACGATTTTCTATAAAAATTAGAACTTTTTATCTTATTTCCAGTTTCATTTTACAATACAGGATGAACAAAAAGAAAAGTCCTTAAAATGAAAAAGCTTTTCAAAATCATGTTTTCGTATACAAAAAAATGGGGAATAGAGGATGAGTTTCTCTAATCTCCGTTTTTCATTTTATAAAGCATAGCCCTAATATAGCATCGACATCTTAAGTTGCCGACATTGTGAATAAATCAACGTTTTATATTTTGGTTATTATTCACCAATAATTCTACTCTGCTTTATCAGGATTTCATTAAAATTGATTTTATTCTGTTTAAATCAAGTCAATTTAATATCAACTTCATCTTAATTTTAGTGAGTCAAACTCAATTTTAGAGAGTTTAAACACTAAATTCTGTTTTTTGTTCTATTATTTATATTTCTTAATTTCCTAAATTTAACCTTATTTATAAAAACATAACATATACATATTTTAATATTAATTTGTTATGTTAATGATTCCCAAAGTTTCTTTTTAGATAATGGATAATGAATATATGCACGAGTTCCACTCATAAAGTAAACGATTTTATTTTCTTTGACAAGTTTCCTAACGATATACTTTTAAATCCATTGTTTTCACAAATCCCTTTATTGTCATGATTTCTTTTTCCATATAAAGTTTCTTTCTATCCAAAAAAAAAAAATCGACTATATCAATCAAAAATGACTTTCATTCCTTTTCATATAACATTTTAAAAATTATTAAATTTTAAGTCACAAAAAAGATATGGTCTCACATCAATCTGCACATCCAGCTACAAGAAGCTATAAAGGCGAAGAAAACTACATATATTATCTATAAATTGCAATTCTTTTTCATCAAAAGACTCCTTTGCTTATATTGATAAAACATGATCATACTTTGATATTTTTTCAATAATTTATTCTAGTGTATATAGATATTTTAAAGGGAAAATGAACTTTCATTCACTTTCCCTCTATGATTTTTAGATTTTTTATAATGCCTTCGTTATCCCCCTAAGCCTCTTCATTATTGACATGAAGTCTAGTCATTTATATAGCTATTTCTTGCTCTACATTATATTCGCCATGATCAGATGCAACTAAGCAATAATTCATATCTTCCCACATTTGATTAAAAATATTTCCACAACATTCAATATCTTCTGGTGTTACATTTAACATTTCTTTCCATAATTGACACATCTCTTCATATGTTTCTTCTCTTAAATATGCCAAATCAGCAGATACACCCATTTCACGAGATGATAATAGTGGTTCTTTTTTTGCAATTCTGCTAATAATAAATCCATTCAAGTCTATATGGTGTGCAGCATTTTTTAAAAACTGACCAATCTTTTTATATATATCATATGATTTATACGATCCAGGGTCTCTATACGAATACATAACCACATTTCCCAATGCATCTACAAGCATTCCCGAACCATAAGCCCCTCCTTTGACTCTCACTTCATTCCATAAGTATTCAAGAGTTACTATTTGACTAGCGATTTCCCATGCTCCATTGATATGTGCACCTATTGTTTTCACATTATTAGCAGCAACCGCATACGATACAGCCGTAGGTATTTTAATGAACTGATTATTGATTTTATTTTGTATAAAACACATATTGGTGTTAACTTCTTGACCTTTTTTAAAGATATCTATTATTGGATATAAATAATCTTTATGTTCTTTTGTTGTTATACTACAAACGAGATTATGTTGTGTTAATACTTCGTTCTGTAATACTTTTGCTGCTTCTATAATTCTATATTTTTGATTATCAAAGTCTTCTATAATATCTTTTAATGTTTCATAACAAGTCACACCTTCATACGCTTCTTTAGCAGCATTAATTGATGACAAGTTTGCACATGCTCTTAGCATCGCAAATTTTTGTCCATTTGCTATTATATTTTCTCTATAATAATTTTGGAATTGGATTAATAATTGTTCAATTGCTTCTTCATTATGAAAGTCTGTTTCAAATAAAATTTCTTTAATGATTCTATAGGCATCATTAAACTTATGTGTTAACAAACTACAGTTTAATATAAAATATGTTTGACAAAGATTTATATCTCCTTTTTTAGAAAATGTATTCATATCAAAGTCTATGCAACCTAAATTCATTTTGATATCTTGTGTTAATTCAAATAACCCTTTATTTAATGTTGGCAGTTTACCAAGCATTGAACTCACTAACATTAATTCCGGTAATATATCTTGATATTGATTTGGAATAGCAAAATACATGTTCATATATGATATTCCTTCTATATGAGAAGGATGTTTTAATATTGTTGCTTTATGATAGGATTCTATTATTGTTTGTATCTTTTGAGGATATTGTTCAATATCTGATAATTGTAGTTTAGGTATAGTATTTCGTTTTTCTATACTATCTGCACTTGATTGCCATTGATATAATTGTTTATTTAATTCTATGATATCTTTTTCTTCTTGTTCACTCCAAGATGATTTGATTGATAATAGATGTTGTTGTTCTTCTAATTCATTTTCTTTTCCTAGAGTTGATGAAGGTTGTAATATAACCTTTATCATTTTATTAAGATTTAACATATCTAGTGCAAGTTCTTTATAATAATCTGTAGATATTTTTTCTCTTAAGTTTTTAAATGTTTCATTGTATTTAAGGTACAATGTTGGGTCACCACCATATAAATATGAATTTAATATAAGCATATTATGATTTAATGCTCTTGGTTCACCTATATCTCTATGTATAAATTCTATATTATTTAAAGTCGCTTCTAAAGCATTTGTGTCTATGCCATTTGTTTGTATATCTTTATATAATGATTCTATAGCTTGTTGGATTTTTATTAATTTCTCTTCTTTTGTATTGATAAAGTGAAATTGTAACATTGGTTGTTTGATACCATCTTCTACTTGTATGTATACATCTTGTGCCAATTCATTTTCTAAAATGATTCTTTTTAATGGTGCATCATTAGAATCTGCCAAATATCCACATATAATATTTGCCGCTAAAATTTTTTCTTTTTCTTGATAATCACAAAATATTCTTCCATAAGATATTCTTGTCATGTCTTCTTCTGATTCATTCTGTGATATTGGATAATATTTTTTACTATCTTTTAATACTTGAGTATTCTGACTTTTTATTTCTATCGTATCAACAATACCATCACTATGCATATATTCCTCTATCATAGATATAGGCTTAGTAATATCCATATCACCTTCTAAATAAAAAATAGCATTTGATGGATGATAGTATTTTTTATGTGTTTCTATAAATTGTTCATATGTTAAATCTCTTATCTTTTTAGAATCTCCGCCAAAATTATGTCCATAACAAGTATCTGGATACAACATAGATAACAATTCATTTGTCATGAGTGCATCAACTGATGATTCCACGCCTTTCATTTCATTTAATACTACGCCTTTATAACTTATATCACCATTTGTTTCATCATAATCATAATGCCATCCTTCTTGATAGAATATATTGGGTTGCTCATATATTGCAGGTGCGAAAACTGCATCTAAATATACTGATGTAAGATTTAAAAAATCTTTTTCATTACAACTTGATACTGGAAATAATGTTTTATCAGGAAATGTCATAGCATTTAAGAATGTATTCATCGAACTTTTTAACAATTCTACAAATGGTTCTTTTACCGGATATTTTTTTGATCCACATAAGACAGAATGCTCCAGTATATGAAATACCCCTGTATCATCTTCTGGTGTTGTTTTAAAAGTAACAGAGAATAATTTATTCTTTTCATTCGTTGCTAGATATAATAACTTAGCGCCTGTTTTTTCATGTATATACTCATAAAGGATTCCTTCTTCTTGTATATCCCATGATTCTTTTAATATGAATCCTTCTATTTTCATTCTTCGCATCATTCCTCCTACATAGATTCAATCATAATAGATATGATTTCCTTATCCGTTGACTTCATACCATCATGTCCTAGTCTAGATATATTATGAATAGTATTTTCTACACCTTTACTAACAAGTCCTTCTCCTGCGCGTAATTGACTTCCTTGTTTAAACATTTCATAACCAAATATACCTGATTCAACAGCCATTGCTATCTTAGCCGCACAACTTGCTTTTGCGCCATCACATACGATACCACTTGATATAGCAATAGCATTGACTATTGTATGATTGATTGTTCTTAAATCTTTTGTAAGCAAATAAGCAATCCCTGCACCTGCACCTACTCCGGCACTTACAGCACCACAATACGCAGATAATCTTCCTATACCACTTTTTAAGTGCAATGTTATTAAATTTGAACATAATAATGCTCTTATGATTTCTTCTTCACTTTTATGATAATAATGCCCATAGACAACAACAGGAACAGATGCTGTAATTCCTTGATTACCACTTCCCGAATTAATAACAACTGGCATCTCACAACCACCCATTCTTGCATCAGACGCTGATGCAGCATATGCTTTTGCTTGTGTTTTCATTGAATCATTTTCTAAAGCAATGATTTGTCCTATTCTTGCTCCATAACTATGATTCATGCCTTCTTTTGCTATTGCCATATTATATTCTATTTGTCTATTAATGATATCTTTTACTTTTTCTATGTTAACATTTGTAGAAAAATCATATATATCTTCTACGTTTAGTATAGAATAATCTATTTCTTGAGATATAAAATTTTGAGATGTATTTTGATATATGAATTCATTATTTTTCTTGATGCAAGTGATATTCGTATGACTATCATTAATACAAACAATAACCTCATCATCTTTATGATATAAATGCATTTCTATATCCAATATATGGTCACTTTCTAATGAATGAACAATCACTTTCGTTGCATTCATGATTTCATCTAATGTTTCTATCTCTTGTTGACTTATATCAGCTATGACTTCTAGTTTTTTATTTGCATTACCATAAAATGCACCAAGTAATGCAGCTATTTGTATACCTTTTTTACCACCTGAATGAGGAACTACTACACTTTTTACATTTTTTATGATATTACCACTACAATAAACATCTATTCTATCTGGATAAGTTCCCAAGACTTCTTTTGCTGATGCAGCAGCATAAGCTATTGCTATGGGTTCTGTACAACCCATAGCAGGTATAAGTTCTTTTTTTAATATTTCGATATATGATTGATATATATTCTTCATAATCTATATAATCCTTATAACTTCAATTGAGACAAATATTTTACAATACTATGGGCGGCGATATTACCTTCACCTACAGCTTTCGTTATTTGATAAGGTCTTCCTGTACAATCTCCTGCTGCATATACACCTTGTAGGTTTGTGCGACATTGTCTATCTACTACAATATGAGGTCCATCCATTTTTAATCCTTTTAATAAGGTCGTTGGAATTACAGAATTTCTTAAAATAAATATACCATCTACTGATACTTCTTCTCCATTTGTTAAGATAATCCCTTGTACTTTATTTTCACCTGAAATAGATTTGATAGGTACTGGTAATATTTCTACATTATCAAGATTGATCTCACAACCTTTATATCCTGCGAACAAATAAACTTGACTTGCTATTTCAGCAAGATATTCTACTTCATGTTCATATTTCTTAGAACCACAGAATACAGCTATCGTTTTACCTGGATATAAGAATCCATCACATGTTGCGCAATAACTTACACCTTTTCCTAATAGGGCTTCTTCATTAATAAATCCTTTAGCTGCAACTGCACCTGTAGATAATAAGATAGTTTTGGCTTCATATACCACATTATTAGCTAATACCATATATTTACCATCATTATATGTTATACTCGTTACAATTTTATCTTGTATTTTAAGACCTTCTTCTTCTATTTGATGCATAAACTTTGCATTTAATTCTTTACCAGAAATCCTTGTAAAACCTGGATAGTTAGCGATCTTTTCAGATTTATTGACTTTATCACTTAATTCTTTAGCACCAAACCAAATAATACTTTTATTGTGTAATTTTAAATTAAGAGCCGCTGATAAACCAGCAGGTCCTGATCCTAATATAGCAACATCATATACTGAATCAATGCCATTCTTATAGTATTCCTCTTTCATTACAAATCCAACCCATTCGTCCATTTTATTAAAGAAATATTCTGAATAGTATTGTAATGCATAGTCTAATAGACTATATTCTTTTTTTATTTCTTCTCCTGTTTTATTGTATTCACTAGCCCTTCTCTTGACTTCATTTTCATAGTCATCTTCATTTAATACCTTCGATTCATCTAGCATCATTTGACATCCAATAGCTGCACCTCGAATCGTTCCTGAAACTATGCTTTCATACATAGAATCAATATCCCAACCATCATCCTCTGATGCTTCTCCTTTGGCAATTAATTCTTTTCTTAATTGTTTCACTTCTTCAAATTGTTTATACACTGTTTTTTCAACAGCACGAATTTCTTCTTCGTCTAAATCAAATTCACTATTATCTGATACCTTCTCTACAAGATATGTGATAACCATATCTGCTGCTTCATCTTCTTCTCTAAAAGCATCTATTTGACGATTAAAAAAATATCTTTTTAATTCTGCTATAGTAGAGACTCCATCAATACCTAATAAAGGCATTGAGGCATCTGTTAGAGGAATGCTATGAGTTCTTATAATTTCTTTAATGCGTATATTAACATCTATATTATCTATCTGAATAACAGTATCAATACCTTTTTTTATTCCTATTAATTGTTTTTCTAATTCTGTATTATATAAATTTTTACCTACAATAACATAGATATCTTCTTTATTATAACGTGGAAGACTTGATTGACATGACATGAAGACCAAGTCATTCAATGCGACTTCATCCACTTGCTCTTGTGTACCTTTAGAAAATAAAAGTCTTTTCATGTCCATTTCTAATACATTTTTATCACAAATGAATTGAGGAAACTGACTTATGATATCGATTTTTTTGTAGTCAGGTATCGATAATACTTTTGATTTCAATACTATTTCTTTCATATATTTCTATTCTCCATAATAAACTTTACTTATTTTTTCTAATACTTCATTATTATTTAACAGACCTATTTCACGATCTTTTATTTCTCCATTTACGCAAAATAACGATGTTGGTACCGCTTCTACTTCATATTCTTTACCTATTGATGGATAGTCTGATATATTTATTTTAACAATATTAACAAATGGTATTTCTAAAGCAATGTCTTCTAAGATTCTAGAAAACATTTTACATGGAACACAAGTTGTAGAATAAAAATCTACAATAGTTAATCCTTGTTTTATGAGTTCATAAAAGTTTTCCTCATTAGCAACCGTTATCATTTTATTCATCCTCCTCAAACTTTTTTAATAGTTCACTATTTTTATAAGCTTCTTGATAATTTCCTTGTGCTTCTATCATACCATTATTGAGTACGATGATATGATCAGCTTCTTTAATTAATTCTATGTTATGTGAAATCATAATAATTGTCTTATCTTTCATGATTTCATGTATAACATCTAATATTTCTTCTTCATTTAATATATCCACACCACTTGTTGCTTCATCCATAATAAGATATGACGGCTTTTTTAAAAGAATTCTAGCTATGGCTATTCTTTGTATTTCTCCACCAGATAGCTTACTATCAAAGTGACTTATTTGTGTATCAAAGCCTTGTTCTTTAGACATAATAAAGTCATATGCTTTTGCCTTTTTAGTAACCTCAATCACTTCTTCTTCACTTATTTCCCTCTCAATACCATAACATATATTTTCTCTTATACTTCCTTTTATAATACCGCTATTTTGAGATAAATATCCCAATTGATTTCTCCATTCACTTATATTTATATCAGCAAAATGTTTATCTCCGATATAAATATCTCCCATTTTTGGTATTTGAAAGTTCAATAATAACTTAGTAATAGTCGATTTACCACACCCATTTTCTCCCACTATAACCGTTGTTTTTCCTTTAGGAATTTTGAAAGATATATCTTTTAAAACATCTTGTGTATCATTATATGAGAAAGATATATTTCTAAATTGAATATCTTCTACATGATGAGATAAGGATATATCTCCCTCTATTCTTTCATCATCCAAGTCCAATATTTGTGCAATAGTTGCACATGATCCGTGAGATGTCTTTACACCTTGCCATACAGCAGTTAACATCAGAGCATTACCCATAAATAACATAAAATAATTATATAAGCTAACGAGTTGATACATTTTCATAGTACCATTTCTGACAAGTGTTGATGCAACAATTAAAAGGATAATCATATTAAAATACATAGAGAATGATGTTAATGGTGATTGGAATATAAATATTTTTTCTTTTTTAACATCAGCTTTGTATTTTTCATTGTTTGCTTGTATACCCTTAAGATATTCTTTATTTTCCATATTTGCTGTTTTAATAAATGTGAGATTAGCTAATCTTTCAGCAAAAAAGTTTGTATTAGCCGCCATTGATTCATTCGTTATTTTATTAATTGCATATTCCATTTTACCTACAATAAATGAAATCAGAATCGTTAATGGTATAGCCGATAACATAATTAAAGCTAATTGATGATACACACGATACATTCTCATGAAGTTTACATAAATACCATATAAAACTGATATTAATTGTACACTCGCAGCAACAGCTGCATATGCACCTGTTGTATCTTGTGTAATTCTTGATATTAAACTTTGTGGATCTCTTTTATCATAGAATGACATAGGTAAATGTATCATTTTTCGCCATACACTATGCCTAACATTTCTTGTAGTGATGACACCTGTTAATTCATTGATACCACCTTGAACAGCCTCTAATATACCATAAATGATTGTCATCACAACAAAACCAGCTAACCATCCTGCTTGATCGATGGCTGCTGTCATAATATCAGTATTAAATGGAACAAGTCTTGATTCTGCTTCTTTAACTGCAAGTGATAAGAACAAAACAAGAAATGCCATACCCCATGGTATTTTTATTCTTTTATAAAAATTGAATAATGTTTTGAGGGAGGTTTTTTTATTATTCATAAACATGTTCCTCCTTTTCCGCTTCCATTAAACGTGACCAAAATACACTATTTTGAAATAATTCTTCACGATTCCCTTCAATTGATTGATGTAATTCATTAATATAAACAACATGATCAACTTCTCTTAATATACGTGATTGATGTGCAATAATAACAATTGTCATTTGGTCTTTCATCTTCTCTATTGTTTCAGCAACTTCATTTGCTGAAACAATATCAAGACTTGCTGTAGGCTCATCTAATATTAAAAATTCTGGATTAACGAGTATTGCACGTGCAATAGATAGTTTTTGTCTTTGTCCTCCTGATATTTTCTCTCCAAATTGACCTACCTGATGATCTAATCCATCAGGACATGAAAGTATAAATTCTTCAATACCTACCAGATGAGCAACTTCCATTATTTCTTCATCACTGACTTCTCTATTTATACCATATAATACATTTTCTCTGATTGTTCCTGATATCATTGGTGCATTTTGCGATACTAATGCTATTTGATTTCTCCATGTTTTGATATCTATATTATTGATAGATGATCCATTCATCATAATTCTACCTTCAACAGGTTCATAAATACGTTCTATTAATTTAACGATTGTTGTTTTACCTGAACCACTAAAACCTACTATAGCTGTTGTTTTATTTTTAGGTATTGTCAATGATATATTATCCAATACCACATGATTACCATATGCAAACTTAACATTTTCAAATATGATATCTCCTGTCTTTACAACATCATCTACATATTTTTGAACAGTTTCCTCTTCTTCATTTAAAACATCAGAAACCATATTAAGCTGACCTTGAATTTTTTTTGTACTTTCCCAATATGAACCTAATTGTGATGCAAAAGCAATTAATGTACCAGAATATACATAAAATACATACCATCCACTAGCAGTTAATGTACTGTCTTGCAATAACTTTATACCTATTAAAATAATAGCAATATCAGGAAGCATTCCTGATACTGTTGATATGATTTGTCTTAATACATCCAAAAAAATAAGATTTCTATTGGCTTGATAATTATCATCAACCATTTTTCTTCCTCTATTGATCTCATAGTTTTGTCGATTAAATGATTTAACAATAGGCATACTAGATACCAATTCACTTAAGTATTCTGTAAGATTTGATATTTCATACTTCATTTTATTTTCAAATTTCAAATTCATTTTTCCCATTAAGAAAGATATAATGATTGTTAATGGTACAAATATTAATAAAGCAAATGAAGCCTTTAAACTTATACTACTCATTTCATTAATAGTTAATATTAATGTATAGACACTAAAAAACATATCAAGAACGACATCCATAATAAATTCATTTAAACAACTTGTATCAATAGTAATACGACTAAGCAATGTATTAGCACTTACTTTGTCGTAATATGATGGTTTCATTCTTAATAATTTTCCCCATAAAACATTTCTTAAATTTCTATCTGTTTTATATCTAAAACAATGGTTAAGATACAAAACAAATTGTACTATCATCGTTGCGAGTAATTCACAACATAAAAACATTGATACACTTTCTATACTGGCATCACCAGTAAAAAAATTAGCATTAACTTGTGGTATTTTAACCAAAAATGTTGATTGTGCGATGTACATCAATATATAAAAACATAAGAAACCATATGGTATATTAGCAACTTTACACATATGAAAAAATCGCTTCCATATACCCTTTTGTTTAACTTTAACTCCCTTTCTGGTGTCCACCCATAATTCCTCCCTTATTCTCTAAATTCTTTAATTTTTGTGATATATCTATATACAGATTTATCTGAAATGCCAAGTTCTTCAGCTGTTTTTGCAACTGAACCTTTAATACTAAACAAATCCATATCATATAAATCACATATAATTTCAAATCTTTCATTATATGTAGACGTTTGATTGACAATACCAAAATCTTTAATATATTGACTTATACCATTTAAAGATCGTTCAACTACTGGAAATGACATTGTTTCTTCTTTATCATCGTCATCATCCATAGTAAGTAAACTTGATATTAAAGTTTGTACACGTAAAAGTTCATCACATCTCATAGAAAGGGCAAGTACCCCTATTAATTCATGTTGATCGTTTTCTATATAGAATGCAGACATTTTGCTTATTTTCATAATTGATATATTTTCTGAAGAATTTGTAAAATAGCCCCTATTTCTACATTTTTCATTTTCATATTTAGCTTTTGCTAAATCTTTTATAATGTTAATTGTACTTTCTTTAAGATTATTTGATGCAAGTATTTCCCAATGAGGTTGTATTGCATCAAATAATACAACCTCCATCCCTAATCCTAAAGATTTTCCTAAAAAAGTCACTAACCTTGTAAATATTTCCATACAATTATTCATAATGATATCTCCTTTTTATATAAATGAGAAATATTTCTCATTTATATTTTATATTAAAAACAACATATATGCAATAAATTATTGATATATCGAGATATTTAATTTTCAACATATGGAAATAATAAGATTTTTTTCTCATATTATATTGACTATTCTCTTATTATTAAATATAATGATTGTATACAAAAAATTGTGAGAATGTGAGGGAGACTTATGAAAAGAAAATTATTATTTACAGTTCTTTTATGTGTTTTTATGATTGGGTCATTGGTAGGATGCCAATCAAAATCATCAGAGGGAAATGATACAAGTAACTTTACGCTTATCCTAGTAGAAGAAGATGGTAAAGAATACAAGTATGATTTAAATGTCACTGATGGAATAACTCTTAGAGAAGCTTTAATCGAAGGCAAACTTATTGACGAAGAACAACAAGCAGCTATGTTTATTGAAAATATTGATGGACATGTTGCTAAAATGGAAGATGGTGTTCTTTGGATGATTTGTGATGAAAATGGAACACAAATCCAAGGCTTGGTTGATGATATTACGGTGACTAATGGACAAACTATAAAAATGGTATACACTGTAGCACCAAACTATGATGATTAATTGGAGAATATAATATAAATCAAACGAGTATACAAAAAAGAGGACTAGTCCTCTTTTTTGTTTGACAATACCAATTGTATATTTACTTAATGGCTTACATTTTTTTGAATTATAGTTAATTATTAAGAAAGATAATTTTCCAATCTTTATGGTAATCATATATAATTTTCATTCAGCATTATCCCAGATAAATATTCAGGATTATCTAGCATCAATATGAAAACATCTTTCAAGTCAGAAATTCCTCAAACATTGAAAGGCAATAAATATGTTCTTTGCATCAATCGATTCAATCAAATAACATTGTAGAAATAAAATAAGCCATCTTTACACATGATGATTTGTTCTTTTCTTATTTCTTATATAAATAAAAATCCAAAACCAACAATAGTTTTCGTCAATGAGAACTCAATGAGTTTACAATCTATAAAGAATAATGCTTTTTACTTTTTTGTCAAAAAGCTCTAGCAAACAAAGAGACCATTCATTTCTCATTTAGATATGAGAGTTTTTCTTTCCATTCTCATGTCCTTTTTTACACAATTTACTATACTACAATTGCACTGTTATATATGCTAACTTATATGGCCAGCATATTTTTCATACTATGATAATCTTTTAAATATCCAATAAATATAATTCCCCTTTTATTTCATTAACTATTTCTGATATTATTGACGTTCAAGTATAACAAAGAAAGAGATATAATATAATACTATTCATTTTATATTGATGGCTTATCTATAAAAATACACTCTTTTTTCTAATTCAAACAGAAGAATATTTGACTACCTGATTTCGTTAATCCATTCTACAATTTCATCATCATGGTTTTGTACACCATTACCATTTGTTGTATATCCTTCTAAAACGGTTGCATTTGGACATAATTCTTTTATTTCACTGATTGAATCAGAAAATCCTGAACCTCCAGATGTATTAAATGGAATGATGATTTTCCCCGAAAAATCATATTCTTCCAAAAATGTATAAAGTGGCATTGGCATTCCAGCCCACCAATTTGGATAACCTAAAAAGATAACATCATATTCATCAAAATCATCTACATGTGATGATAATGCAGGACGAATATTTTTATTTCTTTCATTTTTTTGTTGAGCCACAAGTTCATCATAATCTGCTGAATACTGAGATTCTGTTTGGATGAGAAACTTATCTCCATTTGTTTGTTCAACAATAATATCTGCAATATACTCCGTATTACCAATGATCTTATCTCCATCAACTATTATACTTGCTGAAGAAGATGTATCGACGTCACTAGGAAAATCAGTATTACCGACTCTTGAAAAATAAGCAACAAGTATTTTCTGATCTGAATTGACTAAATTGTTTGTGTCTTTATTTAATTGATTTGTGTTGTCTTGTAAAGATGAATCTGTTTGTGCGTTTTGACAGCCAACGAGAATAAGTGCCATTAAGATTAATAAAATTTTTTTCATTTTCAGTTTCTCCTTTTAAATTCTTTTCTCTTTTTCATAAATGATATAGTCTATATCGTCCAGTTTCTTTTGAAAACAATGTAACTGTTCTAAAATCTTGACTCTTATTTTTTTGAGAATATATACTTGCATATCAGTTTGTGTATAGTAATCAATAAGCATTTGATCATCAAATCCTAAATTCATGAAATGAATCATTTCTATCATTTTTTGTAAACTTTCTTCATCGTATTCATTTTCACCCTCAATATGAGACATATTTGTTAATAATCCCAACTTCTCAAGTCTTAAAACATTTTCTTTTTGAATATAATAGCATTTTTCTAAATCTTGAATATTCATCAATAACCATTATCCTCCTTCCTTATTTCATTTTATCTCACCACTATAAACATGTCTAATACTTAGAATAAATCATTTTCATACCTTTTAAGCATGTAATAGTATAAAAAAAGACTTAATAATGAGTCTATTAAGTCCTAATAAGATTATCTGTTTTCTTTCATTTCCTTTGAGATAAAATCAATAAATTTTGATATAGTAAAACTAAACGATTGATATTTTTTCCATACGACCAATGAAGTAGTCGCCAATTCTGGATAAAATGGTCTAAAGCACAAGTCTTGATCCATAGCATAATTCACTGAACCTTCAACAACAATAGCACTCCCAATATTATGAGAAACCAAAATTGATGCCGTTGTTGTTAATTCAGATACAGCGACAAAATCAAGCTGATCATAATCACTTCCTATCCATTCTTTCAATTGATTCTGAGTCTCTATTCTTGAGGTATTAATGAGAGGAATCCCTTTGAGATCATCGCATGTTATATATTCTTTCTGAGATAATGGAGAATCTTTTTTTATCAAAATGCCATATTTTTCTTTCTTGTCCAATCTTAAAAAATTCAATTTCTCTAAATGAACAGGTTCCAATACAAACCCTATATCTACTAATCCATTTTCAATTGATTCAATGATAAAATCGCTATTCCCATTGCGTACATGAAAAGTGACATTGGGATAGAGCTGTTTAAATTTTTGGATGTATTCTCCCATTGTATTTGTCGCTTCTGTAATACCACACGCTAAAACGATTTCTCCCGAAACTTCATTATCTTGATTGCCAATTTCCAATTCAGTTCTTTCAGAGAGACTGACAATTTCTTCAGCACGCCTTTTAAGCAACATTCCTGCATCTGTTAAGACAACTTTTCTTTTTCCACGTACAAACAAAGCAGCTCCTAATTCGTCTTCTAATTGCATAAGTTGTCTACTTAAAGTCGGTTGAGTAATATGCAACATGTCAGCAGCTTTCGTTATGTTTCCTTCTCTTGCAACTGCTAAAAAATATTTGAGAACACGTATTTCCATTATCATCACCTCGTTTTCTTTATTCTATCATTTGCAAAATGAATAAGCAACGAAAAAGAAAACAGGCCATTTTACTTGTGTGATCATTCAATTTTTTCATCTTCTTTATAACATTATTTTATCGATATGATTTTTCAAATATCATTTTACAACTTTCATGATTTAATGCTATTGGATCAGCATAAAATAATCCACCCATTGTTTCTCTAGCGTTCTTTGCGAATTCATCTGCTTCATCAAACGATATTCCATAGTCACTCATTTTAAGATTATCAACATGACATACTTTCTGTAATTCGACCAATGCAGTCACAAAATCCTGAGGCTTATCAGCATCTTTTTTCCCCATTGCTTTTGCCATATCAATAAATCTTTGATCACAAGCATGTTGTTCTACAAAGTATTGAAAATACGCTTGACTAATTATGATCAATCCTGCACCATGAGGCAAATCATGATGATAAGCACTCATGGCATGCTCCATAGCATGTTCACTTGTACAGCAACTTAATTCCATCACAACACCTGATAACGTATTTGCAAATGCCACATGACTTCTTGCCTCAATATCTTTTCCATTTTGATAAGCTATTGGTAAATATTTGGCAATATTTTCAATGGCTTTTAAAGCATACATATCACTCATTTCATTAGCCATTTTTGAAATATAGCATTCGACACTATGAAAAAGTGCATCAAAACCTTGATATGCTGTATATTGGGGTGGTACAGTGACCATTAATTCAGGATCAATAACTGCAATAACAGGAAAAAGTGATTCTACACCGCCAAAACCTATTTTTTCATTTGTATCTAAGTTTGAAATAACACCCCATTGATCAACTTCTGATCCTGTACCTGCTGTTGTTGTTATTGCAATAATTGGTAAAGCGGGATGTGCTATTGGCTTTCCTTTCCCAGTTCCACCATTCATATAATCCCATACTGTTCCCTCATTTGTCATCATTGCTGAAATCGCTTTAGATGCATCTAAAACACTTCCGCCGCCTAATGCTACAATAAAATCACAATGATGATTTTTTCCTATGGAAGCTCCATTCATAACTGTTGTATGAAGAGGATTTGATTCAATTTGATCAAAAAGAACAGTTTCTACTTTTGCCAATGCCAATTGTTTTAATGTTCTTTCTAAATAACCATTTTCCTTTGTTGATTTTCCATGAGATATCACAACTAATGCCTTTTTACCAGGCATTGGTTGTTCATGTAATTCATTTAACTTTCCTGCACCAAAAAGAATACGTGTAGGAATATGCATTTGAAAACTCATTATTTTCCCTCCATTATAAATTCAAACTCTTGATCCATTGTCCAATATCTTGTCTATTTAACACGGTTGTTGGATATAAGTGAGCGTTTGGACAACTGTGATATAAATATTGATTTGTTTGTCCTGCTCCACTTCCTCCTGACGTTGCAAATGGAACGATTGTTTTCCCTGAAAAATCATAGCTTTCTAAAAATGTGTTAATAATCGTTGGTGCAACATACCACCAAATCGGAAATCCCACAAAAACAACATCATATGCTTCCATATGTTCTACTTGATCAGCAATTGCTGGTCGTGAAGATTTATCTTCCATTTCTAAACTACTACGTGAATTTTTATTATTCCAATTCAAATCAGCAGCTGTATAAGGAATCGCTGGTTTAATTTCATAAAGATCCCCACCCATTTTTTTCTGCTATTGTTGTTGCAGTCTTTTCTGTTGTTCCACTACAAGAAAAATATGCGACTAATACTTTCATCTTTTTCACATCTCCTTTTTATTTTAATTTTTTATATTCTTCATCACTTACAGGTTCACACCATTCATTATAGGCTCCCTCAGCAGGAACTTCTATAGCTATATGAGCAAACCAGCTGTCTTTCGCAGCCCCATGCCAATGCTTTACTTCAGTAGGAATATTAACAATATCGCCCGGATGCAATTCAATAGGTTCTTTTCCCCATTCCTGATAATAACCTCTTCCATCAGTGACAAGTAAAATTTGTGCACCTTTATGATGGATATGCCAGTTATTACGACATCCAGGTTCAAATGTCACATTCGCCACTCCTACGCCTTGATTTTTCGCAAGTGGATTTAAAAAACTTTCTCCAATAAAATATTGTGCATAATGAACATTTGATTCACCTAATCCAAATAAACTTTTCTTTTCCATAATCTCTTTCTCCCATTGAAAATATAATATATCTAAAATCGTCATTTCTTCTTCTGTTAAATAAAAATCTTGAATATCATCTGATAAATCATGCATATTTTTTTGATATAAAAAACGTTTCACAATGCAATCAGTATCCTTAAGATATTTCAATTCCATATTAATAACATCTTCCATACCATGTAATCTTTCTAATTTATTTTGATATTGATTTTTCATGAGCAACCTTCCTCTTGACAATACTCATAACATTTTGGTACATAAGCATAATTTTGTACTATCTGACAGTCAGTAGATTCATCTTGAATCATTTCTCCAATACTATTCGCTTTAATCAGTCCTTTTGCTGGATTTTTGATACTCATAATATGTCCTATAACAGTTGCTTGAACTTCACTTTTTTCAAAACTCAAATCTGTATCAATCATTTCACAGTTTTCTAATTTCAATCCTTTCGCATAGCATAATGGCTGTGTGCCAATGATCTTACAACGTACCAATCGCAAATTTTCACTGTACCAACCCAGATATTCACCTTTCACAACACTATCGAATACTGTCACATTTTGACTATGCCAAAAGGCATCTTTCGTATCAAGATAAGAATTCCTAATTGTCATGTTTTTAACATATTGAAACGAATATTTTCCTTTTAACTTCACATCATTTAATTCTATATAAGAACTCTTCAGAAATGGATATTCACCTGATAACTGACAACATTTCATTTTTATATTTGTACTCATCCAGCCAAATTCAGGTGAAATAATGTCACAATTTTTTAAATCTATATCATGGCATTCTCTTACCGCTTTAATACCATGTAGCTGACTATCTTCAATGACAATATCATCGTCATACCATAAAGCAGCACGACTTAAATCTGTCATTTCAGTATTTTTGATGCAAGAGTGCTTCATATGCCAAAATGGATATCTCAACGCAAGAAAGCATCGATCGACATCAACGTGATGTGTTTCCTTAAATGGTGATTCTCCATCCTGTGGACCATCAAAAATACAATGACTCACTCTTATATGATGAATACCATATAAAGCTCTTTCTTCATCAAACTTTTGATTTTCTATACACATAATCTCTCTCCCTTTCATCATTTCGTTATTTCATTAAGAATACTTATTGCATTTAAAGTACGTAGAAAGCCAATATACGGCTGACATTGTGTTATTGTTTCAATCAATACTTCTCTTGTATTTCCTACTTTTATATTTGCTCCTGTATGTGCTCTTAATTGATTTTCACAGCCACCAAGAGTTGCTAACATCACAAATGTCAATAATTCTCTTGTCTTTAAATCTAATCCTTTTCTTGTATAAAAATCTCCAAAACAATACGCTGATAAATAATCTTGTATATGCTTTAATTCTTGCGGTGCATGATCATGTCCCGCTTGAATATTATCTTTACCAAATGCAAGACATTGAACCTCAAAGCCTTTTTCAAAACGTGTTTCTTCATTTACAGTAGACATATCTTCTAATACGATAGACTTTTCTAAAAAAATATCGTTAATAATATCTAATGCTTCTTCTACTTTTCCTAAACCAATATATGGTGTACATTGATAAACAGCTTCTTTAATTGCAATAGGTGACAGTTCAACTTTTAATCCAGCGATAATATGTTCCTTTAATGCTTTTAATGTATGATTTGTTGTATTCACAACAATCAAAATCAATTCTTTTAATTGAATATCTAATGTCCCATGATGATAAACATCACCATAAATATAGTTTTTCATAATATTTTGAAGTTCTAAATCATCTTTCAAAATCTCGTCATCATGTAATTCACAAAATAATTTATCTGCTTTTTCTATTCTATTCATCACAGTCCTCCTTTTTATTTTCAGCCATTACACCTACTAATGGATGAGGCTGATATAATTCTTCTAAATATTCTTTTTCACTTTCCGTTAACGTCATATCAACAGCTTTAACTGCATCATCAATATGAGATAATTTCGTCGCCCCAATAATCGGTGAAGAAACTTTTGACATCAGCCATGCCAGTGATATTTCTGTCATAGAAACATCTTTTTCTTTGGAAAGTTCGATAACTCTATCAATAATTTGCTGATCTTGATTTTTCGTGGCATCATATTTTCCTTTTGCATAACTGTCCTCTTCTAAACGTTTTGATGTTTCATTTGGTTTCTTTGCCAATCTTCCTGAAGCTAATGCACTGTATGGTGTCATCGCAATATTGTTTTCATCACAATATTTCTTCATTTCTCTTTCTTCTTCTCGAAATATCAAATTATAATGTCCCTGAACAGAAATAAAAGACTCATAACCTTTTGCTTTCGCCATTTCATTTGCCATTGCTATCTGATAAGCATAACAATTTGAAATACCAATATATCTGACTTTACCTTGAACAATCATATGATGTAATCCTTCTAAGATATCTTCAATTGGTGTATGATAATCCCACATATGCAAGATATATAAATCAACATAATCCACACCTAATCTTTTTAACGAAGCATTTAAACAGTTTTCTATATGTTGTTGTCCTGTTATACCTTGTTTTCTTTCTTCTTTTGTTCGAGGAAAAAATTTTGTAGCAATAACAACATCTTCTCTTTTGGCAAAGTCTTTGATAGCTCTTCCTAAAAATTCTTCACTGGTTCCATTACTGTAACCCATAGCTGTGTCAAAGAAATTTATTCCCTGATCTAATGCGTACTTAATGATTTCTCTTGACTTTTTTTCTGATAATGTCCATGTATGCATACCTGCCTTGGCTTCACCAAAACCCATACATCCCAAACATACTTTTGATACTTTTAAATCAGAATTTCCTAATTGTATATATCGCATTGCTTTCCCTCCTGCTATGTCCTTTTCTATTACTTTAATACAACCTATAAAATATGTCTAATACCTATTATCTATATATTTAATACTTATAAAGCATACTTATTTGCATTATACTTTCCTAAAAAATACTCTTCGTGTTTCCAATTGATTTTATGTTCTTTAAAAGATAAGCATAAAAACAGACAATTCAAAAAAGAGATGCTCCCCAACATAGTGGATTGATGTATATTATCCCTATTCACTTTTTATTCATTCATAACAAACATATCATTTCATAACTGTGCAATTTTTAATGCACTAAATCCATATACATCCCATATAAAAAGAATGAAATAAATAATATATTCAAAACGACTTTCCTTTCTTTTTTACACAATATATAGCTTACATTATGAAAATGTCATCTCATATGTATAGATATAAGAAAAACATCCAGAAAGTTAAGCATAAATGCAGATTTCTTTCTATTTGTGAAGTTTGAAAGAAAAAGAAGGAAAATACATGTTGTGAAATCATAAGACGACTCATAATAACTAAGCATCAATCTATGATCATTCAACACAAACGTCTGCGTAAGTTGTACTTTCCTTTATTTCAATTTTTAGCTATTGTTTATTCAAAATCAAATGTATGAAAAATAACAGTATCACAACAGTTCTTAAAGTCTCATATGTTTGTGTTTCAATTGTCAAATAGCTCATGAATATAATAAGCAGAATAAGCATGACAATATCGATTGATATTTTTATACTCTTTTCATAATTTTTGAATATTTCATTTTATTATTTAAATCACTTTATATTCTTTCCACTTTCCTTTGATAAATCTTATCATAAAGCATACTGATCGACATAACCAGTCAGCGCCCATCGCAATCCATACACCAATAATACCCATATTGAGTATGATTCCAAATAATATAGCTGCACCTAAACGAAAAGCAATCATTGAACCAATTCCAACATACATTGAATATTTCACATCACCAGCTGCACGTAAACCATTAGGTAAGACAAAAGCTGTTGGATGTAAAGCAAAGGCCATGACATTATGCATAATGACGAGAACATATGTGAAATTTCTAGCTTCTGTTGATAATGTGTATAAATCTAAGATCCATGGTAAGGCAACGATAACCAACCCGCCAATAAGAGCTGTCACAACATATGATATTTTCATTAACTTCTTGATATAATATGTGGCTTGATGATAATCATTAGCACCAACACATTGTCCGACCACTGTGACAATTCCTAAATTAATCGCATTCACAACAACAACGGCGATTTGATCAATACTCCCAGCAACACTGTTTGCGGCAATTTGACTTGTTCCAAAAAGTGCAACAATACTTGTCACAAGCACTCTACCTAATGTAAACAATCCGTTTTCAATCCCATTTGGAATAGCAATCTGTAAGATTTTTTTCATCATTGGCATATTCATTGTTTTTATATCCTTGATTTTGACATAAACATTATTTTTATGATTAAGTGATAAAACAAACATAATAACTGCGGCAACGATTCTTGAAATTAATGTTGGAATAGCAACCCCAGCAACACCTGCACCCAAAACAATAACACCGATATAATTTCCTATAATATTGATTGCATTCATTAATAAAGAGACATACATTGTGACTTTTGTTTTTTCAATTGATCTAAATAATGCCGAAGACGAATTATAAACCCCTAAAAACGGAAATGATAAAGCAGTAATCAAAAAATAAGTGATACAAGCGTTCATAACATCGGCTTCAATTGAACCAAAGAACAAACTTAAGATACCTTTATGGAAAATTAAGCAAAAAATCATAATAACAATGGAAATAATAGCTGTAATTGTCATGAGTTGCCCTGAAGCAAAATTTGCCTTTTCTTTATCTTGGCTACCAATATATTGAGAAACAATCACCGCTCCACCTGTCGCAATAGCAGCTAAAACAGTAATAATTAAATTGTTGACCATATCCACAAGACCAACTCCTGATATTGCAGCTTCACCTGCATATGAAACCATCATTGTATCTGCCATACCTACAATCATGATCAAGACTTGTTCAACGATTAAAGGCCAAATTAATTTTTTTAATGATTGATTTGAAAATAACATTTTGATTTCCTCCTTTTGTCACTTTTATTATATGAAAGTATAATTAAAATGTCTAATACCTATATTAAATTGTTATTATACCTAAAAAGCATGAATATATTTTCAAAAAAAATGGTTATCATTCAAAATAACCATCTTTTTCTTTATTTTCTTTCAAATTCAGGACTTAAATCTTCACCATTTGAGGCAATAACCTTTTTATACCAATAAAAAGAATCTTTACGATAACGTTCACAATTTTTAATATCAAATTCTTCTCTATCAACATAAATAAAACCGTATCGTTTTGCCATACCTTGATGTGTTGAAATCAAATCAATAGCACTCCAAGGACAATATCCCATCATTTCGCATCCATCTGTCATTGCCCATTGAATTTGTTCAATATGCTTTCTTAAATATTCAATACGATATTCATCATGGATTTGACCATTTTCTAATTTATCATAAGCACCTAATCCATTTTCTGTGACAATCATCGGTAATCGATATCTTGAATATATTTCTCTGATAGTTGCTCTTAAACCAATAGGATCGATTTCCCAGCCAAAATCAGTTTTCACCATATGAGGATTAGGTGCTCCCAAATAAACTTCTCTTTCCATACGTATTCTCTGCTGATCATGTCCAAACGTTTCTTCTTCATCACCATGTGACCATTTTACAGTTACTGTAGAATAATAATTAAATCCAATAAAATCAGGATGCCCATTAGCCAAAATTTCCATATCTCCCTCTTCTATATGAGGCAAAGCGTTTCTTTTTTTCATAAATGACCAAGCAATATGATTATATTGACCATATACTGCCACATCTAAATATAACCAATTTCTAATAGCATTGACATTTTGTGCTGCAAGAATATCTTTTGGCTTACAGCTTTCAGGATAACCAATAGAAATATTAGGCGCAGGTCCAATTTTTGCATGAGGTAACATTTGATGACATAATGCCATGACCTTTGCCTGAGCAACTAACATATGGTGATTTTGCTGATATAAATATTTGTATTTATCCATTCCTTCAGGTATTGAAGTTCCAATTGTATCACCAGATAAAATCAACATATTTTGTTCATTGATTGTTAACCAGTATTTGACCCTATCTCCATAATTTTCAAATAAAAGTCTTGCATATTCTTCAAACCAAGCAATAGATTGGCGGTTAAACCAACCACCTTGTTTCTCTAATTCATAAGGCAAATCGAAATGAAACATAGTGACTAATGGCTCAATATGATACTTTAAACATTCATCAATCAAATGATTATAAAAAGCAATTCCTTGCGGATTCACTTTTCCTGTTCCTTTTGGTAAAACTCTTGACCAAGAAATTGAAAAACGATAAGTTTTAAAGCCCATTTCTGCCATCAAAGCAATATCCTCTTTGTACTTATGATAATGATCTGAACAAACAGATAAATCTGATGTTCCCTCTGGCACTTTTTTGACATCTTGAATGGATGGTCCTTTCCCATCTTCCAAATGAGCACCTTCTACTTGATAAGCAGATGTACTTGCTCCCCAAAGAAAATCTTGAGGAAATGGTTGTAATTTTTCAAAAATCATATTCTCTCTCCTTTAGTTATTTTTATGTAACTTTATTTTAATAACTCTACAAAAGAATGTCTAATACCTATAAATTATAATTTTAATACTTTTTAAGCATAAATAAGTATTGGGTTTTAACAATTTTTTCATATTGCATAGAATAAAATTATCTGTAATTCAACAGGAATAACTAAAAAATCAGTGCGATAGTACAAATTATTAGACAAAGAATATCCATCAGAAACAGATTAAAGACATACTCAATAAATTGATCAGTTTGATATGTACAATACAGTAAAAATAGTATCATGACATTTAGGACATGGTAACATACAGACAACAGTAGAAATTTATGTTGATGTGTTAAAATCGCAAAAACAAAAAGTTGTACAATTATAGAGTTTAATCTTTAGTAAAATTAAGGATTTTAGAAAAGCCAAATCTTAATTCATTTATTAACAACAAGAAAATAAGCATCTTATTTCAAAATAACCAAAAAAAAGTTGATTTAATCACAATGTCGGCAACTTAAGATAATTATATAAATGTTAAAAAATGATGAAACAATTGAAATCATTTTGGACAAAGCAAGAATAAACATGTATAGAAAGTCTGAAATATATGATACATTAAAAAATCAAAAGCATGAAAATAAGATTGGTAAAATATAAACTCAATATAGGTGAAACTAAATACTTACTAACCAATTTACCACCAGATGAATTCAATGCAAATGAAATAGGAGAGCTATACTTTGAAAGGTGTCAATCGAATCTTCATATGATCTACTGAAAAAAAGTCTTTAAATGGAAAATTTTACAGACAAAACACCTCAGCTTATTGAGCAGGATATATATGCAACATTATATTTAAGTAATATTGTACAGAATTGCATATGGAAAGTGGAAAATTCAGTATGTTCAACAAGATGAGTCTCTATCATAGTGACGGTTGCATCATTGATAATAGAATAAATATTGGAAACAGAAGTGCCAACAGTTAAAGCAAGTTCCTTAATAAATTGAGTTTTTACCAGTATTGCGTTTAGAATTATGTTGATTTTTCATGGGAAGGCTAGCCTTCCCATGAAAACCTTAATTCCAGTTTCATTTTACAATACAGGATGAGCAAATTTGTACATTTTAATCTTGACATTTATAAACTTCTTCCTCTATACTGATACCTCATGTTTTCCCAGCTTTCATATATCATTTGACTGCTTTTTCCTTTAAGAAATCCCATAAATCCTGATATACTCATTTTTGGTGGTACTTCTATCAACATATGTACATGATCCTTACAGACTTCTGCTTCTATGATATTGACTCCTTTCCATTCACATAATTCTCTTAATATTTTCCCTATCTCTATCCTTTTACTATCATAAAATACT
>Ga0129308_1000732_pt1 | contig 43568 bp, 35 predicted proteins | sample L827metagenome_FD_94440 | JGI IMG/M metagenome (GOLD analysis project Ga0129308, IMG submission 94440) | Ring-tailed lemur group fecal microbial communities from Wisconsin, USA - L827 metagenome | ecosystem: Host-associated > Mammals > Digestive system > Large intestine > Fecal | place: USA... | reverse complement strand
TATGCCGTTACGGCTCTCAGGCTTCTTGTTCTGCCTGTAATTTTTGTTTTTGCTTTCCGCCTTGCGGGAATGGACGAATACATACTTACCCTTGCCCTTTGTACGGTGGCAATGCCGCTAGGGCTTAACACTGTTGTTTTTCCTGCCGCCTATGGCATGGACACCTCAACAGGGGCAAGCATGGCACTTATATCACATACACTTTCGGTGGCGACAATTCCTTTTGTTTTTGCGGTTTTACTTTAGCCTTAAAGCGAAGTTCATTTGAGCTTCGTTTTTTTATTTAAATTAACTAAAATAGCCAAAAAATTGTATTTATTTTAAAACAATATGCTGAAATCGCTTTAAAGCAGTAAAATTGTATTGACTTTAATACAATTTGTGGCTAAAATACCATTAAACAGATGATATTAAATTTCAGCGAAGGAGGCATAGTTATGAAAGCATTATATACAAGCAAAAAATTAAATAACGTCCGCCTCGTCAGCCTTATTCTAGTGGATAAGGTTATTTCTCATACTCAAAATTGTTATTCGCTGAAAAATAAGGCTTGCGGGGTATAAAAAATTAAACCTGAGCCATAGCTTTAAACAGATTTTTTCAAAGCTGTACAGTGAATAACTGTACAGCTTTTTTATTTGGTTTTTCAGAGGTGATTTAAATGCTTTTAACAGGCAGTGAAATAATAACAGAGGTTTTAGCCGAACAGGGAGTTGATACGGTTTTCGGCTATCCCGGCGGAAACGTACTTAGCATATATGATGCTTTATCAAAAAATAAAAAAGGAATACGCCACATACTTACAGCCCACGAACAGGGCGCATCACATGCGGCAGACGGCTTTTCAAGAGCAGGAAACGGCGTAGGAGTGGTAATTGCCACATCGGGGCCGGGAGCCACAAACATAATTACAGGCCTTGCAACAGCCTTTGCCGATTCAATACCGGTTATAGCAATAACAGGCAGTGTTCCAAAGGGAAATGTAGGAACCGACAGCTTTCAGGAAATTGACACAGCCAGCCTTACACTTGCCGCAACAAAGCACAGCTTTTTTGTAAAGGATGTTAAAAAGCTTGCCGACACATTAAGAAATGCTTTTTATATAGCAATAAGCGGCAGACCGGGACCGGTGCTTGTAGATATACCAAGCGACATTCAAAAGGAAATTTGCAGCTTTGATCCGAAGAAAAAGGTAACTGCGGAAGATGAGGACAGCGAGAACGAAAGCATACTTGCCAAAGCAGCTGAAATGATAAACAAAGCCCAAAAGCCTGTTATATACTGCGGCGGCGGCGTTATAAACGGAAAATGCCACGAGGAAATTTCTCAGCTTGCAGAAAAATGCGGCGCATACGTTGCTTTTACAATGATGGGGCTTTCGGCAATGAGTTCATCTCATCCCAAATACATCGGCATGGCAGGGCTTTACGGAAGAATGGAGGCTTCAAAAATAATTTCAGAGGCCGACCTGCTTATAGCCGCAGGAGCAAGATTTTCCGACAGAGGCACAGGCAACAAGGAAAAATTTGCAGCCAAGGCAAATATAATTCACCTTGACATAGACAGCGCAGAACAGGGAAAGCTGGTTAAGGCAGACCTTAACATAACAGGAAACTTAAAGGAAGCGCTTAAATACATAATTGAAAACGTCGAAAAAAAAGACCATCCCCAGTGGGATGACCAAGTAAAGGCAATAAAGGCTGAATATTCAGAAAAAAGAAAGCCTGAGGGATATTTCGGACCGAGAGAAATAATAGAAAAAATAAACTCTCTCACATCGGCAGATACGCCGGTTGCCACAGATGTAGGTCAGCATCAGATGTGGGTTTCAAAATACTACAACTTCAAAAAAGCAGGAACACATCTTACATCAGGCGGCTTCGGAACAATGGGCTACGGGATGGGCGCAGCAATAGGCGCCGCCCTTGCGGTAAAGGGAAGAGCACTTCTTTTTACAGGCGACGGAAGCTTTTGCATGAACCTTAACGAAATAACAACAGCCGTAAGACATAATATACCGGTTACGGTAATAGTTTTAAACAACGGCGGTCTTGGAATGATAAGACAACTTCAGGACAGCTTTTGGAACGGAAACAGATTTTCAACAGAGCTGGAAAGAAAAACAGATTTTGCCGCACTTGCCAACGCCATGGGCGCCTGCGGAATGACAGCCACAAACATGGCACAGCTTGAAGAAGCCTACAAAAAAGCACTTTCAAGCAGCACACCCGCAATTATAAACTGTATCATATCGGAGGACGAAAACGCACTTCCTATGATACCGCCAAACGGAACAATAGATGAAATTATAAAATAGGAGGTATTTATTATGGAAACCTTAAAAATAGCATTAACAGCAAATAACGCAGAGGATTTAATATTAAGAATAACAGCAGAGCTTCATAAAAGAGGCTTTGAAATAAAGTCTTTCATGTACGAGGCAAAATCAGAGGATACAGCACAGATAGGCATAACAGCCATAGGCGAAATTGCCAAGAAAGACCAGATAATACGTCAGCTCAGCAGACTTTACGATATTAAAAAGGCGGACTTAGCGGTATGTTGATAAACTATAAACTATGCTGAAAACGCAGACCTATGATAAACATAGTCTGCGTTTTTTATATGCAAAAAAATAAAGGGCCTGATTTTCGGTCAGGTCCTTTATTTTGTAGTGGATTTACATAGGGGATTTTATATCTTTCAATTATGCTTTAAGCATTACTTTTTTACACGTTCTACCTTGCAGTCTGCAAGCTGTTCAAAGTACTGAACATATCCGCCATGGTCATCGTTGAAGTGTCCGCTTACCTTAAGAGCCTGCTGAATTTCAAAAAGCTGTGCTGTAAGAGGCATTGGAACATCAATGTCATGGGCTGTTGCAAGTACGTTTTTAATATCTTTGTGGTTAATAGAGATCTTTCCGCCCGGAACAAAGTTTCTGTCAAGAATCATAGGTACCTTAGCGTCAAGAACTGTGCTGCCTGCAAGGCCGCCTCTTATTGCCTGATATACCTTTTCAGGGTCTGCGCCTGCCTTAGCTGCAAGTACAAATGCTTCGCCTACGGCTGCTATTGTTATGTTTACTATTGCCTGATTTGTAAGCTTTGTTACAGAGCCGCTGCCTGAAGGGCCTACAAGAAGAGCTGAAGCGCCCATTTTCATTATGTAAGGATAAATTTTATCGTAATCCTCCTGCTTGCCGCCGCACATGAAAGCAAGTGTTCCGTCAATAGCCTTTGGCTCGCCGCCTGAAACAGGAGCGTCAATAAAGCCAACGCCTTTTTCTGCAAGCTTTTCAGCGCAGTATTTGCTTTCTGTAGGTGTTACAGAGCTTGTATCGCATATTACAGTGCCCGGCTTTGCATTTTCAGCAACACCGTTTTCACCAAAAAGTACACTCTTTACAATGCTTCCGTTTGGAAGGCTTATGAATATAAAATCGCAGTTTGCGGCAATTTCAGCATTTGTAGATGCTGTTGCGCCTGCCGCTACAACGTCGTCAACCGCTGCCTGAACAAGGTCTGCTACCATAAGGTCACAGCCTTTTTTGATAAGATTTTTTGACATTGGCTTGCCCATTATGCCAAGACCGATAAAACCAACTTTAGCCATTTTAAACTTACCTCCGTTTAACTTTTAATCAATAATTCTCTCAGCAACAAACAAGTTCATTGTAAAGCAATAAAAGTGCTTATTCAACATATATTTTATAATTCATTGTTTAAATTTCAATCAATTTATAATTTTCAAAATTTGTCGTACAATTTAAATACATTTTTATAACAATTTTTTCGGTTTCTATAGTTTGAAACTATATTTCGTTCATTTTTCAAACATATAAAATGAGCCTTTGCAAAGTCATTTCTCTGCAAAAGCCCATTTCCTTAACATAAAGCTATATTATTTTCAATTTAAAACTTTTATCTCTTTCCTGCCATTGCCTGTTCCTGGGCTTCAATCATTTTCTTAACCATGTAACCGCCTACATAGCCGTTCTGAGCTGAAGTAAGGTCTCCGTTGTAGCCCTGCTTTAAAGGAACGCCGATTTCGTTGGCAACCTCATATTTAAATCTTTCCATTGCTTCTCTCGCTTCAGGAACGTTAATTTTTGCGCCTGAAGGTGAATTATTGTTTGACATAATAATCTTCCTCCTAAGAAAAAATATTTTGTGTTGCATTAATATTATTGCTTAAAACAACTTTCATATGCTGTAAGTTTTTGGCGAGGTTTTCGGTCAAAATTTAAAATTTACAAAAAAATAAAAGCCTTTTTTGAGGCTTCTATTTTTTGCTTTTATTTCCTTACCTGACCGTTTCCGTAAACGATATATTTTGTTGTTGTAAGCTCCTTAAGTCCCATAGGGCCTCTTGCGTGCAGCTTTTGTGTGCTTATGCCTATTTCTGCACCAAAGCCAAACTGTTCTCCGTCTGTAAAGCGTGTTGATGCGTTTACATATACAGCGGCAGCGTCAACCTTATTCAAAAACTTCTGCGCATTTGTGTAGTTTTCGGTTATTATAGCCTCGCTGTGGTGCGTTCCATATCTTTTTATATGCTCAATGGCCTCATCAACATCATCAACCACTCTTGCCGATATTATGTAGTCAATATATTCTCTGCCCCAGTCATCCTCTGTTGCAGGCACAGCGCCCTCAACCATTGAAACAAAGGTTTTGTCGCCCCTTATTTCAACATTTTTTTCCATAAGCGCCTTGCTTGCCATAGGTATAAATTTTTCAGCTATGTTTTTATGTACCAAAAGGCTTTCACAGGCATTGCATACGCCCGGACGCTGAGTTTTTGCATTTATAAGTATTTCAACGGCATTGTCAAGCCTTGCGCTTTCGTCAACAAAAATATGGCAGTTGCCTACGCCTGTTTCAATAACAGGCACAGTGCTGTTCATAACAACGCTTCTTATAAGCCCTGCTCCGCCCCTTGGAATAAGCACATCAATAAAGCCGTTAAGACGCATCATTTTTTCGGCTGTTTCGTGGCTTGTATCCTCAACTATCTGAACAATGTTTTCGTCAAAGCCCATGTCTTTAAGTGCCTTTCTGAAAAGCTCCACAACAGCCATGTTGCTTCTTATAGCTTCCTTTCCGCCTCTTAAAATAACGGCGTTGCCCGATTTAAGGCATAAGCCGAAGGCGTCTGCCGTAACATTAGGTCTTGCCTCATATATTATGCCTATAACGCCCATAGGCACTCTTTTTTTGCCTATTATAAGCCCGTTTTCAAGGGTCGTCATGCTGTCAAACTCGCCCACAGGGTCTTTAAGGGCCGCAACCTGTCTTAAGCCATCAGCCATTCCCTCAATTCTTGCCTTTGTAAGTGTAAGCCTGTCAATAAGCGCTCCTGTAATGCCCTTTTCAACAGCGGCGTCAACGTCTGCTTTGTTTGCCGCAAGCACACTGTCCATGTTTTCAATAAGCACATCAGCGGCGCTCATAAGCACGGCATTTTTCTCTCCCGTTGTCATTTCCGCCGTTTTGTAAGCTGCCTCCTTGGCAAGCATACCCATTTCCTCTATTGTTTTCATTTTCACGCCTCCCTTATCAGCAAATATCTCTTTTTTCGGTAATTATTCTTTTAAGCTTTCTGTCAAATTCCTCTGTGGGTATTTCATCTATAAGCTGAAAATCATAGCAAATTCCTATGGTGTTTTTAACATTTTTTTCGCTTATATATGTGTCATAATAGCCCCCGCCGTAGCCGCAGCGGTTAAGCCTTACGTCAAACATGCTTCCGGGCACTATAAACATAGTGTTTTCTTCAGGCAAAACCTGTTTTTCAATGGGCTCGTCAGGCTCCATAACGCCAAGCTTTGTTCTGGAAAGGCCGTCAAAGGTTGTAAGCTGAACAAAATACATAAGCCTGTCTTTTTTTGCTATGGGAACAGCCACTTTTTTGCCGTCCTTCCACGCCTGTTCAATAAAAGACGTTGTTTTCACCTCACTGCCCATGTCGATATATGTAAATATCCAGTCGGCATTTTTATAGCTTTCCGTCTGCAAAAGCTTTCTTATTATAATACTGCTTTTTTCATTCTGTTCCTCTTTTGAAAGCGCACTTCTTTTTTTAAGGAACATTTTACGCATTTCGTTTTTCAAAATATCATCTCCGCATTATAAAAACATCATAATATCCATAATCGTTCCGCCATGGTGTATCACCCTGTCAGCGCCCAACATCAAAATAGAAAATATTCCCACCATAAGCCCGAAAACGATTCTAAGTATCAGCAGCACTATGTTAAGTATAAGCAGCTTCCAGCCAAAGCTTTTGTAGGAATGATACGGTCTTGTTATAAGCACTATTGATATAATAAGGCCAAAAATCGGGCTTCCGAATATGGAAATAAGCACAAATATAACCTTCCACAAGCCGCCAAGCTCCTTTACATAATTTCTGTGCATATTTGTGTGCGGCTCGTCATATATCACCTTAGATTCCTTTTCAACAGCCTCGCCGTATATTTCATCATTATTTCTGTATTCAGTGTAGCCGCAGCCAATGCATCTGCCGTTTACCATTTTATCTCCGCAAAAGGGACAATTTGCCATTTTCAATTCCTCCTAATACTAAATCCAATACCATTTTTATTTTACTATAAACGCCCAATAAGTAAAAGTTGTTTAATAAAAATTTAATATTTGTAAGTATGAAATAAATATGCAAAAATCGTATATCTTAAAAGTATATATATTTTTTAAGGGAGGAGAATTTATTTTGAATTTACTTTTTACGCTGAACAAAAATTATATTCATATTTTAAAAAACTGCATAAAATCCCTGCTGCGCTTTAAAGCACAGGAAAAATACAGCATATATATAATGCATTCCGATTTAACCGAAAACGAAACAAATGACCTGAAAAGCAGCTTTCCGTCAGCCGATTTCAGCTTTATATATATGGATAAAGAGCTTTTTTCCGATTTTCCGGAAAACAAACGCTACCCCAAGGAAATGTATTACCGCATATTTGCCGCCGATTTTCTTCCGCAGACAATGGATAAGGTGCTTTATCTTGACCCCGACATAATAGTTATAAACCCTATTGATGAGTTTTACAGCCAAGATTTGGGCGATAATTTTTACATGGCATGCAGCCACACACGAAAATTTCTTACAAAGGTGAATATGCTCCGTTTGGGCGTAGACGAGGACTATCCCTACATCAATTCAGGCGTAATGCTTATGAATTTGAAGGAATTGAGAAAGCACCAGAAAAAAGAGGAAATATTAAGCTATATAAACGATAAGGGCAAAAACCTTATACTGCCCGACCAGGACATAATAACAGCCCTTTACGGCGGAAAAACAATTATTGCCGACAGCCTTAAATACAACATGAGCGACAGGCTGCTTTCATTCCACAACGCATCGCCTGCCAATAAAAAAATAGATTTGGACTGGATACGCAAAAACACTGTAATAATTCACTATTTCGGCAAAAATAAGCCATGGAAAGAAAATTATAAAGGCATACTGGACTGCTTTTACAAAGAAATTGAAAATTCAAGTCGCTGACGCTCTTCGTCGAAATCAGGATTTCGACGAGTTAAAACAGAGGAATAAACAAAGGGTTCCATCAGCATAAATGCCTTGAAACCCTTTGCTTTCCTCAGTGGAAGTTAATTAATGCACCGCAAAGATAGATGCGGTCGGCGAAGCCGACTTTGCGAAGCAAAGTGCTGACAGGCCTGCGGATTCCATTTGGTAAACAATCACCGCCCAAGATAGGGCGGTCGGCGAAGCCGACTTTACGAAGTAAAGTGATGAAAATTTGTTTTCCAAACCTTTCCGCTATTCAAAAATCGCTTTGTCTACAATCTGAGGCAAAATTCCACAATTTTCGTCTTTTTTTAATTATTTGTCTTTTATAAGGTTTTCCGCATTAAATCTGCGGCTTATTTTATCAGCCGCCTCCTCTGCGGTAATGCCCAGAGATACCGACATTTCATATTTAAGGCTGTCAAAGGCCTCGCCCCAAAATCTTTCGTCTGTGGCAGATATAGTTTTGCCGCTTTTTTTCCTGTTTTGGCAGCTTTCGGCTATGGTTTTTAAAAGCCTTATATAGCCCTCACAGGTTCTTTTTTTAATTTCTTCCTTATACAGATTATTTTTCAGCTTAATATTCTGGTTTGGTATAGTTTCAATTTTATCCCAGTCAGCCCACAGCTTTTCAAAATCCTCTTTGTCCATTATGGGCCGCAAAGATTTGCACGCCGACAAAGGAACAAAGCATACAGCGCTGTTTTTTCCCAATGATTCAAGGCAGTAATATTCTCTTGTATTTTTCCCGTCAAAGCACATTTGGGAAATGCTTTTTATAACGCAAACTCCGTCGCCGCCATGCACCACATATTCTCCGGCTTTAAACATCTCAATCACCAAACCTTTAAACTTAATCCAGATAATTTCCGCAGTCGTAGCTGTTGTACTGCTTTTTAATCTTAATTATAACGCTGTCCTCTCCGTCTGCCTTTTCCTCAAGTATACGGTACTTGGTATTTTTGCGTTCAAGGTCTTTTTTGTACTTTTCGTAGTCCTCTTTTGGCTCAAATTTAATTGTCTGTTCAAGACATGCATCTATAATTCTTTTCATATTTATCACCTCTGTATAAATTTTACACCAAAAATTAAGCACAATGTAAGAAGAAAAAATCATCAAAAACAAAATTTGTTAAATATTGCCGTTGCTGCGCCGCATATTTTTGTGGGTTTTTTCCTCTTGAATTTTTGCATAACAAACAAAAAAAGAGTACCGGAATAATCCGATACTCTTTGAGATTCGATTTAAAATTACATACCCATAAGTGAAGGTAAGAAAAGTGAAATCTGCGGTATATATGTAATAAGAAGAAGTACCACAATGAAAGCCGCAATAAGAGGAAGTATATCCTTAATGAGGTCTTTAATTGATATTTCAGCAATATTACATGCAACGAAAAGGTTAACGCCAACAGGTGGTGTAACAAGACCGATTGCAAGGTTAACGCACATCATAATACCAAATGCAACTACGTCATATCCAAGCTGCTGTGCAACAGGAAGAAGGATAGGAACGAAGATGTAAAGAGCTGAGTTTGCGTCCATAACCATACCAACAAATATAAGAAGTATGTTGACAATAAGAAGGTAAATGTAAAGGTTTCCGCCTGAAATTGCCATAAACATATTACCTATTGTTACGCCAACGCCGTCTACTGTTACAACCCATGCAAAAAGTGAAGCACAAATCATAACCCACATAACAACGCCTGTCTGGCTTGCAGATTCAATAAATATTCTTCCAAGGTCTTTAATTTTAAGCTTTTTGTATATAAATAAGCCAACAAAGAAGCCGTAAACAGCTGATACAGCTGCTGATTCAGTAGGTGTGAAAACGCCTGAATAGATACCGCCAAGAATGATAATAGGCATCAATAAACCCCAGAATGCACTCTTAAAGGCTTTCCATCTTTCAGCACCGCTTGCCTTTGGATAATGCTTAAGCTCTTTGTTTCTAACCATAAACATTACGGCAATTACAAGTGCCAAGCCCATCATAATGCCGGGAACAATACCTGCCATGAACATTTTACCGATAGAAGCGCCTGAAATAGAGCCGTAAACGATAAATGTAACTGATGGAGGAATGATAACACCGATAGCACCGCCTGCTGCCATAAGTGAAGGAGGAAGTGTTTTTCCGTAGCCTGCCTCAACCATAGCAGGAATCATAATAAGACCAAGAGCTGCAACTGTTGCAGGGCCTGAACCTGAAATAGCAGCAAAGAAGCAGCAAACGATAACGCAAACCATAGCTATACCAATTCTTCTGTGGCCTACGCATGCTTTAGCAAAGGTAATCAGCTGTTCCGATATACCTGCCTTTTCCATGATATTACCACCGATGATAAAGAAAGGAATAGCAAGAAGAGCAAATTTACTTGATGCTGAGTAAACGTTTGTAGCAATCATGCCTATTGGAAGACCTGAATTAACTACGGCAGCAAGAGCAGCTATACCAAGTGAAATTGCGATTGGAACATTTAATACAAGAAGAAGTACGAATATACCGAAAAGAAGTATTGATGTACTGCCCATTCCCATTATTCAGCATCTCCTTTCACTAAGCTTTTAACATCATCAACTATTGTTATTAAATATCTTATTGCAAGAAGTCCGGCGCCAACAGGTACTGTGCTGCCGAAAATCCATGCAGGCCATTTCATTGTTTCTGTAATCTGCTTCATGGCAATTTCCTGAAGAACCATGTCAATGCCAAGCTTGCAAAGAACTACACAGAAAACAAGGCCAAGAACAGCGCCTAAAATAAGGCATGCCTTCTGAAGCTTTTCAGGGAAAAAGCTTGTTACAAAGTCAAGACCAACATGTGCTCCCTTTCTGATAGCAATAGATGCACCGGCAAGAGAAGCTATAACGAAAAGACCGGTTACTATTTCATCAGTAAAGCTGAGAGATGCATGAAGGAAATATCTTGACACAACATTGCAGAATGTAAGCGTCAGCATTATAACTGACGTAACTATTACAATAGCGTTTTCAATAGCTGTAACTATTTTATTAGCCATTTTATTTTCCTCCTTTATAATGTCTTAAAAATCCAGATGATGAATATTATCCATATATATAATTTCCGAAAATATGTTAAAGTAAATTATTATACATTTTGCTGTAAGTTAAAAATAAGGGAGAGTTTTTCGCTCTCCCCTTATTTAAAGTACGTAACCTTATGAAGCTGAAGAATTAGAGACCGAACTTTTCTTTTGCACCGAATGCGTTGAATGCGTCTTCACCGTAAAGGTCTAAGAAATATTCATAGTAGCCGCCTTCGATAAGCTTGTCCTTGAATACCTGAATTTCTTCTTCGCTAAGCTCTGTAAGTGTGTTGCCTTCGTAATCGATGATCATCTGTTTCTGTGTTTCTTCGTTGTTAACAACGTTAGCGCAGCCAACTTCAATTACTTCTTTAGCACATTCTTCGATAAGAGCCTTTGTGTTGTCATCAAATGAATCCCATTTAGCTTTGTTGAATACAAGACCGAAAGCGCCGTAGCTGTATGACCAGTCTGATGTGTATTTCTGTACTTCATAGAATTTATTTGTTGTGATAAGGTCGTAGCCGTTTTCCTGTCCGTCTACTGTTCCCTGCTGAAGAGCTGTGAAAAGTTCTGAGAAGCTCATTGATACAGGGTCGCATCCGAAGATCTGGAATGTCTTAACGAAAACTTCACCGCCAGGAACACGAAGCTTCATGTTCTTAAGGTCGTCTGGAGTCTTAACTTCTTTCTTGCTGTTTGTTAACTGACGGAAACCGTTGTGGATAGCACCAAGATATTCAATACCCTGAGCGCCAAGTGTTGCATTGATGTAATCAAAGCCAGCGCCTGTGTTTACAGCTTCCTTAGCTTCATCGTATGAGCTGAATAACCATGGAAGTGATACTGTAAGAAGTTCAGGAGCGATGTTTGAAGCCATAACGTCAACCGGCTCGAAAGCACAGTCAATCTGACCTGCTGCTATCATTTCAACGCCCTTAGCCATGTTACCGCCTGAAAGCTGGTCTGATGAATACATTGTAGCCTGAATGTTGCCGCCTGATTTTTCTGCAAGCATTTCGCAGAACTGTTTACCAACTATTGTTGCGTTTGACTGCTCGCCAACTGTTGTTGACATGTTAAGCTTCATCTTAGGATATTCAACGCCTGCTGAAGCTGCTGCTTCGCCGCTGCCTGAAGCTGCAGGAGCTGCTGATGAGCTGCCGCCGCAGCCTGCTAATGCTGATACTGCAATAGCTGCAGAAAGAGTAATAGCTAATACTTTCTTTAACATAAAATAAACCTCCCTTAAAATCCCCGCCGGTCCCTCACCGGCTTTTTTTATAATAAAGCCCGTCTTTTTTCAAATCAGGCGGGCTTTTATTAACCCAAGTTATTGCATAAGCAAATTATTTTGAACGTACTTCTACGCCAGCAAGCTCTTCGTAAAGCTTGATAACTGCACAGTTGTCTTTGCCGCCAAGGCCTTTCTTCTGAGCTGTTTTGAAGATATTGCAAACCATATCTGTAACAGGAAGTGGAATATCATATTCTTTAGCCATTTCAACAGCAAGCTTGATGTCTTTTGTATGAAGGTCAATCTTGAAGCCCGGCTCGAAGTTGCCTTTCATAATTTCTGGAAGTCTGTTGTCAAGAGCCCAGCACTTGCCTGAACCAGCTGTGATAACATCCATAGCAATCTGCGGATCTACACCTGCTTTAACGCAAAGTGTGAAAGCTTCTGATAATGAGATAAGGTTGATAGCGCTCATAAGCTGGTTTGTAACCTTAACTGTCTGACCTGCACCTGCTTCGCCGCAGTTAACGATCTTTGAACCAACAGCTTCAAAAATTTCCATAGCGTCATCAATATATTCCTTAGGACCGCCGCACATAATTGTAAGTGTGCCGTTTAAAGCGCCGCTCTGTCCGCCTGAAACAGGACCTTCAACGAACTTGATTCCTCTTGCTGTAAGGTCTTTAGCAAACTTCTGTGTAGCAACCGGTGAAATTGAGCTCATATCGATAAGGAAAAGGTCATCTGTCTTTCCTTCTGAAACGATACCGCCTTCGCCATAGTAAGCTTCTTCAACGTTAGGGCTGTTTGGAACCATTGTTACGATAACGTTTGTGTAGTTTGTGATATCAGCTGCGTTTTTAGCTCTGATAACTTTGTCTTCTGTACCAGGAACGTCTGTCTTCATTCCTTCAACGAATCTGTCGATGCTCTTTTCAAATACATCGTAAACGATTACTGTATATCCAGCCTTAAGAAGGTTTTTGCCAAGGCCGTAACCCATAACGCCAAGACCGATTAAACCGATTTTTTCATACTTTGCCATTTTGTTTTCCTCCAAACTGTTTGTTTCATTTATGTATCAAACAAATTTAAATTATTCAGCTTCTTTAACTACAACCTGTGTAAGGTCTGTTTCTTCATCGTATGTTCTTGTCATTGTTACGCCACAGTATTCCTGAATAGCAACGTCAACTGTTGTAAGAGCCTTTGTTGTGCCCTTAACGATGTGTCCGCCAAATACTGTACCGAACTTATCGCACATTGTGCCGTGGAAGTGAAGTTCTGTCTTGCCAGCGTCTGTCTGTGTGATGATGCCTGTACCTGAAAGGAATTCGATTGGTGTTTCTCTCTTGATTACATCGCCGTAGCCAGCGCCAACCTTAGCCTGTTCCTGTGGTACAAGATACATATAACCTGCACATGAGAAGCTGCCGAAGCAGTTAACTGCGCCGTATTTGATTCCTGCCTTGTCGCAGATTTCTTCAAGTGATGTTAATAAATCTGAACCTGGGAAAATTCTTGCTGCTACTACCTTACCTGCTGTACCTACTGCCATACCAAATCTTTCTGCCATAATAAATTTCCTCCTTAGAAATAAAAAATAATTAGTTTGTTTGTTTTATTCTCCGGCAAAGGCACTTACATATTTTTCCGGTGCCCGTTTCTGCCGTTTGTTTGTTGCTTTCTATGTTTCACATATTATCATGGCAATTTGAACACATCAACTTGAGTTGTGTTTTATTTTTGAACACTTGGTGTTTTTTGTCATCTTACACAAATCATCGGACAGTTTTTTGTGCATAATATGAAAGCACCATCTGAACAGTCTTTTCTATAATTTTTTTGAAATTCCTGTAAAAAAACTCTTGAAAAACAGATAAATTCCTTATATGATTAGTATGTGAACACATTAGTTAGTTATTTTTCAAACGAAACTGAAATAAACCTCAATTTTTGATGTTTATTTTTCAAACAGCATACAGTTTTTGAACACTTCCATAATAAACACAGGTTCGTTTTTTAAACCTCAATATTTTAACAGGAGGAAGCAATGCAAAGATTTAAATTTATAGGTATAGCGCCTTACGAGGGCTTTAAGGGTTATTTTCAAAACTCCATTAAAAAACACAGCAATGTTGACGCAGATATATATTCCGTATCTCTTGACAGCGCTGTTGACCTTATAAAATCACTTGACCTTAATAAATATGACGCTGTTATATCAAGAGGCCGTACGGGAAAAATGGTTCAGTCTGTAATAGACATACCCTTTGTAAATGTTGAGTTTTCAGGCTATGACCTTATGAGGGCCCTTAAGCAGGCACAGTTCAGCGGAAAAGAAAACATAGCCTTTGTAAGCTTTTTCGACCTTGCCTCAAACATAAAAATACTCAGCGAGCTGTTGGAATTTAAGCATCCTGTAATAACGGTAAATCCTCCGGCAAACAAAAACGAAATGCGCCAGGTAGTTAAGCAGCTTTATGAAAATGAGGGCATTGACATTTTTATAGGCGACGGAGCATGTATAGAATGTGTTGAAGAGCTGGGCATAAATATTGAGTCAATACTTATCACCTCAGGCGAGGAATCCATGGACAAAGCCATTGATGAAGCCATGGAAATAGTTAAGTATAAAAAAGACGCTGAAAGCAAAAACAACTTTTACCTTTCACTTTTTGAACAGTCCGAGCTTCCTATAACATTATTTAATAATGAAAAAGAAATTGTTTTTTCAAGCATGTTTTCATCTTCGGAGGCTTCCGAGCTGCACAAAACACTGAAAAAATATGTGTCAAAGGCTCTTAACGAAAGTGAAATAAATACAATAGAGCATACCTCAAGCGGAATATGGAAAATACACGGCAAATGCGTAACCATAGATGACAAAGGTCCATACGCATTGTTCTCCGTTAAAAAGTCATTCCTTCCTACCGAAAAGAAGGGGCTTACATTTGAGCTTGCCGACATAAAGCAGGCAAAGGACTGCGTTTCTCTCATTTCCTCAAGCATAGCCTTAAGGGAAACCTGGGAAAAAATTAAAAACTGGTCTGAAACAAAAATGCCAATACTTATATACGGCGGCTCAGGCACAGGCAAAAAAACCTTTGCCCTTGCAGCATACGCCATAAGCAAGTTCAGCAGCAACCCGCTTATTATAATTGACTGTGGAAACCTTGACATTAAGGCTCTGTCAGCGCTTTTTGATGACGACAGATCTCCGCTTTATGAAAATGATTACACAATACTGTTTAAAAAGGTAAATCTTTTGAATACAGACCTTCAGAATAAACTGAGCTATTATATTTCAAATACAATGCTCACATCAAGAAACAAAATTATATCTACCTTTACAGGTGACGCAAAAAGCATGATTTCAAGCAACACATTTTCAAAGGATCTGTATCATCAGCTTGCGGGCATACCTATCGCAATGCCTTATCTGCATGAAAGAGCTGAGGATATTCCGGCAATATGCCGTTCCTTCCTTATGAATATAAACCAGCAGATGCCTGTTCAGATAGTAGGCTTTGAGCCTGAGGCAATGGAGCTGCTTAAAAACCACAACTGGGATTACGGCATTACACAGCTTAACTTCCTTCTTAAGCAGCTGGTTACAATAATAAAGGGTCAGTTTATAACTGTTGAAGATGTAAATTCAATACTTTCGCAGTCTGATTTTAAACCGAAGGCACACTATGACACACCTTCAATAGATTTAAGCAAAACCCTTGATGAAATTTCCGTTGAGGTTATAAACCTTGTGCTTGCGGAAGAGAAAAACAACCAAAGCCGCGCGGCAAAGCGCCTTGGCATAAGCAGAAGTACCCTTTGGAAAAAGCTCAACAGCTGATATTTGTTCGGCTGTCCTCCCAATGGCTTTTTCCCGTTTGAAAGGCAGAGAAATGCCCCAATCTTTGCCTATAAATCAAAAAAGCATTCTTCCTCCCCCAATGAAGAATGCTTTTTTCATTGCCGAAATATAATATATACAAACACAATTTAAGGCAAACGCTATGGAAAACAATAACGGCAACATAAATGACCTGCTTTCCGTTTTAGGCAATCCCGCATATCTTAACAGCGATATGCAAAGGGCATTTGCCATGCTGCAAAACGGAATTGAAAACACATATGTTAAAAAAATATACCAAATGGCGGAAAAAGAAACCGAAAGAGTGAAAAAACAGCCCTCAAAAGAAGTTGTTCTTTTAAGAGCCGTTAAAAACTATGCCGCGCCCGAAGCCTGCCGGCAGATAGACCGCATTATAAACATATTAAACACAGCCGATATTATAAGGCATGTAAACCACTCTGTGCTGTCCTATGCCCCGTCAATAAACATAAAAAGCAAGGATAAACAGCAAAGCGCACAGTCTGCCCAAAGCATGGCGGCAGCAGCCGATGTGCTTATGCTTATGGCGCTAATGAAACAGCTGTAAACCTCTGCGCTGTGTAAGTGAGAATTTGATTCAGATTCTTCGCTGCGCTTCGTTCAGAATGACAGAACCTCCCTTTGTGTCATTCTGAGGAGTAACACGACGAAGAATCTAAAAAGATTCTTCTGCGAAGAAGCAAAGCTTCTGAGAACCGAGCAGGTGCGAAAAGTGGAGAACAGGCAAGAAGGCCTGACGCCCGAAGGGCGGTTTTTCCGAAGGAAAAATTCTGACAGGACAACCGAAGCGACAGCGAGGGAATGAAGGTAAGAAGAACGTTCTGAATGACGGAACCTCCCTTTTGTGTCATTCTGATGAGCAACGCGACGAAGAATCTAAAAAACACCGTAGAAAACCCACGGTGTTTTTTTGCCTATCAGCCTAAAACTTCTACAACCTTGTTGTATACTCTGTCTGCTATTTCTGCGCCCTCTGCAACCATCTTATTGCACTTTGCGCTTGTTTCTGCAACGTATTTTTCATCGCTTATAGAGTTCATGTTTACAATTACGTTAAGGTTAGCGCTGTAAAGAGCCGCCTTAAGCATCTGAACGCCGCAGCCAACGTCGCTGATTATTATTTTTGTTGAAATATCAACAAGCTCCTCCTGAATTTTGATAGCCTCGTATACATACTCAACCATCTTTACAGGGCCGCTTGCCGCCACAAGAAGGCACTGCTGAAGTACTCTTTCCTTTTCAGCCTGCTGTTCAGGTGTGTCCTTAGGCATACCGTAAGCCTTTGAAAGCGGCTCAAAGTTTTCAGCGTCCTCATCAATAAGCGCCATAAGCTTGTTCATAAGGTCTACGCTTTTGTCAATTATTTCCTGATGCTTTGCTTCCATGCCTAAAAATTTCTTTTTTCCTATGGAATAGTTAGCAACCATAGAAGCAAGTGCTGCGCCAAGGCTTCCTGCAAGGGCTGCAACACCGCCGCCGCCCGGAACAGGCTCTTTTGATGCAAGCTTATTTGCAAAATCTTCACATGTGCACTGTGAAAGCTTCATATATATCAATCCTTTTTATCAATTTAAAATTTTACTGCGAACAATAGAAACATTTTTACATACAATATAGCATAATGCCACATTTATAGGGTACTGTATAATATTTTTAATTACACGAGGTACGGCAAAAAGTGCTGTTCCATACATCATATTAAGCCATATAGGTGTTAAAATAATGTTTATTGTAAAGGAAGACACAAACACCGCCAAAGCCACTCTTTTTAATGTAATCTGCTTTTTATAAAAGAACATTCCATATATAAAGCCTGAAAGAGCCGCATTAAGTGTAAAGCCCGGGAAGAAAAATCCGTTTGGCTTTAAGAAAAACGCCAGTATGTCTGCTCCTCCGCCTATAATAGCCGCCACAACAGGGCCATAGAACATGCCCGCCACAGCCAGTGCAAGAAAAGCGAAAGAAATTTCAAGTGTAGTGCTTACAACAATTCTCATAAAATCAAGAATGATATTCATTGCTGCAAGAAGTGCACTTCCTGTAAGAACCTTTACCTTTTTGAGTTCGTTTGCCGACTCACGCATTGTTTCGATAATACTCATTTTATATTGCCTCCTGTTTGTCTTTAATTGTTTTTCGCCAACTTAATCAACAAAACGCCCTTAAGCGTAGTGCAATATACTATTGTGGACCTTACAACTCAACCTCACTGCAACCATTTATGCCGTTTGTCCGTCAACAGCATAAATTCAAGTCACTCAGATTCTTGGGTGGCCTAAGGTCTAAAGACGACGAGGCCGGATTTTGACTGTACCGGAACACTCCCCTCCTCAAGTGAAAGTAATTTTAAAAAAATCCCCTCACCATAGTACACCTATTTGCTATTTAATTGTATTGGTTTAAAACTTGCTCCTTTGTAATAAAAATAAATTATTTAATGCCGTTAAGCTGCTTGCATGCCTTTACAACGTGCTTAGCAAGAACTGATGTTGTAACAGAGCCTACGCCTGCAGGTACAGGTGTAATCATAGAAGCCTTGTCTACACATTCGTCAAACTTAACATCGCCGCAAAGCTTGCCTTCAGCATTAACGTTAATGCCTACGTCAATAACTACTGCGCCTTCCTTAATAAAGTCGCCCTTAACCATTTCGGCTCTGCCTACTGCCGCAACTACAACATCGTTCTGTCTGCATACTGCAGGAAGGTCTGCTGTACGGCTGTGGCACATTGTTACAGTTGCGTTTTTGTCAAGAAGAAGCATTGCAAGCGGCTTACCTACAACCATGCTTCTGCCTACTACGGCTACATTCTTGCCCTTAAGGTCTACTCCGTAGTGGTCAAGAATTTCAACACATGCCTGGCTTGTGCATGGTGGATAGCCTGTCTTGTCGCCTTCAAAAATCTTTTCTGCGTTAAGCGGATTCATGCAGTCAACGTCCTTAACGGCGTCAACAACAAATTTAATTTCTTCCATATCAAGCTGCTTTGGAAGCGGTCTGAAAAGAAGAATGCCGTGAACTGCAGGGTCATCGTTTACAGCCTTAAGTGTTTTAACAAATTCAGCCTGCTCAATGTCAGCAGGAAGCTCAAGAACCTCTGCCTCAATGCCGCATTTTGCCATTCTTGCAAGTGCGCCTCTTTCATATGAAAGGTCGTCCTCTCTTGCGCCAACTCTTACTATTTTAAGCTTTGGCATAATGCCCTGTGCCTTTAAAGCCTCAACGTCCTTCTGAAGTGTTTCAGTAATGGCGTCTGCTACCGGCTTGCCTTTTATAACCTGTCCCATTTTTTCACCTCATAAAATCTAAAAAATAAAATTTCCTGTTAATCGGCAAAAAGGTGCGAATAAATCCGCACCTTATGCTGTTAAAAATCAAATCTGTAAATAAATATGTTAAAAGGTATTAATTAGAATAATCCTGAAATCTTGCCGTTTACGTCTACGTCAACCTTTTCAGCAGATGGAACCTTTGGAAGGCCAGGCATCTTCATGATTGTACCTGTCATAGCTACAATGAAGCCTGCACCAACTGATACAGTCAAATCTCTGATAGTAATTCTGAAGCCTGTTGGTCTGCCAAGCTTTGTCTGGTCATCTGTAAGTGAGTACTGTGTTTTAGCCATGCAGATTGGAAGGTTGCCCCAGCCATTCTTTTCAAACTCAGCAATAGCCTTGTTTGCAGCAGGTGCGTAGTCTACGCCGTCAGCGCCGTATACTCTCTTAGCGATTGTTTCAATCTTTTCTTTGATTGGCATGTCAAGGTCGTATACATATTTGTGTTCTTTGTTAAGCTCGATAAGCTTAAGAACTTCTTCAGCAAGAGCGATGCCGCCTTCGCCGCCCTTAGCCCAAACTTCTGAAAGAGCTACGTTTACGCCAAGTTCTGCACATTTAGCCTTAACAAGGTCAAGTTCAGCCTGTGTATCTGTTGGGAATGCGTTGATAGCAACTACACATGGAAGACCATAAACCTGTGTTACGTTTTCTACATGCTTAAGAAGGTTTGGAAGACCCTTTTCAAGAGCTTCAAGGTTTTCGTTGTTAAGGTCAGCCTTAGCTACGCCGCCGTTGTACTTAAGAGCTCTTACAGTAGCAACGATAACAACTGCCTTTGGCTTAAGACCGCTCTGACGGCACTTGATGTCGATGAATTTTTCTGCACCAAGGTCAGCGCCGAAACCAGCCTCTGTTACTACATAGTCAGCAATCTTTGAAGCCATCTTTGTAGCAATTACGCTGTTGCAGCCGTGAGCGATGTTAGCAAATGGGCCGCCGTGGATAAATGCTGCTGTACCTTCAAGTGTCTGAACAAGGTTTGGCTTAAGAGCGTCCTTAAGAAGAGCTGCCATAGCGCCCTGAGCGTTAAGCTGTCCGCATGTTACAGGCTCGCCCTTTCTGTTGTAAGCAACTACCATGTTAGCAAGCTTTTCTTTAAGCTCCATAATGTCGTTTGAAAGGCAGAATGCAGCCATAACTTCTGAAGCAACTGTAATATCGAAACCGTCCTGTCTTGTAACACCGTCACCCTTGCCGCCAAGACCGTTGATGATGTTTCTGAGGTTTCTGTCGTTCATGTCAACAACTCTTCTCCAAACGATCTTCTTTGGGTCGATGTCAAGAGCGTTGCCCTGGTGAATGTGGTTGTCAAGCATAGCAGCAAGAAGGTTGTTAGCTGCGCCGATAGCATGGAAGTCGCCTGTGAAGTGAAGGTTGATGTCTTCCATAGGAACAACCTGAGCGTAGCCGCCGCCTGCAGCGCCGCCCTTAACGCCGAATACTGGTCCGAGAGATGGCTCTCTTACAGCGATAATTGTCTTTTTGCCAAGCTTGTTAAGAGCATCGCCAAGACCGATTGTTGTTGTTGTTTTGCCTTCGCCGGCCGGTGTTGGGTTGATAGCTGTAACAAGTATAAGCTTACCGTCTTCAGCGTCCTTTAATTCGTTCTGTAAATATCTGTAGTCAATTTTTGCTTTGTATTTACCATAGTTTTCTACATATTTGTCTGGAATACCGATTTTGTCAGCGATGTTGTTGATTACCTGCATTTCCGCTCTCTGAGCAATTTCAATGTCTGTTAAAAATTCTGCCATTGTAAAACCCTCCTATTTTTATTTTTTGTATATGGCATATATATTAACCGGCCCATTACCGATTATTTCTTATTTAAGATTTTCGATACCCTCAATAACTGTGTTGTACTGGTGGTCTTTGTCAGGGAATGAACGGTCGTTGCATTCCTTTACATATGTGTTGTAAGCGTCAAGAATTACTGTTCTAAGGTCTGCATACTTTTTAGCAAGCTTTGGAACCCAAGCGTTCATGCCAAGCATGTCCTGTGCAACAAGCACCTGCATATCGCAGCCTGCGCCTGCGCCTATGCCCATAGTTGGTATTGAAATCTTTTCAGTAATTACATCTGCAAGCATTTTTGGAATGCCCTCAAGAACTACCATAAATGCGCCAGCCTCTTCAACTGCCTTTGCGTCGTCAAGAAGCTTCTGAGCTGCCTCAAGGCTCTTGCCCTGTACTTTAAAGCCGCCCATAAGAGCTGCTGTCTGAGGTGTAAGACCGATGTGTGCGCAAACAGGAATGCCTGCCTTAACAATAGCCTTAATTACAGGAGCCATATCTGCTCCGCCTTCAAGCTTTACGCAGTCGCAGCCGCCCTCAGCAAAAATTCTGTTGGCGCTTCTTACAGCGTCAGCAAGGTCTACATTATATGAACCAAAAGGCATGTCGCCGATAACAAATGTATTAGGAGCACCCTTAACAACTGTTTTTGTATGATAGATTATATCATCTACTGTAACGCCAACTGTTCCCGGATAACCAAGCATTGTCATGCCCATTGAGTCACCCACAAGAATCATGTCTATATCGCTTTCATCTACAAGCTTGGCATTTGTATAGTCGTAGCAGGTAATCATTGTCATTACCTTTTCTCCGCCCTTTGATGCCATTATTTCAGGTACTGTAACTTTCTTTTTCATTTTAAATTCCCCCTCTGAAATTTATAAATGTTAAATGTTTGACCATTTATAGAATACAGCAAAAAGCGTGCCAAATCAAGGAAAAACATTTTTCAACATGTTTTTTAAACAATTTTTATAAAAATCAAAAAAGCTTCTAATTCAAATATATATAACTTTTTCATAATTGTAAAGTCTTTTAAAAAACTTAAACATCAGTTTGTCTGTTTTTCAAAAGCCGTAATGTTCAAAATTGTTCTTATTAAGTGTACGTTTAAACATTTTTGGACATTTTTGTTTTGTGCAAACCTTCAAATGCCATTTAAGGCAAAGCAAAAAAATAAGCCCCGCCAAATTTTTTGTTTTTGGCGGAGCCTTCGCTTTTTGTTTTATCTTCCGTAATAAAGATTAATAATATCATGGAATATCTGCGGCATATCCTCATATCCGAAGGAAACATATGAATAGTAAGTGTTTTCGCTGTTTTTCATATGGAAGGTAATATCAAATGAAAGTCTTTCATTCTTTTTAATCTTATTTTTGTATGCCGTTTTTGAAAAATCCACTATCTGCGCTATGGCTTCAGGATTATCGGTAAAGTAATCATAGTAGTTTCCGTTAAAGCTTGATGAAAGCGCATAGCCTATTTCCGTTTCTGTTTCCGCTACGGCAGGCATCTCATAAACCTCAGCGGTTGACCCTGTGTAAACGGAATTGTAGTTATTTATGTTTATTCCCACCTGTGCTATGTCCTCAGCCTTAAGCTCAGGCATAAATCCAAGCTCCTCAAGCACCTTAATGGTGTTTACATATTTATCTGTTATGTTGTACTGCTCAGAAAAATTGCTTGTTCTTACATTTTCTATATCTATTTTGCTTCCATCCTGCTTTGTCATATCTTTTATATAATCCATGTCAAGGGTAAGCGGGCAGCTGCCTTCTGTTCTTAACGCCCATGTAAAATCGTCATATTTAAGTGCCGCTATGTCCTTTTTAAGTGCCTCCTCAACACGGCTTATTTCGTCTTTGCCGTTTATATCGCCCATGTAAACACTCATGTAGTTTACACTGAAGCTGTTTATTTTTTTCACGGTTCTGTCATAAACAGGATATGTGTATGCCTTGTAAACATCACTTTCATATATAGGCGCTAAAAGCGCTTTTTCGCTTTCACAGTCGGCTGTATATGCCCTGTAAACCTTTTTGCCGTCCTTAAGGGTATATATAATAGGGAATGAACGGCGCACCGAGTAATCATAATCATCATAGTTCATATTTTCCTCAGCGTCTTTGTTGGCTATTTTTGAGCTGTGGTATGCCACAACGGCAGCTATGTCCTTTGCCGATGTAAACTCAGGCTCAAAAACCTCATCTATTGAAACCATTTCTCCGTCATAATAGCGTGTTCGTGTCACCTCATTTGGATAAACCACCGAAACGCTTTCTATCTGCTCAATAGGCGGAATATATTTTTCAAAGCCCGTTACATCATATTTAACACCGGCAAATACCGCCGCCACAAAAAGAGTGTAAACTATCGCCGGCTTGTAAATTCCCCTGAGGGTAAATGCCTTTTTGGCAAGCATATAGGCTATTATAAGGCCTATAAAGCCGAAAGGCAGCATTGTAAATATGGAAACCTTACTTGAAAGGCTTACCAGGGCGTCAAAATATATGTAGCCCAGCATTCCGCTGTAAACCGCAGTTAAGAACACGAACACAGGCTTAAGGCTGTTGAAGGCAAGCACCTCGCCGTAGTTTTCAAGCTTCCTTTTGCTGTAAAGAAAATATCCCAAGGCAATGCATACCGCACCGCCCAAAAAATATATAAGGCACTTTGCGCCAAGCAGTTCATACGGGGTTATATAAATGTAGCTGCAGTAAGACATAAGGTCTTTTGAATAGTAGCCGTAAAAATTCTTTGAAAGGAAGAAATCTGTTGCGGCAAGCGTAAACAAAGGCACCAAAGCAAATATTGACGAAAGGGCAAGGCTTGCAACAGCGTTTCCCGTAAGCATGCACACCAATATGGTTCCGCTAAAAACTATAAATGTGTAAAGTGAAAACTGTGCAATCCATTTTGCCAGAAATGAAAACTTTACAATATAGTTTATGTTAAGCGCCGTAAACTTAAGTATACAGAATATGAATGAGTTTACAAACACAGGCACTATAAGCAGTGCAAAGCCTGTTATTATGTGTGAAAAATACTGAGTTTTTCTTTTAAGGGGCAAACCGTGCATGCACGAAACCGAGCCGGCGCTGTAAAGGTAGCTGAAAAGCATTATTGCCGTGCCTACCGAAAAAATAACAACCCATATTACGGATATATTTACTACGCCTATAAATCTTCTGTAAGCTATGTCAGCAGTTAAAGCATAAACGTCGTAGCTGTTGTAAAGCATAGGCAGTACACAGGTTATAAAAACGGCTATGCTTTCAAGCACCGCAACCCACCAGAAACGCTTTAAATCGGATTTTATTATGCTTTTATTAAATAATGAAGTTTTCGAATTCATAACCCATACCTCCAAGTTCATATATAAATACCTCTTCCAGGCTGAGAGGAAGTATATCGAGAATAATAGGATCAAATTCCTCAACAATCTGTTTTATTTTCTCGCCTGAACCCTTTACTATAAGCATGTTCACACTTCCGAAGGAGGAAGAATGAAGTATTTCAAGCCTTTCCTTAAGCTCCTCAGGCATAACCCCCTTAAATGCTGTCTGCACCTTGTGTATGTTGCCCTTTACATCATCAAGGGATTTTTCTATAACTACCTTTCCGTTAAACATAATGCCCACATGGTCGCATACGTCCTCAAGCTCTCTCAGGTTGTGGCTTGAAACAAGCACCGTCATACCGTTTTCCGCAACCATCTGAAGCATTATTTTCCATGTGTTTCGTCTCATAACAGGGTCAAGTCCGTCAACAGGCTCGTCAAGCACCATAAGGCGCGGCTGAGCGCATATTCCAAGCCAAAAAGCCACCTGCTTCTGCATGCCCTTTGAAAGACGGCGCACCTTTCTTTTTACATCTATGTTGTATATAGGCTTAAGGCTGTCAAAAATTTCCCAGCTCCAGTTGGGGTATATTCCCTCATAATACTTTGCCATGTCAAGTATGGAGTAGCTTGGGAAAAAATAAAGCTCATCGCTTATATATATTATTTCTTTTTTAATTTCGGTGTTTTCGTAAACGTCCTTGCCGTCTATTTCAATTTTGCCTTCGTCGGGTCTGTAAATTCCCATAAGGTTTTTGATGAAGGTTGTTTTTCCGGCGCCGTTTGGCCCTATAAGCCCGTATACGGAGCCGTCCTTAACATTGATATTAAGTTTATCCAAAGATTTAAAGCTTCCGAAGCTTTTGGAAACATCAGTAACCTTTATCATTGTCCGTCCTCCTTAAAATATTTTTTTGTTATGCCCAGTATTCTTTCGCTTTCCGCCCCCAAACAGCTAAGCTCCGAAAGATTTTCTTCAAGGCGGCATGTAAGCTCGTAAATTCTTTTTTCCTTAACCAGCCCCGTTACCGAGGAAACAAAATATCCCTTTCCTCTTACGCTGTATATATAGCCTTCGTTTTCAAGCTCTTTGTATGCCTTTTGTATTGTATTTGGGTTTATGGCAAGAAAAGCGGCGCTTTCACGCACAGAGGGTATTTTTTGGTTTTCACCAATGGCGCCTTTTACAATAAGCTCCTTTGTTTTTTCTTTTATCTGTTCAAAAAGCGGACGTGTGTCTTTTGCATCCAGCTGTATCATTTTTATCCTCCTTTCAAAGAATACATCAACTGTACTATTAGAGTAATACAGCTTGAAAATATTATCAATTAAGCAATTCTTAACAAATATTACAATTTTCTTAAAATAAGCAGACAGAAGATTTTGCATACTGCACTTCTGTCATTCTGAACGTAGTGAAGAATCTCTTTTTAGATTCTTCGGGCTTTGCCCTCAGAATGACGCATTTATCAGCTTTGTTATTCTGAACGCAGTGAAGAATCTCTTTTTAGATTCTTCGGGCTTTGCCCTCAGAATGACACATTTATCAGCTTTGTCATTCTGAACGCAGTGAAGAATCTCTTTCAGATTCTTCGGGCTTTCGCCCTCAGAATGACGCATTTATCAGCTTTGTCATTCTGAACGCAGTGAAGAATCTCTTTCAGATTCTTCGGGCTTTGCCCTCACAATGACATTTGTATTGTTTTGTCATTCTGAACGCAGTGAAGAATCTCTTTCAGATTCTTCGGGCTTTGCCCTCAGAATGACGCATGTTTTGGCTTTTGCCCTCTGAATAACAGACAAATCTTAATTTTCTGTTAAATTTAAAATATTTATCAAAAACTGGTTGAATTTTTATTTTAAAAGCGTATATTATAAATATAACAACATATAGTTTTAATAACTACGTAATGAAATGGAGATGTTCGTTATGAAAAATAAAAAAATCAAAGACCCCGTAAGTGCGGCTACCCATTTTATAGGCTTTGTTGTGTCAATACCCATTATGATATGCCTTATTGCCAAAAGCGTTGAAGAAGCCTCAATGCTTCATGTTGCGGCATTTATAGTTTTCGGAATATCACTTTTGCTGCTTTACGGCGCAAGCACGCTTTACCACAGCCTTCCTGTAAAAAAGGAAACGGAAATTAAGCTGAAAAGAATTGACCATATGATGATATTTGTGCTTATAGCAGGAACATATACCCCCGTATGCCTTATTAATTTAAGAGGAAAGGTTGGCTGGACACTGCTTGCCTTTGTATGGGCATTTGCAATAGCCGGCATAATTTTAAAGGCTGTGTGGATAGGCGCGCCACGATGGCTTTCAACGGCAATTTATGTAATTATGGGCTGGCTTGTGGTTTTTGCCTTCTGCCCTCTTGAAAGGGCTGTGCCTGTTGGTGGACTTGCCCTGCTTGCCGCAGGCGGCATTGTTTATACTTTGGGTGCCGTAATTTATGCGGTAAAGTGGCCAAAGCTTAATTTCAGAGCCTTTGGTTTTCACGAAATATTCCACCTTTTTGTAATGGCAGGAACTGCTTTTCATACTGCATTTATGTTTGCATATGTGCTTTAAAGCACAAATTTACAAATATTATTGAAAGAAAATATAATTTAATCTATAATTTTAACTGCCGATTTTCGGCAGTTTTTTTATTTTTGAAAGGGATTTAATTATGAACGAAACACTTAGAACGCTTATGTTTGTCTGTCCGTTTATATTCATAGCCGGCTTTATCGACTCGGCTGCAGGCGGAGGAGGACTTATTTCACTTCCGGCATATCTTGCGGCAGGGCTTCCGCCCCATGCGGCAACGGCAACCAATAAATGCTCTTCAGCCTTTGGAACAATTTTTTCGACGGCAAACTTTATAAAAAGCGGAAAAATAAACTTCAGGGCGGCTCTTCCGGCGGCGGCAGCGGCTCTTTTGGGCAGCCATATAGGCGCAAGGCTCAATATGCTTGCCGACGAAACCGTTTTAAGATACATAATGATAGCTTCTGTTATTTGCATTGCCGTATTTATTACGGTTAAAAAGGATTTCGGCAGCAAAGACACCTCCGGCACGTACTCAAAAACAAAAATGACGGTTCTTTCTGTAATAATAGGCTTTGTTATAGGCGCCTACGACGGCTTTTTCGGCCCAGGCACAGGAACATTTCTTATACTTGCCTTTTCCGCATTTGCCGGCTTTGATCTTCTTACATCATCGGGCAACGCAAAGCTTGTAAATCTTGCCTCAAATGTTTCCGCATTTGTTACATTCGCTTTGGCAGGAAGTATTATATACAAAATTGGCATTCCTGCCGCCTTTTTCGGTATAGCGGGAAATATTGCCGGCTCAAGCATTGCCCTTAAAAAAGGCAATAAATTTATAAGGCCGATGTTCATTCTTGTTCTGGCAATACTGCTTATAAAGCTTATTTACGATGCCTTGGGCATATAAAATGGTACATTATTTGTTGCATTTTTTATAGCAGTGATAAAATAATATAAAAGATTTACTATGGGGGTATAGCTCAGCTGGGAGAGCGATGCGTTCGCAACGCATAGGTCACGAGTTCGAGCCTCGTTATCTCCATTTTGTACGCCACAAAGCCGCTTTTTGAGGATAAATATGCCGCAGAAAAGGGGCTTTTTTAATATATTTTTTCATGTTTAGCATATATAATTCATAAAAAAGGATACTGAATATATTTTCAGTATCCTTTTGCACCCCTTATTAACAGTGTGGTCATTTTAATATTAAATTTTATTTGAGATTTTGTACCTGCAGTTTTATTTTAATCTGCAGGTACACAGAAGGGATGTTTAAACAAATCATGCTGCAAAGCAGTCTGATTGCTTATATAAATTCTGCCAAAGCAGAACTTATAGTTCCGGCTTAATTTCAGCTGTTCTTACCTGCTCAAACAGCCATGTTCTCATTTCTTCGTTTGCATATCCCGGTGTCCATGAGAAATGTCCGTTTGGATAGAATACTTCGCTGTTCTTATACAGTGTTGTATTAACCTTAAGTCCTGCGCCTTCAAGTGCCTCCATTGTTGGCTTATAAACTGTTTTATAGCTTACAAGCGGGTCATTTGTTGCCTGTATTGTCCATATACCCATTCCCTCAAGGGCTGTAAGGTCTGCCTGGGTATCTACACCGCCTGCTACCGGTACTATTGCCGCAAATGTTTCAGGATGTGCAAGGGCAAGTGCATATGTTGCGTAACCGCCTGCTGAAAGGCCTGTTGCGTAGATTCTTGATGTATCTGCATCATAATCTTCTATTACCTTTTCAAGAAGCTCATATGCTGCGTTAAGCTTAGGGTCTGCTTTGTATGCGTCTTTCTCTATATCTGTACGCATAAGGTCTGTCCAGTTGCGTCCGTTTTCATCTGTGTTGCACTGTGGAGCAAGAACTATGCAGCGGTTTGTTCCTTCTTCACTGTCCTTTGCCCATATAGTTGCCATCTGGTATCTCTTAAGCACCATAAACAAAGGCTGTGTTCTCTGTCCTGAGCCGTGAAGAGCCAGTATTACAGGAAGATGTTCGCCTTCCTCATAGTCTGACGGAACATAAAGCTGGTAAGGTATTGTTTCACCGTTAGAAGCTGTATAGTCTGCCGATGTGAATTTGTCATATACGTCTTTAAGTGTTTCTCTTGTTATTGTTACTGTATATGTTTTGCTTTCTGAACCTTTTGTTACTGTTATTGTTACAGGCTGTACAAACTCGCTGTCATAGCCTTCATAGCTCTGGTCAAGAGGAATGATATAGCCTTCATAACCGCCGTCTCCCTCTACCTTGCTGTAAGGTATTTCTGTTCCGGCTGTGTAGTCAGGTGTTATATTTCCCCATGTGTCTGCCTTATATGTTGTGCTGCCTGCTGTTACCTTTATTTCTGAGCCTGCTGTTGCTGTTACCTTAAGAAGTGCGCCGTAAATATCACTCTGTACATTTACCGAATACTCTGTTTTTGATGCGTCAAACTTTGTTTCATCAAAAATATTCTTTGCAGTAATATCTACCACGTCAAGTGATGTAAGGCTATTTTCTTTTGTCTGTGAAAGCAGCCAATCTCTTATTTCTTCATCAGCATACATTGGTGTCCAGCTGAAATGTGGATGAGGATAGAATACTTCTTCAGCTGTCCATGTTTTTGTTTCATATTTTATGCTAAGCTCGTTAAGCTTTGCTGTTATTGCTTCATAGTTTTCATATTTTACAGATGGGTCGCCTTCAGCATGACAGATGTAAATTCTTCCGCTCATTGCAGAAAGGGCTTCAATGTTATAATCACCAATGTGATCTCCGTCCATCTTTACTGCGCCTGCATCAATAAGTGCTCCGGCAAATGTGTCAGGATGATTTACAAGCATTGAGTATGTACCCATGCCGCCCAGTGAAAGTCCTGTGATATATACTCTGTCTGTATCTACATATTCCTTATTCAAGAATTCATTTTCAAGAAGGTCATATGCTGCCATACCGCAAGCCTGAAGCTCGTTTCCAATACCCCAGAATCTGCTCTGGCTCTTATCCTCCTGAGGAGCAACTACTATAACATCTTCATCTACATCCTTAACCCATGTAGTTGCCATCTGGTATCTCTTAAGTATCATGTCAATAGGCTGTACATAGCCTTCAGCTCCTGTTGACTGTCCGTCACCGTGAAGCGCTAATACTACCGGATACTTTTTGCCGCTTGTTTCATATCCTTCCGGATAATATACATTGTAGCCTAATGTAAAGCCTGCAACCTCATTTGTTCCGGCATAAGCATATGTTTTCTGCTGGAACTTGGCATATGTATCGTTATCGCACTCTCTTGTTATCTTTAATGTATATTTCTGTGTTGTTTCTCCGGATTTTTTAACCTCAATGGTTACATTCTGCACAAGCTCGCTGTCATAGCCTTCATATGTCTGGTCAAGAAGAACTACATATCCGCCAAGAGTTTCATTATATTCAATTTTATCTCCTGCCGCATAGTTCTGTGTTGTGCCGCCATATGCATAAGCATCCTTATCGGCTGTTACAGTAATAACTGCGCCGTTTTCAGCTTTTGCTTTTACAAGCACACCGTAAATATCGCTCTGAACTGTTACATCATATGACAGCTTGCTTGAATTGAATTCTGTTTCATCAAAAACATTCTTTGTTGTAATATCAACTGCATCAAGAGATACAAGCTCCGCAACCTCATTTTTTGTTGATGAAGAGCTTGAGCCTCCGCCGCCGCCTTTATGACCTATAACTGTCTGCTGCTTTTTCTCTTCCTTCTTGTCATCCTTTATTTCTTCTGTATTTTCCGAGCCTTCTTCGGCGTCAAGGTTTTCTATTTTCCATAAAATCCAGGCTATTTCGCCTCTTGTAATGGATTTTTTAGGTCTTATAGTTTTATCTTCATAACCTGCTACAATACCTTCAGCCACAAGAGCCTTAATAGCTTCCAAAGCATATTCGCTTATTTCGCTTTCATCGGTAAAGGAAATTTCTTTGTCCGATGCGGCTATATTAAAAGCTCTTACAATAAGGACAAAAGCGTCCTCTCTTGTAATATATTCCTCGGCTCCCGATAAATTTCCGCCTATACCGCTGAAGTATCCTGCCGCTCTGGCAATCAGCATCTGTTCGGCATACCATGCATCCTCCGAAACATCGCTGAACTGTTCAGCGTCCTTTTCGGTAAATGAAAGCATTTTGTTGATTATTGTAATAAGTTCAGCTTTCTTAATGAAATTGTCAGGTCTGTAAGTATTATCCTCATAACCTGAAATACAGTTTTGTGATGTAAGCTCTTCAATGGCCTCCTTCGCCCAATGATTTGAAACATCAGTTAATTTCGGTGCCGCAAATGCCGAAACTGAAGGCGCTATAAGCGCGGCACTGAGAAGCAGTGTTGTAAAACTCTTTGCTTTTTCTTTAAACATGTTTGTCCCCCCTCAATTTGTAATGCACATTTTTAAAGTTTTTTGTTTATCAATATCTCCCTTCTGCATGCGCATTTCTGCATCAGTTTTAAATATCAAACATCAAATATAAGATGTAGGATATTTAAGCCGTGCAGAATATTGCATTTTTAATAAAAAATTGTTGCTGATATTGTCCCTTATTATCAATATATCACATTCATATTTTAAAATTATAAATATGTTATGTTGTGCCGTTGACAATATCATCAATTAAAATTATATTAAAATCTAAATATTCGGTAAATATTCAATCAAATAGTAATTATCAATTATTTAAATTATTCTTATTAATTATTAATTTTCAAAAAAATGTTAACTTTTACGCAAAAAAGACGTTTCAGCCTTATTCAGCCAAAACGTCTTTTTATTAATTATTTATTGTTCATAGCAGCAATCTCCTGCAATGTTGTTTCAGGCAATATTCCCTTCACCTTATCAGCATAACATTCATAAAAAATTCTGTCCATCTTTTCCTGTGCCTCAGCCTCAAGCGATATTGTTCTTATACCGACAGCCGCTGTTTTTTCATTTGCTTTTGCCTGCCCCAGGCTGAAGTTTTCATATGCCTCTTTGTTGCATTCATCAACCAGTCTGTCAAATATTTCCTTTTGCTCGTCAGTCATTTGGTTATATGCACTTTCGCTGATTATAAGAAATAATGCGGAATAATTGTGTTCTGTTTTTATTTCATAGTTTACAAAATCCGTCAGCCTGCTGTTAACAATCATTTCAACATTGTTTTCAACCCCGTCAACAATGCCCGACTGAAGTGCCACATAGCATTCGCTCCATGTCATTGGCACAATATCCATGCCTAACAGTGAAAATGCACTTGGCTCTATTTTTAAATCCGGAACTCTTAATTTAATGCCTTTAAAATCCTCTAATTTATGAATTTCCTTGTCCTTAAGCCATATATTTCGTATTCCCTCGTGATAAAGCCCTATTATTTTTATACCGTTTTCATTCAAAGCCTTGTCCAAAATATTTCTGCATATTTCAGAATTATAAAAGGTTTCCATATGCTCCGAGCTTTTAAATAATGTGGGAAAACCAAAAATTATAAACTCGGGTATGTACTGTGAAACAACTGAAGATGCCATAAGGCACATTTCTATATTTCCAAGTTTAAAGGCTTCAAACTGCTCCGTCTGATCTCCCAGCTGGCTTGAAGGATAAATTTGCACCTCAATTTTTCCTCCTGTTTCCTTTTTCAGCTTTTCCGAAAAATTCTGCAAAGCCTTTATGGTAACCATATTGGGGCCGTGGGTTGCCGCAAGCTTAAAAACAATTTTTTCTTTTCTGTCTACCTTTTCTTCTTCCGATACATCGCCGGCTGTCTGCTCCGTACTTTTTGCAGCAGATGAGCTTCCACAGCCTGCACATATCAGCATGGCGCACATTGCGGCAGACACAAATTTTTTAATGCTAAATCCCATTTTCATACTCAATCCCTCTTTATCAAACATTCATCGAATATTTTTAAGTGCTTATTTTTTTCTGAAAGCCCCCGGCGGGACACCCTCAATTTTTTTAAATACCCTGATAAATGTTTGAACAGTGCTGAAGCCCACAGACACCGCTATATCCTTAACCGGCATATCTGTATTTATCAAAAGCTCTTTTGCCTTCTCAATTCTTTTGCCGTTAAGGTAATCCAAAAATCCTGTTTTAAGGTTTTCATTGAACAAAGAACTTAAATAAGCCTTGTTTATGCCTATTTTTTCAGAAACCGTTCCCAGTGACAAATTACTGTCAGCATAGTTTTCTTCAATATATTTTTTTGCTTCCGATAAATATCCGTAAAAGCTCTTTTTCTTATTAATCTGCAATGTTTCAGACACTTCACAGCAAATTCTGCATATTTGCTTTACAATTTCGCTTTCATCATAATTTTCAAGCAGTTCAGCCGAAAGAGCGCTAATTTCATCAGCCATATCTCCCAAATTATTTTTTACTGCGGTATCTATCACATCAACAAATATTTTTTTATACAAAGCCGCTTTTTCGGCTTTTCCTATACCGCTGTCGACAATTTCCTTTGTAAGCTGTTGGGCAAAAACCTTTACCTTTGGGGTGTCGCTGTTGTTAAGCTCCTGCTCCAAATGATAAATATAAGTTTCAAAATGATGTTTTTCATCCTTTACTGAATTTTCCGCCGATTTATTTATACAGTCTTCGTATGAATATTTTATTCCTCCCAGATGTCCGTAAATTTCTCCGCTGCTTAAGTGTATGCCGGCAGCATAGCTCTTTGTTTTCTTCACAATGCTTTCCGTTATATCCTTTTTTTCAATCTCTGCGCCTATTTCGTCCAAAGCATCGGAAAAACGTACAATTATAAGCAGCTGTGTTTTTTCCAGCAGTACGGAATAGGTTTCATCACTTTTTGTAAGCATTTTATCCATTACGGATTTTACATCCAAAATATATTTTTGACCGAATTCTTTATTAAATATTTCATCATCAGCCTTTGCCGTAATTACGCTGTACTTTCCTTTTTCACTGAAAGGGCTGTTTAACTCGGCAAAGCTTTTCACTATCTCGTTTGTGCTTACCTCTTTTTCAAATATTATTCGTTTCAAATAATTGCCTGTTGCCTCATGCGAAATGGTATTAATGACAGACTGCATATGAGAACGCTTTTCTTTCGATTTAATTATAGTTGAAGCAAGAAAATCTATTTCGTTTTTAACCTCATCTGTATTGCTTTCTTTTGCTATGTCCACAATTTTGTTTATAGGCTTATAAATAGATTTTGAAACTAAATAGGACACAGCAAAGCTTATTGCCAAAAACATAATAATAACAGGCATCACAAGAACTACGCTCTGTTTAAATGTAAGCTCCGCCATGTTTTCTGTATGCGGCAATATATAAAACCAGCTGCTGTAATCTGACTTATATACCAAATAGCCATCTTTCCAAAACAATTTTTCATTAATTTTTCCGCTGTATCTTTTTATTTCTTCCAAAACATTGCTCTTTATATCAGTGTTATTCAAAATAAGATTGCTTTGGCTGTCGGCTATCAGAGGAAATATATCGCCTCCGCTTACATCATAGGCTCCGCCTAAAATAACGTTTGTATTCATTTCAGCAATAAGCACAGAAAGCGGCTCAGAAATTGAATATAAAAATTCCTTTACCATATATATTTTTCCGTCTATAACCACAATTTTTATGTAATCACGGTCTGAATTTTTTTCATTTATCAAATTATCAGACTCTATACATGTTTCAACAATTTCCCTTCCAAAAAAAGTATCTGCATTATACATAGACCCATAAGATGTATACAATCCCCTTTCTTTCGTTTCATAAAGCAGAAGCTTTTCTACGCAGGGGTTATTTTCAGCCGTATCAGTCAGCAGATTTAAAATATTTATGTTTCGCTCATACTTTTCTTCACTCATTATGCCAGGTATCATGGCAGCGTCAATTACGTTATTGTCTTTTGAAATCAAATTAAGTATCTGCTCTACATTTCCAATGGAATAGTCTACGTTTGCGGCAATTCTTTCTATAAGATATTCATTGGATTTTTTCATTTTTTCTTCAACATTTGTATACATAAATCTGTATGCCATGCCGCAGAACATAAAAACAATAGTTATTGAAAGCAGCATCATAAGCACAAATGTTCTGAAAAATATGCCGTTAAATTTATTTTTCAGCTGTTTAATATTCAGTAAATCAACCACTTTAAGCCCACCCATAAAATTTCATTTAAATACCGCATATAGTATATTTAATAGTACCATATCCTATATAAAATGTCACTAATTCCCGACGGTGTTTACATTGAATATAAATATAACCAAATCGCCCTCTAAAAAACGGGCATAAAAAACCACCCAAACAGCAACACTTTAGGTGGTTTCTATACTTATAAATATTTTCTGGTAATATCGTTTTCTTCAAAAACAACTCTGCCATTTTCCTTATGCGCCGTAAGAATCGGTTTCATCGGAGTGTCATCAAGAAGCCCATTTTTTCCTTAAAATACGAAACCTTTAAAGAACTTGTTGCTGAAAATGGCACATCAATATACTCGCTTATTAATAATTTTATTGACGAATATATTGAGAAACACCGCAATAATTCAAGCCCTGACTAATTCAGGGCTTTTTATTTTTAGTTTTTTCAAAATATTTCTCACTTTATATTAGCATACTACACGCAGTGTGCTATAATTAAAATATAGAAAGGAGGCGGAAAGATGATTGATAAAAACAACAAGTATAGCCAATTTAATAAGCTCGATATTGTCGCTCACAACCGCAATAATCCCTTACAAATTGGCTAAAAAACGGGCAAACAAGCCTAGCCCTTGGGCAATTTTATTATATATCAATCATCAAACCCATGCAAATATTATCTTTAATCATCAGTATCGCAGCTTTGATAATCAGCATCTGTGCATTTCTCATTGTCCAGAAAAAGAAATAATTTAATGAATGCTGCTTCAAATAACAAATACAGCAAAAATGTTTATAAAAATTTTTTTGTACACTTTAAATCCGCTCTGAAATTCTTAAAAAACCATAACCACTAGTAAAATAGTATTTTGCTCAGACCATAGGAGGGTCAGTTCTTGCTGGCCCCTCTAAGGGGCTCTGAAGTTTATCATCGCATCACTGCTGCAGGCTGCCACTTTAAGTGGCTTTTATTTTTGCCTTATTTATCTCTTCTCACCCGCAAACGGGTCTATGTACTCTTTTATTGATATTTGGTCTTTAATATAATCCTCTTCTAATTGATTTTTTATATATTCTCTTATTGCTTTTTCATTCTTTCCCTCTGTATCAGCATAATATCCTCTGCACCAAAAGCTCCTGTTTCCATATTTATATTTTAAAATTGCGTGCCTGTCGAATATCATTAACGCACTCTTACTCTTGAGTGTCCCTACGAATTGTGCTACACTTATATATGGTGGTATGCTTACTAACATATGTATGTGGTCCGGGCAGGCTTCTGCCTCTATTATTTCAACTTTTAACTCATTACATATTTTTCTAAGTATCGCCCCCTATATCTTGTTTCAGCTCCTTATATATCACTTTTCTTCTGTATTTAGGTGCAAACACTATGTGATATTTATATCTCCAACTTGAATGTGATAAACTTCTTATGTCATTCATGACAAAACCTCCTTTGATTTTTGTATGCGGTTGGGGAACCTATTTACATTTTATCAAAGGATGTTTCATTTGCTATAAGCTTTTATTCCACCAGCATAGCTGGTGGTTTTTTTATGCTAAAGCAACAGCAAAAACCGATATGCCACAAGACATATCGGCTAACCATTACAGCTTAAGCTGACCGGGCATATTATTTTTTTCCTTGTCCGTTTCTTTTATAAAATGTCCCGTTGAAGGTATTTTTTCTGTGCGGTAATATTCAATATCCTCGCTTTCAAATTCCTCCTTAGGATAAACGCCTGTTATGGCGCTGTTCTTTTTAAGTGTGTAAACCTGAACGCCGGCGGCATTTTTGGTTGTGCTTAAAGGTATAAGCGCCGTGTTAAAAAGGCACGCCTTGTCGGCATCTCTTGTAAGTATAAAATCACTTTCCTCGGTCAGGGAGGCTATAAATTTAAGCTTTGCCTTAGAGGAATATGCATTTATAAGCTTTTTGCGGTTTGTTTTGGTGCTGTATGCGCTCATGTCTATTTTAGCCGCCTTGCCGTTTTCAAACATAAACAGCATCATTCCGCTGTAATCGTAGGTTGCAGCAATAAATATTATCTTCTCGTCCTCATCAAGGCCCAAAAGGTTGGTAAGATAATCACCCATACTGCTTGCCTTTGTTTCCGCCAGCTCATGCGCCTTCATTTTGTACACATTCTGCTTGTCGCTGAAGAAAAGCACCTCAGCCTTGTTGGTGGTATCCACCTCGCACACCACTCTGTCGTCCTCCTTAAGCTTCTGCTCGCCTGAGGTACGCAGAGATACAAGTGTTATTTTCTTAAAATAGTTATGCTCTGTAAGGAAAAGACGTATGCCGTAATCCTCTATAAAGTCCTCATGCGGAATTTGAGCAATATCCTCGGCATAAAGTATTTCCGTTCTTCTTTCCTGACCGTATTTTTTAGCTGCATTTTTAAGCTGTGAGCATATTATATTTTTAATTTTTGCGTCGCTTTTTATTGTATCCTTTAAGTTTTCAAGGTCTTTTTTAAGGCTGTCGGTTTCGTTTATTCTGTTTAAAATATACTCTTTGTTTATGTTTCTCAGCTTTATTTCAGCTATATATTCTGCCTGAACTTTATCAATGTCAAAGCCTGCCATAAGGTTTGGAACAACATCCGCCTCTTTTTCGGTATTTCTTATAATGGATATTGCCTTGTCTATATCCAAAAGTATCTTACCAAGACCCTCCAAAAGATGGAGCTTATCCGTTTTTTTGTCTATATCATACCTTATCTGACCCTTTATGGAATTTATTCTGAAATCAATCCATGCGTCAAGTATGCCCTTTATGCCCATGGTTTTCGGTCTGCCGTTTACCAAAAGGTTAAAGTTGCAGCTGTAAGAGTCGCAAAGTGGTGTCTGGGCAAAAAGCTTGTGCATAAGCACATCAACATTGGTGCTTTTGCGCACATCTATGGCTATTTTAAGGCCCTTAAGGTCGGTTTCATCTCTTACATCGGTAATTTCCTTTATTTTTCCCGCTTTAACAAGGGCTATTATTTTGTCTATAATGCTTTCAATGTTGGTGCTGTAAGGTATTTCCGTAACCTCAATACAGCTGTTTTTGGCGTCAAAATTATATTTTGCCCTAAGCTTAAAGCTGCCTCTGCCTGTTTCATAAATCTGGCGTATCTCGTTCTCGTTGTATAAAAGCTGTGCTCCAGTTGAAAAATCAGGGCCTTTTAAATACTCCATAATATTTATATTGCTGTTTTTAATGTAGGCTATGGCTGTTTCGCACACTTCCTTTAAGTTAAAGCTGCATATCTGGCTTGCCATGCCTACTGCTATGCCCTGATTAGGGTTTACCAGTATGTTTGGAAACGTTGTGGGCAAAAGCACAGGCTCCTTCATTGACGAGTCAAAATTGTCCACAAACTGAACCGTGTTTTTGTCAATATCCGCAAAAATTTCAGCACATATAGGCGCAAGCTTAACCTCTGTATATCTTGGTGCGGCGTATGCCATATCCCTTGAATACTGCTTGCCAAAATTTCCCTTTGAATCCACAAATGGATGCAGAAGCGCACCGTTTCCGTCTGTAAGACGCACCATTGTTTCATAAATTGAGGCGTCGCCGTGGGGGTTAAGCTGCATTGTCTGCCCCACTACCTTTGATGATTTTGCCCTTGCCCCTGTAAGCAAACCCATTTTATACATTGTGTACAGCAGCTTTCTGTGGGCAGGCTTAAAGCCGTCAATTTCGGGTATAGCTCTTGAAACTATAACGCTCATTGCGTATGGCATATAGTTAAGCTCAAGGGTGTCGGTTATAAGCTGTTCATTTATTTTTTCTTCTATTATTTTTACAGGCGCTTTGTCCTTTTTTCTTGCCATTAATATTCAACTCCGTTTAAAGGGGTGCTTTATCAGCTAAGCTCGCTGAAATCTATATATTTATATCCGTATTCTTCTATATATTCTTTTCTGCCCTTAAGGTTATCGCCAAGCAGCAAATCAAATTTAAGCTGTGTAGGCTCTATATCCTCAGGCATAACCTGTATAAGACGTCTGCTTTCAGGGTTCATTGTGGTTTCCCACATCATTTCGGGCTGATTTTCACCAAGTCCTTTTGAACGCTGTATGGTATATTTTTTTGTACCTATTTTTTTAAGTATGTCTGTCTTTTCGGTTTCGGAATAAGCAAAATAAGTATCTTTTCCGCTGTTTATCTCATAAAGGGGCGATTCCGCTATAAACACCTTTTTTTCCGAAATAAGTGTAGGCACAAGGCGGTAAAGCATTGTAAGCACCAGTGTTCTTATCTGAAAGCCGTCAACATCGGCATCGGTGCAGATTATAATTTTGCTCCATTTAAGCTGGTTTAAATCAAAGGAGTTAAAATCGGAATTGTGCTTGCTTTTTATCTCTACGCCGCATCCCATAACCTTAAGCAAGTCTGTTATAATGTCGCTTTTAAATATCTTGTCATAATCCGCCTTAAGGCAGTTGAGTATTTTGCCTCTTATAGGCATAATTGCCTGAAATTCGGCATCTCTGCCAAGCTTGCAGCTTCCCAAAGCCGAGTCGCCCTCTACAATGTAAAGCTCTCGCCTTGTAACGTCCTTTGTGCGGCAGTTTACAAATTTTTCAACTCTGTTGCTTATGTCTATGTTTCCCGTAAGCTTTTTTCTTATGGAAATTCTTGTTTTTTCAGCAGTTTCACGGCTTCGCTTGTTGGCAAGCACCTGTGCGGCAATTTTATCTGCCTCCATTTTGTTTTCTATAAAATAAATTTCAAGCTGCGCCCTGAAATATTCCGTCATGGCGTCCTGTATAAATTTATTTGTAATTGATTTTTTGGTCTGGTTCTCATAGCTTGTTATGGTTGAAAATGAATTTATAACAAGTATAAGGCTGTCCTCTATATCGGAAAAGGATATTTTCTTTTCGTCCTTTTTGTAAAGCCCGTTTGCCTTTATATATTGGTCTATGGCATATACAAAGCTGTTTTTAACCGCCTTGTCAGGCGAACCTCCGTATTCCAAAAAGCTTGAATTATGAAAATACTGTATCAAATTTACATCGTTGTTAAAGCAGAATGCCGTCTGAAATTTGAGCTTGTACTCAGGCTTGTCCTCTCTGTCTCGTCCGCTTGTTTCGGTTTCAAGATAATATATGTTTGTAAAGCCGCTGTCGCCGCTCAGCTCTGCAAGATAGTCCTTTATGCCGTCGGCATATACAAACTCGGTTTTTTCGCCTGTTGTTTCGTCCTTAAATATAAATTTAAGCCCTGCGTTTACAATGGCCTGCTTTTTAAGCACATCATGGAAATATTCCGCCGGTATTGAAATATCTGTAAAAACCTCTATGTCAGGACGCCATTTTATAGTAGTTCCTGTTTTTAATGAAGAAGAAGGCTCTTTTTTAAGCCCGCCCACATTTTCGCCCTTTTCAAAGTGCAAAGTGTATTTAAAGCCGTCACGAATAATCTCGGCATCCATATATTCCGATGAATACTGTGTCGCACATGTGCCAAGTCCGTTTAAGCCAAGGCTGTATTCATAGTTTTCGCCGCTGTTGTTTTTATACTTTCCTCCGGCGTAAAGCTCGCAAAAAACCAGCTCCCAGTTATATCTTTCCTCTTTTGGGTTAAAGTCAACAGGCACACCACGTCCGTAGTCCTTAACCATAATTGAGTTGTCCTTAAATTTTGTAACCTCAATTACATTGCCGAAGCCCTCTCTTGCCTCGTCAATGGAGTTTGAAAGTATTTCAAAAACCGAATGCTCACATCCCTCTATGCCGTCGCTGCCGAATATAACACCGGGACGAAGACGCACCCTGTCGGCACCCTTAAGAGATGTAATGCTTTCGTTGTTATAGCTTGAAGCTGAATTTTTTTTGACCATCTTAACGCACCTGCTTAAAATAATTATCACATTTCATTCCATATTATTATAGATTACAATATTTGTGGCTTTATTGTCAAGGAAGGCAGTTCTTTATCCCTATCATTCCAAGTTTTTATAAATAAACAGCTTTGTTGCCGGCAGTTTATGTATTTAGTATAATACCTTAATAAATCGGAATTTGTCATTCTGAGGGCGAAGCCCGAAGAATCTAAGGCATTCAAGAAGATTCTTCCACGAGAAAATCTGACGCAGTCAGTTTTCGAGAACCGAACTGTAGGTGAGGGTAGACATTGTACTCCGTTCAGAATGACACACTAATATAATTTTTAGTAAAATTCCTCAATAAAACGAAGTTTTATTGATACCAAAGTTTCCGTCCACCCTTTTCAAAGGGTGGCAGGTGTGGACAGCGTCCACGGTTTTAAATCTTTAGTCAAAACCTCCCCTGTCAACCCAAAGTTGCGCCATAGTAGGTAGCGCAAAGGCTGTTTTCACGCTATACTAAAAGCAAAAAAGGAGGTTAAACAATGCTTTTTTCACTAAACATAATTATTTTCACATGTCTGCTTCTTCTGCTTATTGCTTTGCCCATAGTGCTTATAATAATTGCTCTTTTAAAATATATAAGAACAAAAAACAGCACGCTGCAAAAAACAGTCCTTTCCGCAAAATCTCTTGGCGAAGCAATTAAGTTTTACCGCACAAAATGCGGCATGACACAGGAATTTGTTGCAGAATCCTTAAACGTCAGCCGTCAGGCAGTGTCCAAATGGGAAACCGATGCCTCAGACCCCAGCACCGCCAACCTTATAGCCCTTGCCAAGCTTTTTAACATTTCGCCCGAGGAGCTTTTAAAAACCATATCGTAAACATAAAAAAGACGAAAAACTTTTATGGCTTTTCGTCTTTTAATTTCCTATTTTATTTTGCGTATTCGGTAGCTCTTGTTTCTCTTACAAGGCTTACCTTTATCTGACCCGGATATTCCAACTCGTCCTCAATCTTCTTTGCAATATCTCTTGCAAGAAGTGTAAGTCCATCATCGCTTACCTCTTCCGGAACAACTATAATTCTAAGCTCACGGCCTGCCTGAATAGCAAATGTCTTTTCAACGCCCTTAAAGCTGTCGCCTATTTCCTCAAGCTTCTGAAGACGCTTTATGTAGCTTTCAAGAGTTTCTCTTCTTGCTCCAGGTCTTGCGGCGGAAATAGCGTCTGCCGCCTGAACAAGAACGGCAATTATGCTCTGTGGGTCAACATCGCCGTGATGCGCCTCAACAGCGTTTATAACTATTTCAGACTCTTTATGCTTTTTAAGTATGCCCACGCCTATGCTTACATGTGAGCCTTCCATTTCATGGTCAATGCTCTTGCCTATATCGTGAAGAAGACCGGCACGCTTTGCGATATTTACATCAACGCCAAGCTCTGCCGCCATAAGCCCCGCAAGGTGCGAAACCTCAATAGAGTGCTTAAGCACATTCTGTCCATAGCTTGTTCTGTATTTAAGCTTACCAAGAAGTCTTACTATTTCAGGATGAAGTCCGTTTACGCCTGTTTCAAATGTAGCTGCCTCGCCTTCATCTCTTATAATAACCTCAACCTCTTTTTTGGCCTTTTCAACCATTTCCTCAATTCTTGACGGATGAACACGTCCGTCAACAATAAGCTTTTCAAGGGCAATTCTGGCAATTTCCCTTCTTATAGGATCAAAGCCCGAAAGTATAACCGCCTCCGGAGTATCGTCAATTATAAGGTCAATACCCGTAAGGGTTTCAAGGGTTCTTATGTTTCTGCCCTCACGTCCTATAATTCTGCCCTTCATTTCATCGTTAGGCAGCTGAACAACCGACACGGTAGTTTCGGTAACATGGTCTACGGCACAGCGCTGAATTGCGTTTGCCACAATTTCCTTTGAACGCTTTTCGGCGTCCATTTTTGCCTTGCTTTCAATTTCCTTAATCATCATGGCAGCCTCATGCTTAACGTCATTTTCTATGCTGCCCAAAAGATAATTTTTAGCCTCTTCTTTTGTAAGTCCTGAAATTCTTTCAAGCTCCTGAAGCTGTTTTTCGTGAAGTTTTTCAACCTCTTCCTTCTGCTTATCCAGCTCCTCAATCTTTCTGTTCATCTGTTCTTCCTTACGTTCAAATGAATCAGCTTTTCTGTCGAGGGTTTCTTCCTTCTGAACAAGTCGTCTTTCTGTTCTTGAAAGCTCGTTTCTTCTTTCTCTTACTTCTCTTTCAAGTTCATTTTTTGTTTTAATACTTTCTTCCTTAGCCTCAAGCAGAATTTCTTTCTTTCTTGCTTCTGCGTTTTTTTCAGCATCTTCAACTATTTTTTTAGCTCTGTCTTCAGCAACGCCCACCTTTGCCTCTGCAATGTGTTTTCTATAGATAATGCCTATAATCAAGCCAAGGAAGAGTGTAATGATACCTACCGCAATAGTCATAGGTCCCATTAAAACGCCTCCTTTTCACTTTACAATTTTTATTTCATGGCATAAGACCACTAATCAATTTTATTACTTTTTAATAATTGTGTCAAGTTTATTTTACTTTGCGGCGGCAAACCATAAAAAACTTCAACAATTTTTTTATTTAGCCGCAAAAAAATTGTGTCACATTGCCAAAAGCAGGCTGTTTTATATATGTTAAAACATCAGACAATAAAATGCTTTTTACTTAATGCTGTGCATAAATCAGCAGTATTTTTTAATATCGTTTATGGTAAAAGATGGATGTGCGGCTATATTTACGGCATTTGAAATTATGTCCGCAAGCCTGTCTATAATTATGTCAACCTCCTTGGGCGTTACAAACATATTT
>Ga0129308_1000731_pt1 | contig 43700 bp, 43 predicted proteins | sample L827metagenome_FD_94440 | JGI IMG/M metagenome (GOLD analysis project Ga0129308, IMG submission 94440) | Ring-tailed lemur group fecal microbial communities from Wisconsin, USA - L827 metagenome | ecosystem: Host-associated > Mammals > Digestive system > Large intestine > Fecal | place: USA... | reverse complement strand
TACGGCCTCAAGGCTGCCCGTCGCGCTCCCCAGTTCAGCAAGCGCTAATCAGCACTTCAAACTGGTTCAAAAATGCTCAAAAACCCCGAAAAACTGCGGTTTTTCGGGGTTTTTCTATTTCACATCTTCTGTTGCATCTTGTCTGATTCTGGCAGGATTTGAACTGTTCTGACCCTGTTTTTCTTGATTAAAAATGGGGCAACCGGCCCTTTTTGACCCCATTATGATTAAAAAATGGGGCAACCGGGAGCCAAAATCGAGCCGTTTTTGAGGTGATTTTACCCTGTCCCTTGTCCCTCATTTACGAGCTTTTCGTTATGGTTTTTCTTTTGAAAGGGCTGTCCTGATTTGTCAGGATTTGACCAAACTAAATTCGGTTTATCTTTTCTTTCCTCATGCCATCCAAACTCTTTGAAGCCGGTAAATGCTCGCACATTTGCGCTACACGTCTTTGAGCAGATACAATGAAGGCGAAAAGGAGGACTGCACTATGAGGAAACAGAAATTCAAGATAACCCTCACCCCTGCCGAAAACAGCATTGTGATCCAGAGCCTGAATCGTCTGCGGAACACTCTGTTGAGGGAAAATCGGGACACCGGCTGCGTGGATGATCTTTTGCTCAAAGTCATGTGCGCCCCTGTCAAGAGAATTTGAAAACTACATATTGTACCGACTGAATCAAGCCGTTTATTCTTTCATAGAGTAGACGGCTTTTTTTCATGCCCATTTTACCGCATACATAGCTGTTCGTCTTGCCAACGGGCAGCTAAATCTATCAAAAAGGAGGACATGAAAATGCCGGAACAGAGAAGCCGCCCGAAGGAAGGCCGTGTCATCGCATTGGCCAACCAGAAAGGCGGAACAGGCAAAACCACCACAACGGTGAATCTGGGCATTGGACTAGCCCGTCTGGGGCAAAAGGTTCTGCTCATTGACGCAGACCCCCAAGGCGACCTCACCACTTGCCTGGGCTGGCAGGATCAGGACAGTTTGCAGACCACCCTCGCCACCATCATGGAGAAGGTGATCCGCGATGAGCCGTTTTCTGTGGATGAGGGCATCCTGCACCACAAAGAAGGAGTTGACCTTATGCCAGCCAACATTGAGCTGTCGGCTATGGAAATGAGCTTGGTAAACGCCATGAGCCGGGAGTTCACGCTGCGAACCTATGTCAATGAAGTCAAGAAAAATTATGACACGGTTCTGATTGACTGTATGCCGTCCCTCGGTATGATTACGATCAATGCGCTTGCGGCGGCTGACAGCGTGATTATCCCGGTACAGGCCCATTATCTCCCGGCTAAAGGCATGACACAGCTTATGCGAACCATTGGCAAGGTCAGGCGGCAGATCAACCCGGCCCTCAAAGTGGACGGCGTACTGCTGACCCTTGTGGACGGGCGCACCAATCTGGCCAAGCAGACGGCGGAAACCTTGCGGCAGAGCTACGGGAGTGTTTTGAAAATCTATCGTTCCGAGATTCCCGTTGCAATCAAAGCCGCAGAAATCAGCGCCGCTGGCAAGAGCATCTACGCCTATGATAATGGCAGCAAGGTAGCTCAGGCTTATGCGGAATTTTCAAAGGAGGTGCAGGCGGATGGCGAGAAACAACGGGCTAAACTTCAATCTGCCCTCAGTCGATGACCTCTTTTCCACCGAGGAAAGCCGTGCGGAGGCCAGATTGGAGAAAGTCGTCAACCTGAACCCCTCGGAGATCAGCGATTTTCCCGACCATCCTTTCAAAGTACGGATGGATGCGGCCATGCAGGAAATGGCGGAGAGCGTCAAGCAGTACGGCGTGTTGGTTCCTGCGCTGGTGCGCCCCAAGCAGGGCGGCGGCTATGAAATGGTAGCCGGACACCGCAGAAAAATGGCGGCGGAGCTGGCGCAGCTCCCGGAAATCCCCTGCATTGTACGAAACCTCACCGACGATGAAGCCACGATCATCATGGTGGATTCCAACCTGCAACGAGAGCAGATTTTGCCCTCGGAAAAAGCGTTCGCTTACAAAATGAAGCTGGATGCGATGAAACGGCAGGGACAGCGCACAGATTTAACTTCTTCTCCACTGGATAATAAGTTGAAGGGTATGACAGCAGCACAGCAAATAAGCAGAGATAGCGGAGATAGCCAACCTCAAATTTATAGATATATCCGCCTTACCCAGCTCATCCCGGATATTCTGGAACTGGTGGATAATTCCGTTCTGCGAGAGCCGGAAGTGCTGCAAATTGCCATGCGGCCTGCGGTGGAACTGTCTTACCTGCGAAAAGAGGAACAGGCAGACCTGTTTGCCATCATGGAAGAAATGGACTGCACGCCATCCCATGCTCAGGCAATCAAAATGCGGCAGATGTCCGAAGCCAAGACCGGCGAGGAGCGGCTTGCAAAAGATGCTCTTGTCGCCATTATGAAGGAGGAAAAGCCAAATCAAAAAGAACAAATCAAAATTCCGAAAGAGCGGATCAGCAAGTATTTTGCGCCGGGGACGCCCACGCAGAAGATCGAGGATACCATCGTTCAGGCTCTGGAACTTTACCGTAGACGTCAACGCAGTTTAGAACGATAATCCCACTCACAAGGGAAAAGTGCGCCCATTTGCCGGGGAACGAAATTTTCCGTCCCCCCTCTCCACACCTCACCCCCCTACAAACAGCCTAAACAACCCAAAAAAGAAGATATTGGGGCAGCCTGTTTCAAAAAAATACCGGCTGTATTGGTAAAAGGCTGATCAGGAGAAAAAGCGGCGTACCACTCTTCTTTAGACAGTAATCAACAATCATCAGCCGAACGGCAGCACATCAGGAAACGATGTGCTGTTTTTTTCGGCCAATTTTCAGGAGGTAACAAGATGAAAGCATTGAAAAAGCCTTTGTCCCTGCTCATGGCGCTCCTGATGTGCTTTGGAGTATTTGCCGGGACAGGCGTTACGGCTTTTGCCGCAGGCGAAACCATGACCACCTATATGGTGGATATTCCTCGTGCCAGCGATCCCAATAAGGCCGGATGGGGCCATCCTGCCCTTAATTTCCTGGGCGGCTGGTCTACTGGTGCGGCGGATCATTTTTCAGTTCATACCCAGGACTCCTTCACCGGAAAAGCCATCTATTGCATTGAGCCTGGTATCGGTGTGGAGTCCGGCGATCAGTATACTGGCCGGGACGAGGATTTCTGGGACAACTACCCGTCCAATCTGAATCCCACCATTCCGCCCAGCACCATCAAGGAATATATCGGGCGGATCATGACCTACGGCTGGCAGGGCAACGCCGATACTTCGTGGAACAGCAACAATCCCGATGATGCCAATGAGATGGCGGGCTATATCGCTACCCAGCTTCTTGTTTGGGAAACAGTTGTCGGTGAGCGTGATAGCCAGTTTAATCATGTAGATGCCAATGCTCAGGGAAAAAACAACGTGGCAGAATATATCAGCAGCAGCCATCCGCTGTATAACCAGATTTTCAGCCAGTATTCCGCCATTGAGAGCGCCGTGAAGCGTCATACCATGCTGCCCAGTTTTTTCAGCGGTTCCCCGGATGCTGGAGCTTATGAACTGAAATGGGATGGTGAGAAGTATTCCGTCACCCTGACGGACACCAACAATGTGCTGGGTGATTACACTTTTACCAGCAGCACCACCGGCCTGAACTTTTCGGTGGACGGCAACCAGCTTACCATCACATCCAATCAGGCCATCAAAGGTTCTGTGACGGTGAAAGCGGAGAAGATCACCGCCCAGCGCAGCGGCGTTGTGGTCTGGACGGACGGCGTAACCGGTGGTGGTACGCAGGACTTCGCCACCTATGGAGCTACCGTTTCCGATCAGATGGTAGGCTATCTCAATCTGGAAGTAAAAACCGGCAACATGAAGCTGATTAAGACTTCCGAGGACGGCAAGGTAGAGGGCATCTCCTTCGCGATCACCGGTGAGGGTTACAGCGCCACCAAGACCACCAATTCGGCGGGCGAAATCGACATCACCGACCTCAATCCCGGCGTTTATACCGTAACCGAGCAGTCTATTGACAAATATGAACCCCAGGCTACCCAGCGCGTGACCATTGTCAGCGGTCAGACGGCCACCGTGAATTTTAACAACGTGCTGAAACGCGGTAGTCTGGAGGTCACAAAGACCAGTGAGGACGGTTTGGTGGAGGGAATGACCTTCCATCTCTATGGAACTTCTCTTTCGGGTCTGCCGGTGGATGAATACGCTGTGACCGACTCCAGCGGTGTGGCGAGGTTTGAAAACGTCCTCATCGGCTCCGGCTTCGTGCTGGAGGAGGTTGATACGCCGATCCGCTATGTGGTGCCGGAGGCCCAGAGCGCCACGATTGCCTGGAACGAAGTCACAAACAAGAGTGTGAACAATGTGCTGAAAAAGTTCCGTGTCACCGTAACCAAAAGTGATGTAGAAACCGGTGCGCCCCAGGGCGACGGTTCCCTTGCCGGAGCCACCTATGGGCTTTATAAGGGCGATACCCTCATCGACAGCTATACCACCGATGAGAACGGTCAGTTCACCACGGATTATTATATCTGTGATTCCGACTGGACGATTCGTGAAATCAACCCCAGCGAGGGGTATCTGCTGGATTCCACTATTCACAAGGTAGGTGCGGAGCCGGAACTGTATGAGATCGAGCTGAACGACACCGCCAATGATGTGACTGAACAGGTTATCAAAGGCGACATCGCCATCATCAAGCATACCGACGACGGAGAAACCCAGATTGAAACTCCGGAAACCGGTGCGGAGTTCCAGATTTATCTCAAGGCGGCAGGCAGCTATGACGCTGCAAAGGAATCTGAGCGCGATATTCTCACCTGTGACGAGAATGGCTTTGCACAGTCCAAGATGCTGCCCTATGGCACCTATATCGTTCACCAGACGAAAGGCTGGGAAGGCCGAGATCTGATGGACGATTTTGAAGTGTATATCGCTCAGGACGGCCAGACCTACCGCTATCTCATTAACAACGCCAATTTTGAGAGCTTCATCAAGGTGGTCAAGGTGGATGCGGAAACTGGCGTTACCATTCCCTATGCAGGAGCCGGGTTCCAGATTTATCGTCCCGATGGCAGTAAGGTGGAAATGACCTTCACCTATCCGACCCCGACCACGATTGATACGTTCTACACCAATTCTGAGGGCTACCTGGTAACACCCGAAAAGCTGGAGTATGGTTCCGGCTACTCTTTGGTTGAGGTACAGGCCCCCTATGGCTATGTGCTGGACAGCACACCGGTGTATTTTGATGTGACCGAGGACGCTTCCAGCGAGGCAGGCGGCGTGACAGTCATTGAAGTCACCAAGCCCAATATGGCGCAGAAAGGCGTCATCAAGGTCAGCAAGACCGGCGAGGTGTTCTCCACCGTCACGGAATCCAACGGGGTATATCAGCCGGTGTATGACGTAAACGGCCTGTCCGGTGCGGTGTTTGAGATTACGGCGCTGGAGGACGTTTACACGCTGGATGGTACGCTGCGTTATTCTGCGGGCGAGGTGGTGGACATCATTACCACCGGCGAGGATGGCACAGCCCAGAGCCAGCCTCTCTATCTGGGCAAGTTCCAGGTGAAGGAAATCGAGTTCCCCCACGGCATGGTGGATACCGGTGAGAATGTCACCAATGTTGAGCTGGTGTATGCAGGCCAGGAGGTAGAGATCACCGAAACTTCCGCCAGCTTCTACAACCAGCGCCAGAAAGTACAGGTCACTCTGAATAAGCTGCTGGAGCAGGATGAAGCCTTCGGCATCGGTATGAATGGCGAGATTTCCGCCGTCACCTTTGGCCTGTACGCGCAGGAGGATATTACCGCAGCGGATGGTTCCGTAATTCCGGCAGATGGGCTTCTGGAAATCATTTCGGTGAATGAGAACGGTCAGGCTGCCTGTGCTACCGACCTGCCCTTCGGCAGCTTCTATCTGAAGGAACTGTCCACGGACAGCCATTATCTGCTGAACGGCGAAACCTTCCCGTTCACCTTTGAATACGGCGGGCCGTCCGTTGCTGTGGTGGAGATTGCTGCAAACGACGGCGAGGCCATCACCAACGAGCTGATTCGTGGTGAAATCCACGGCCTCAAAACAGATGAGAACGGCGCTGGCCTGGGCGGGGCTGTGATTGGCCTCTTTAAGAGTGATGAAACCGAGTTTACGGCAGAAAATGCCCTTGCCACCGCTACGTCTGCGGATGACGGCAGCTTTTCCTTTACCGATGTGCCGTATGGAAATTGGGTGCTGAAAGAGCTGGAAAGCCCGGAGGGGTTTGTCCTCTCTGATGAGATCTTCTCCGTTACCATTGAGGAAGATGGACAGATTGTAGAAATCTCTCTTGCCAATGAGCGGGTTTACGGCGACCTGCGCCTTACCAAAGTGGATAAGGATTACCCGGACAACAAGCTGACTGGTGCCGAGTTTGAGGTATATCGTGATACCAACGGCAACAAGGAGCTGGACGAGGGCGACGAGCTGCTGGGCAAGCTGGAGGAAACCAGCACCGGTATCTATGAGATGTCCCACATCCTCTACGGCGGTGTGTTCGTGAAGGAAACCAAAGCGCCGGAGGGCTACCTGTTGGATGAAAACGCCTACTATGTGGAGATTGTCGAGAACGGCAAAATTTACGAAGTGGAAAATGAAGCTGGAAAGGGCTTTGTCAATGCGGCACAGACCGGCTCCCTGCGGATCGAAAAGACATCCAGCGACGGCAAGGTGGAAGGGTTCTCCTTCCGCGTGACGGGTGCCAATGGTTATGACCAGACATTCAAGACCGACAGCACCGGCAAGATTGAGATCACCGGACTGCGCGTGGGCGATTACACCGTATCGGAGGTATCGGACAATGCCAGCGCTAACTATGTGCTGCCTGCTGATAAGACGGTGACCATCTTTGCGGATAAGACCACCGTTGCACAGATGCACAACGAACTACGCGACACCCCGAAAACCGGTGATGAGAGCAAGCCGTGGCTGTGGATGACTCTGATGGGCGTATCCGCTGCCGGAGCTGCTGTTCTGAGTATCGCAGCTTATGTGAGTAAGCGCCGGAAGGATGAAGACTTCGCTGAATAATACAGCGGTCAAGATTTGTGACAGGAGGAATTGACTATGGAATTGAAAACGATCATTGCGGTAGGATTGGTACTCTTTATTCTCGGTGGTTTGATTTTTCTCAAGATCAAAAGCCGAAAGAAGTAATCCAGCGGGGCGGCTTTGCGGGGCCGCCCCTTTACATATCCCCAAAAGAAGAAAGGAGCGTAATTTCCATGAGAGAACGATTTGAACAACGATTATTCCGTATCTTTGCCCAGGCAGGGTATTCGCCAACGCAGCTTCTTACAATCACCCCGGAAGAAATGGTGGAGATTCCTGGAATCACCGTCCCCAATATCCGGGCGGTGCTTTGTGTTCAGAACAAAGTGCTTGCAGAGCGGAACAAGGTTCGCAGCGGCAAGCTGGTAGAGGCGCTTTTGAAGGAGGCCGAGGAAAGCGGGTGTTGCCATGACTGAATTGTATCTGCTGGACATTCTTGCCGCCCGGCGAGGGTGCTTTATCTCAGACCTGAATCTTTCTCCCATTCTGCGGAGGGCGGCCCTTTTAGACCTGTGCAGGATGGAAACATACAAATTCCCACTTTCTCAATGGCAGGATTCTGTGCGATACCTGACCGGTATTGAGAAGGACTTTGCATCCATCGAGGAAATCAAAGCGTTTTTGCTAAATGAGGGAAGTGACTACATCATGTCGGAAAAGAAAAATGGAGCAGATTTTTGAATCTGCCCCCTCATCTTTTCACATGTTTTGCGCCTTATAGTTCTCGCCCCATGTCCACATGGCATCCAGAATGGGTTTCAGACTTTTACCTAAGTCTGTCAAGCTGTACTCCACTCGCGGAGGAACTTCAGCATATACTTTGCGGCTAACCAGCCCTTTTTCTTCCATATCGCGAAGCTGCGCGGTGAGAACTTTCTGGGAAACGCTGCCGATGGACTTTTTGAGTTCTCCGAATCGCTTTGTTCCCGGCATGAGGTCGCGCAGGATCAGGACTTTCCATTTATCACCGATCAACATAAGCGTTGTTTCTACCGGACAGGCCGGTAATTCTTTCATTTGCTGCATGATATCACACCTTCCAATAGTTTCTTTTTAGTAACTATGGCACAATAAAGTGCTTACTTTACAATTGATACTTTCAGAATTATTATAATCTTGCAAAATAAAAGTTGCAATCCCTAAAATCCACATTTCAATCAGGAGGTAGTCATTATGAATGATGTCGTAAAGTTTTTGCAGGAAAATCCCGTGCAGTATCTGGCCACTGTTGGTCGTGATGGGAAAGCCAAGTGTCGCCCCTTCATGTTTGTCGGCGAAATGGACGGCAAGCTGTGGTTCTGCACCAATAACCAGAAGGACGTCTACAAGGATATGCAGGCCAACCCCAACATCGAAGTTTCTGTTTCCAGCCCGGCTTATGCGTGGATTCGTCTGAACGGCGAGGCCGTTTTCGAGAACAACATGGCCGCCAAGGAGATGTGTATCCAGAACCCCATCGTCAAGGGGCAGTACGGCGAGGCCACCAACCCCATCTTTGAAGTGTTCTATTTGAAGGGTGCCCATGCGGTAATCGCTGACTTCTCCGGCAACCCGCCCAAGGAGTACGACCTGTAAGAAGACCTTTTCAAATATCTTCGGGGCAAGGTGAAATCCCTGACCGGCAGTGACAGTCTGCGAACTGCAAGAGCAGCCGAAACGGTGCAAATCCGTTACCGACGGTAAAAGTCCGGATGAAAGAGGATATGACAAGAGCAGCCCCGCAAGTGCCAGATTTTGCGGGGCTTGTTCTTAATCTAAATCATATCTCAGCAGGAGAACCATGGAGAAAACTATTACGATCCAAAAGAAAACATCCATTCAGAATGTGCGTATGCTCACAATGACCGCCGTACTTTCTGCCATCGCCTTTGTGCTTGCCTTTTTTGAATTTCCGGTTCCGCTATCTCCGTCGTTTGCGCGTATGGATTTATCGGACTTACCCGCACTGATTGGAGCCTTTGCATATGGCCCTGTATCCGGCGTATTGATTGAACTTGTCAAAAATGCTTTGCAGTTACTCACTTCCTCTACCGGTGGTATCGGTGAACTTGCAAATTTTATCATGGGAAGTAGTTTCGTTGTAGCTGCGGGGCTTATCTATAAACACCATAAAACAAAGAAAACAGCAATACTTGCCTGTCTAATTGCCAGTGTCATCATGGGAGTTGTAGCGACCGTTGTCAACTATTTTATCTTACTGCCTGTGTTTGAAGCGTTTATGCCGCTCGACCAACTGATTGCTTCTTTTGGCGAGTTTATGCCTTTTATCAAGACAAAACTTGATGTTGTACTGTTCAATGCGTTCCCATTCAATTTGTTGAAAGGAATTGGAATCAGCATTGTCACCATGCTGCTTTACAAACGTCTTACCCCCATCTTAAAGGGAAGGCAGAAATAGGAGGTTCCTTATGCAGACGAAAGATTACTTGCAATATATTGTGGAAAAAATCCACTCTACCGTTTTTGCCACCGTAGACAGCCTGGGGCGTCCTGTCACCTGTGCTATTGATATTATGGATTATGATGAAAGCGGCCTTTACTTTCTGACAGCAAAGGGCAAGAATTTTTATGATCGGCTGAAAGCCAATGAAAATGTTGCCTTTACCGCCATGAAGGGCGAAGATACCCTTTCCTGTGTGGCGGTGTCTGTGCAGGGTAAGGCGAAGGAGATCGGGGCGGACAGGCTGCCCAACCTGTTCCGTAAAAATCCTTATATGGAGAAGATTTATCCTGATGTACGTTCCCGCAGTGCGCTCACAGTATTCAAAATTTACGAAGGAACCGGAGAGTGGTTTGACCTCTCCAAACTTCCTATTGAACGGGCCAGCTTCTTCTTCGGCGGCGCACAAACAAAAGAAACCGGCTATTTTGTGACGGACAAATGTATTGGCTGCAAGCTGTGTTATTCCAAATGTCCGCAGAAGTGTATCGACATTTCAAGAAAGCCTGTGGTTATTCGGCAAGAACACTGTCTGCATTGCGGAAATTGCTTTGAAATATGCCCCGCAAGGGCGATTGAACGGAGATGAAACTATGACGCAGGACCAGCGATTGAATGTTCTGCTCCACTGTTTACTGGCAGAACGAAAAGAATATGAAGATATCCCGATGCCGGATTCCCTGCCGGAGAAGCGGCGGCTTTTGCGCAGCTTGATGAATGTGCGTCCGCCTATCCCGGCCCGTGAAGATTTCTTGCGGATGCAGGATGCTTACCTTAAAGAGCGTCTCGCGGAGCGGGGTGTGACAAGGCTGAAAGAGCTGACGCTGGTGCGTCCTGGGCTGTATCTCTGGCAGGGAGATATCACTACGCTGGCGGTGGACGCCATCGTCAACGCGGCCAACAGCCAGATGCTGGGCTGCTTTGTTCCTTGTCACGGTTGCATCGACAACGCCATTCACACCTATGCAGGGGTGCAGCTCCGCTTGGAGTGCGCCCGCCTTATGGCCAGACAGGAGGAAGAAGAACCCACTGGCAGCGCAAAAATCACAAAAGCTTACAACCTGCCCTGCCGCTATGTACTGCATACCGTCGGTCCGATAATTAGTGGAGCCGTCACACAGACAGACCGGGAACTGCTGGCCAGCTGCTATCGCACCTGTTTGGAGCTGGCGGAAGCCAACGGGCTGCACAGCGTGGCTTTTTGCTGTATATCCACCGGAGAGTTTCGTTTTCCCAACGAGCTAGCCGCAGAAATCGCCATACAAACGGTGGGAGAATGGCAGCGGCAAAACCCAGAGAAAATCAAGGTGATCTTCAATGTTTTCAAGGACAGAGATTATGAAATCTACAAGCGCCTGCTGCGATAATATCGCACGGCTCAAACAGGAATTGGATACGGCGGATGCGGTGGTGATCGGAGCCGGTTCCGGGCTTTCCACTTCCGCTGGGTTTACCTATACCGGCGAACGCTTTCAGAAATATTTCGGAGATTTTATTGCGAAGTATGGCTTCCGCGATATGTATTCAGGTGGCTTCTATCCCTTTGACAACCTGGAAGAACATTGGGCGTATTGGAGCAGGTATATCTATATCAATCGCTATCTGGACGCGCCAAAGCCGGTTTATCAGGAGCTTTTGAAACTGGTGCAAGGAAAGGACTACTTTGTCCTGACCACCAATGTGGATCATTGTTTTCAGAAGGCGGGATTTGACAAGCAGCGGTTATTCTATACCCAGGGCGACTACGGCCTGTGGCAGTGTTCCAGGCCTTGCCACCAAAAGACCTATGATAACGAAACCATTGTCAAAAAGATGGTGGCCGACCAAAAGAATCGAAAAATCCCTAGCGAACTGATACCCCGCTGTCCGGTCTGCGGCGCGCCCATGTCCATGAATCTGCGGGCGGATGATACCTTTGTGGAGGATGAAGGCTGGCACACTGCTGCCAGGCGTTATGAGGACTTTCTCCACCGTCATGAGGGACAGCATATTCTCTTTCTGGAATTGGGCGTAGGCGGCAATACACCGGTAATCATCAAATATCCGTTTTGGAGAATGACCTATCAAAACGCCAAGGCAACCTATGCTTGTATCAACTTGTTAGAGGCATACTGCCCGAAAGAAATTCAAAAGCAGACAATTTGCATCGATGGAGATATAGGAGGAATAATAAACACTTTAATATGATAAAAACTTGTAAAAACGTTTTCAGCTTAGCGAAATAGTAGCAAATATCCTTTTAAAGATCAATCAACATTTTGAACGGTTGGTGCGCTCGACCCAGTTACTGAGCGGTAGCAGAAGTGCTACCGCTCTTTTTATTGCGATGAAAGGGGGCGATACAAAGATAAATTATAAAAGTTATTAAACTGGAAACTCTGCCTGCTTCTGTATCGACCTCTATACCGGAAAAGAGAGCCGGTATGAGCGTATGGATGTTCTTGGCGTCATGGAACCGGAAAAACTGCCCGGATGGGCAAAGCACGGACTGCTGACTGTTCAGCAGGAACGGGCGAAAAAAGAACCGCACAAAGGCGAGAAGGAGGCACGATGAACGATGGATGTGCGCATCAATCAAGGATATGTCATCACGGATTCCTGTCATGTAGGTGATAGTGAATTTGTTCTGGGAGTTCATTCAACAGCTCCCCAGCAGTTTGTTACCTGGAAATGCAAAGATCAGACAGACTACTATTGGGGTCACTATTTCAGCACCCTGTTTGATGCACAGAAAGATTTAGTAGCACGGGCGCAAGAGGAAGTTCAATGCCTGGAGGAACAACGGCGAAATACCAGTGTGTATGAAGCACCGGGTTATTCCCCCTGGGGCGAAATCCAGACCTGTGAAACCCTCTGCCCTGGCGCGTATTCCGTCAGCACAGCGGGACATGGCGGCGTTATGGTGCGTCAGGAGCTGGCAGAAAAGGCGTTCCGAAAAGAAGCGCGGAAATGTGAATTTGTGGAGGGAGCATGGCTCTGCTATGAGGAGGATTGTGACGGGCCGGTAGCTCTGCGGGAACTGATGGATAAAAAGCTGTATCAGGCTCCCGTCAACCAGTATTTCCGTCCCGGTGAATATGAAGCAGTCATCAACCGCAGTTTGCAATCCTATCATCCCGAATACTGGCAGGCGCGGGAAAAGGAGTTGAAGGAAAAAAGCCAGCCTTCTATACAACGAAAAAAGAAGGAGCGTGAGAGATAATGGAACTGGAAATCATCAGTATGACCCCGCAGGAACGGATGTACTCATACAGCCAGAGCAGCCAGATCGAGGCACAGACCGGCTGTATCGGCCACCTGCGTGGTGATTTTGGTGCTGGTCAAGAGTTTTTCACCTCATGGTTTGAGCATCGTGGAGAGTACAAGACCGATGAGTTCATGGCCGAGTTTGATGAAGTGGTCAACAGCCTGCGGGAGAAGGATGGGCTGCTTTTCAGCCGGGACAGTATGATCCGCTATTGTCGGCAGCGCCCAGAAGCCGAGATGGTGGGCAACTACTGCACCGAGTACGGCTTCAAGTTGAAAACCGACCAGCACACCTATATGCTGCGGTGCAATCCTAATTATGGGGACTATAATTTTTACCTCTATGCCTATGTTGGCCGGTTCCTGGAACACCACATGGAAAAGGCCAAACAGGGCATCCGATTTATCACCTCTGGCTACAAGGAGATCTTCCGCATCCCGGATGGCGATAGCATCCGCATTTTCACTGGCGGCGGAGGAACCCGTGACCGAACCTGCCGGTTTATCGACGAAACCCACTTTGAAACCAGCGGCGGCTATCCCAGCGCCCTCTATCATATCTGTGAATTTGCGGAACGTTTGGAGAAAACCCACGGAAGTGTCATTCCGCTGCGTTCTTCTCTGCCGCCCAACTGCTTGAGCATTCTCCCTTCCAGCGGAGAGCTGATTGTCATTACGCGGGGCGAAAAAGGATATTTGCTTTCTGAAATGAAAATCGATGGAAAATCCAATCGAGAAGTTGCCGACATCGCAAATGCTGCTGTTGGTATCACCAAAGCTCAGGAAGCCGCTATGCTGGCAGGCTCCATGTTTGGCTGGCAGACGCCCGCCGCCGACCCCAAAAACTACGATGAGCATGGCCAACCCATCCGTCCAAAGCAAAAAGACCGGGGTGATGCCCGATGAACGAGGATAAACACATTATCTGGAGTAACTATGATCTGGATTATGAGGACTGGCGCGGTGATCTGGAAGCAGAATACCCAGAGCTGACCGAGGATGAGCGTATCTCTCTGATGTATGAAATCAATGGGCATTATCTGGATGATGAGCGCATGAACCTCAATGTGCAGCTTTCCCAGCCTATTTTGGTAATCGGTGATCTGGGCTTATGGAACGGACGCCGCATGGGATACAAGGAGATTCCCAGCGGCAATATCCGTGACTGCCTTTACGGAGATACGGACTACTCCACATGGTATGTAGACCGCCTGGGCGATCTGCGGTGTGATGCCATCCACCATGACGGCACCAACCATTATCTCTATCGAGTTTATAAGGATGGTGTGCGAGATTCCCAGATTGAACTTCTGAAAGAAAAACTGTATCGCGGCACAGCGACCCGTGCCGATATAACGAGAGTGACCCGCAGGCTGGGCGACGACATCGCCAAAGTCTACGGGTTTTCCATTCCCCGGCAGCGGCAGGCCGCTACAATCGAAAGGTAAGGTGAATACACAATGGCATATCTGCCACCAGTAAAGCTGGAAACCCATACAAGCTGGTTTGACATTCTGCTTACGGTTCTGCATGAACACGCGGAAAGCGATCCCTATGAAGAATATCGGGAGATGGCGCAGCGGCTGATCCAACACTTTATGACACATGGGCGCTCGTTTACAGACGGCTACCAGAAAAAATGTGTGAATCTTCGGATGTATCCCAACGAGGCCGCAGACACAATCTGGCTGCTTCTGCTGTCGCTCTCTGGTCATTATTCGGCAGATAAGAACTATCACGCCGATTTGCAGCCATACAGAAATAATAACGAATAAAGGAGGTGCGCCGGATGGCGATTCGATATAAAGCCTTGACGGAGCTGTACCAGGAAACACAGCGCAAGGTTACAGCTCCGGCAGAATGGCAGCAATTTCTTACGTCTGCTTGCCGTAACTACCGGCTTTCATTTGATGAACAACTGCTTGTCTATGCCCAGCGCCCGGACGCTACCGCCGTCCTGGAGATCGAGCGATGGAACAAGCGGTTCGGACGCTGGGTGAACCGGGGCGCAAACGGAATTGCCGTATTTGACGGTGAGCATAGTGGCAAACAGCGACTGAAATACTATTTTGATGTTTCCGATACCCATGAAGGCCGGTTCTCCCGGCCTGTTCCCCTGTGGACGGTACGCTCGGAATATGCGCCGGACATTATCGAGGCATTGGATAACAGCTTCGGAGAACTGGAGCAGAAGGACAATCTGGGTGCGGCACTTCTCTCTGCGGCAAAAAATGCGGTAGAGGATAATATTCACGATTATCTTTCTGAATTGTCCCATCTGACCGAAGGCAGTTTTCTGGAGGAATTGGACGAATACAATGTGGAGGTGATGTACCGGCGGGCATTGCAGACCAGCATCGGATATATGCTGGTGGTACGCTGCGGCCTTGATCCGTCCGAATACTTTGAGGATGACGATTTTCGGGATGTGCTGAATTTCAATACACCCGAAACATTGAACGCCCTGGGCGTGGCCGCTGGGGACATCTCTCAGATGTGTCTTTCTGAAATTGCCCGCACGACCCTTGCCCTGCAAAGACAACCTCAAAAAGAAAATCGCACGTTTGAAACTGCACAGAAAAACCAGTATCCTGTAACTGAACAGAAAATCAAGCAGCCGGAAAGGAGCATGGAATATGACCGAGATCACATACAGCAGACAGGGCAGCTACAACCTGCCGAATCTTCTGCCCCCGCAGGAGCCGGAAGTGGCTCTTGGGAAATACGCATTACTTCGCCGGAAGTTCCTGAAGGAGAATCGCAGGATCACCTACACCAATCTGCTGACCAGCGGCAAGCTGAACGGCCATCTGGCAGAGATCGAGCAGACGGCACTCTCCCGGATGGATCAGATGGTGGCGCAGATGGCCAAAACCGAGGGCGTGACGGAGGAACTGAAAGCCCGCGATCCGATGAAGTGGGTGCAGCTCATGAACAACCTTCGGAACGCAGCGGAGGAAACGATCCTCACGGAGCTGATTTACAGCTAAGCGACACGGAGCAAGCGGACAGCCAGGAGCTGCCCGCTTTTCTTGATGAAGCGCAGATCATGGCTGTTATCGCCAACAAGGACGACGACCTCAAATACAAAAAGCAGCAGATTGAGCTGTTCTTTTCCGTTCACACCGACCAGCGGGAACGGGCGGATTATCTCAAATCCGCCTATCAGGACAGATACACCGAGATTATCGCAGACGGTCAGCGTCTGGGTTATAAGCCGCAGGAGGACGGACTTCTCATGTGGGAGGGTTCCTACCTTTCCCGCACAAAAGAATCGGTGTTCTCCTGGAACTTGGTGGCCGGATGGACAGCGCAGCTCATTGACAAAAAGGAAAACTTCATTCAGACGGACATCCGCCAGCTCCCCACCCAGGAGAGCCAGCAGATGTCCCTTTTTGATTTCCCGTCCTTTGGCAGCTCTACTCCATCCGAGGGCGAGCCGCAGCGTTCTCTCTTTTCGCGTCCGGCGCTTTCTCAGCAGGTCATTGATGAGGCGCTGTGCATTGGAGCCAACGATCAGAACAGCCGCCTTATCATTTGCGCTTATTTTAAAAAGGATAAGGCGCTGGAGGACAACACCCGGTTCCTGATGGAACACTATGGTGAAAATGGTGCTGGCTTTTATCTGGATAGCCGGAAGTATTCCATTTGGTACAACACCGAAGGTATCCATGTGGCAGAGGGCGAAACCGCGCAGCGCACAGCAGCCACGCTGATTCCTTGGGAACAGGCAGCCAAGCGCATCCGGGAATTGCTGGATTTGGGCCGGTATATGCCTCAGAGTGAACTTGACCGGGTAGACGGGTACGAGCGCCAGCAACGAGCCGCCCAGCTATGGTATCTGCGACAGGATTTTGCAGAAGGAACCGCCGATGCGGGGTTCCTTCCTACTATTAACGCGATTTACAGCCGTCACAAGGGTTTCCCTGATGAAAGCGCCGCCATTGAGAAACTGTTAAATAGCCCGGATACGCTCCAAACCATGAGAGATGAACTGGAGGGATTTATAAAGGCGTATGAGTACGATAAGGAACTTTTACGCTTCCGTTTCCATCGTCCTCAAAAGTTGCTGGAACAGATTTCCGACCTGCAACGGGAACCGCTGCACTTTACCGCCGCCGAGGGATATGATCCCCAGCGGCGTTTCTTTATCTCCGGCGATGAGATCGACAATCTCCTGCGTGGTGGAAAGCGCAGCACGGACTACCGGCTGGCGGTGTACTCCTTTTATCGCAACCACTCTGACCGGAAGGAACGAGAAGATTTCTTAAAGCACTATCACGGGGAATACAGCGGACACAGCAGCGGAAACGATGATGTGACCTATCAGCTCAGCAAGGGCGTTCATTTCAGCCACGGCAGCATGACAGAACCCTATGCTAAAGTAGAGCTGAAATGGAATGCGGTGGAAAAGCGCGTGAGCGCTATGATCGCCCAGGGGCGGTTTCTGAGTGATGAAGATCGGGCCGCCATGCCTCAATACGAAAAGCATCAGCTCGCACAAAATATCCGAGCCTTCTTTGAGAATGTTCCCCAGGAGCAGGCCCACCCCTATCCGTATGGTTTTGATTATTGGGATGCGGTAAAGCTCATCGAGCCGCAGCTCGACGACCCGGCCCGCGTAGAAGAAATCTATCAGATGATGCTTCCTGTCTGGGAAGCCACGCCGCGGGATGATCGGATGTACGCGCTTCGGCAGCGAGCATTTGAGAATTTGACCGCATACCGGCAAGGCACATTTACCCTGTTTGCAGAGAAAAAGGAGCCGGTATCACCGCAAGTCGTGCAGGAACCGCAGAAAGCCTATGATTTAGGATTCGGACATCTGGGAAATGGGCTGACCGTTTGGAACCGGCTGGAAGAAGTGGATGGGGACTACCGCACAGTTGCCCATATTGCGCCGGATCGCACGGTGCAGATTTACGACGAGGAAATGCCCCAGGAGGTTCGGGACAGGATTCAGCAGGTGGCCGACACTTCGGAGATGACGGTTTCCACCACACAGAACGCGCCCGTATTCTCGGTGCCGCCCAGAGAGGAACCACCGCAAAAAGAAGAAACAGCCGACCTCTACCCTGTATTGGCTGCCCAAGTGCTGCGCTTTATCGGGGTGTTTGACGGTTCCCGCATGGGCTACGGAGAGGACGATGCTCAGGCGGTGGCGAATATCGCCCAGCAGCTCCAAAATACAGCACAGAGGCAGGAAATCCGTGCGATGCTGCAATCCTTCCTCGACCATGCAGACCCGGAAGAAGAAATCGCGGCAGATGTTGCACTCTGCATTGAGCGAATTGAGGAGCTGCCCCAGACCTTCACCCAAGATCAGGCCCTGTTGGAGCAGGCAAAAGAACTGATCGACCAGTTCTGCCAAGAAGAATATGATAGCTATGCCGATTTCAGCGACCTGGAGAAGGTAGGAATCGCCTATACCACGGTCACAGACGAAGAAATTCCCATCCAGGTGAACGTGGATTTGGTGAATTACCGTGTAGAGCGGTATCTGAACGGACAGTTTTTGGAGCGCAGGCAGTATGAGAGTCTGGAGGCACTCATTCAAAACGAGTTGACAGACCTCGACTTTGACGACCTCACTGCTGTATCGGAAGATGAGCTGGAATCCATCGGGGTATCTCAAGACGATTATCGCCTGTTGAGCCGTCTGAAAGCGGATTGCGACTACTATCTGGGTGCTGGCGGACGTGCGGAAAAACACCTGTGGGCTGGAAGCGTAGGAGCACAGATTGCCAAGATGCGGGAACTGTATGATGTCTTGTCAGAAAAACCGGAATGGCTCACTGAACAGGACATTGACCGCTATGAAAGCCAGATGACAGACGGCCCGGAGCTGTCACAACCCCAAAAAGAAGAACCGACTCCGCTGGCTCCGAAACGGGTTCGCCGTGAGCGTATTACTTTTGCGCCCCTGCACCCGGAAATACCACGAGAACAGCGCCATGATTTCCACATCACGGACGACGCTTTGGGCCACGGCACACCGGGGGAAAAGTTTGCCGCCAACGTCAGAGCCATCCGCTGCTTGAAACGGATCGAAACGGAAGAACGCCTTGCCACACCGGAGGAACAGGAAATCCTTTCCCGCTATGTGGGATGGGGTGGGCTGCCGCAATGCTTTGAGGAAACACACAGCAAGTATGCGGAACTCAAATCTCTTTTGGATGAGGACGAGTATGCAGCAGCCAGAGCCAGTTCCCTTACAGCATTTTACACCCCGCCCGTAGTAATCCGAGGCATTTACAAAGCGCTGTCACAGATGGGATTCCAGCAGGGCAACCTTTTGGAACCGGCCTGTGGCACCGGCAATTTTATCGGTCTGCTTCCGGCTGATATGGCGGGCAGCAAAGCATATGGCGTGGAGATTGATAGCATCAGCGGCAGGATCGCCCAGCAGCTCTATCAAAATGCCAGCATTTCAGTCAATGGATTTGAAACGGTGCAGATGCCGGACAGCTTTTTTGATGTAGCCATCGGCAACGTCCCCTTTGGGGATTTCAAGGTGGTAGACAGGCGGTACGACAAGCACCATTGGCTGATCCATGATTATTTCTTTGGGAAGGCCTTGGACAAAGTAAGACCCGGCGGCATTGTTGCGTTCATCACCTCGAAAGGTACGATGGACAAGGAAAATTCCGCTGTCCGCCGTTATCTCGCCCAGCGCGCCGAGCTGATCGGAGCTATTCGCCTGCCCGACAACACCTTCAAGCAGAACGCCGGAACGGAAGTCACCAGCGATATTCTGTTCCTGCAAAAAAGAGATCACATCACCGATCTGGAGCAGGATTGGGTGCAACTGGACACCGATGAAAACGGCATCCGCATGAACCGCTACTTTGTGCAGCACCCGGAAATGGTTCTGGGCGATATGGTGATGGAATCCACACAATTCGGAATGGACAGCGCCTGCAAAGCCCGCGAAGGTGCTGACCTGTCGGAGCAGCTTGCCGAGGCCATCCAGTTCCTTCAGGCCGAGATCAAGCCCTATGAACTGGAAGAACCGGACGAGGAGGAAGATCGCTCCATCCCCGCAGACCCTACGGTTCGGAATTTCAGCTACACGATAGTGGACGGTCAGGTGTACTACCGTGAAAACAGCCTCATGCACCCGATGGAGGTTTCTGTTACAGCGGAAAACCGTATCCGGGGGATGATCGAGCTGCGGGAATGTGTCCGCAGGCTGATTGAGTATCAGACCGAAGGATACCCGGACGAGGACATCCAGGCGGAGCAGAAAAAGCTGAACTCCCTTTATGACAGCTTTACGGCCAAATATGGGCTTATCAGCAGCCGCGGCAACAAACTGGCCTTTTCCGAGGACTCCAGCTACTGCCTCTTGTGTTCACTGGAGGTGCTGGACGAGCAAGGCAACCTAAAAAGAAAAGCTGATATGTTCTCCAAGCGCACCATTCGTCCTCATATGGCTGTCACCAGCGTGGATACTGCCAGCGAAGCATTGGCGGTGTCTATCTCTGAAAAAGCCTGTGTGGACATAGACTATATGGCCGAACTGTCCGGCAAATCCCCGGAGGAACTGGAGAGCGAGCTTGCTGGCGTGATCTTCCGCAATATTGAAGGCCCGGAAAGCCCGGATGAACTGCGGGGAAATCCCCTCAGCCTGCAAGCCTTTTCCCTTGTGACGGCGGACGAGTACCTTTCAGGGAATGTGCGCCGGAAATTGCGGATGGCAAAAGCCTTTTTGGAAACTGTCTCAGACAGCCAGAAGGAAGCGGCCCGCAGGCAGGTAGAGGCGCTGGAAGCGGTGCAACCCGCAGATCTGGGTGCTGGGGAAATCGGCGTCCGCATCGGTGCCAACTGGGTGCCTATCGATATCTACCAGCAGTTTATGGAAGAACTGCTTACCCCCGGATACTACGCCCGGAACCGCATCAAAATCCTTCGTTCCGAAGTTACCGGCCAGTGGGCCATCACGGAAAAGAACTCTGACCGGGGCAATGTAAAGGTACTCACCGCCTACGGCACCAAGCGCATGACCGCCTATCACATCCTGGAGCAGACCTTGAATCAGAAGGATGTGCGGGTATTCGACTATATTGAGGATGAAAACGGCAATAAAAAAGCTGTCCTCAACAAGAAAGAAACTGCCATTGCCCAGGACAGGCAGGAACTCATCAAGCAGAAATTTTCGGAGTGGATATGGCGGGACATTGACCGCAGAGAGCGCCTGTGTCGCATCTACAACGAAACCTTCAACAGCATCCGTCCCCGTGAGTATGACGGACGGCATATTCATTTTGAGGGAATGAACCCGGAAATCTCCCTGCGGCCCCATCAGATCAATGCCATCGCGCACATTTTGTACGGTGGAAACACCTTGCTTGCCCACGAAGTGGGGGCCGGGAAAACGTATGAGATGGTAGCGGCGGCAATGGAAATGAAGCGGCTGGGGCTTTGTACCAAGTCGCTGATTGTGGTTCCCAACCACATCACAGAGCAATGGGCGGCTGAATTTTTGCAGCTCTATCCCAGCGCCAATATCTTAGTCGCCACAAAGAAGGACTTTGAAAAGCAGAACAGGAAGAAGTTTTGCAGCCGTATTTCCACCGGGGATTATGACGCCATCATCATCGGTCACTCGCAGTTTGAAAAAATCCCCATGAGCGCCGAGCGCCAGCAGACCATTCTTCAACAGCAGATCGACGAAATTCTGTTCGGCATTGAACAGGCCAAGTCACAGAAAGCGGAACGCTACACCATCAAACAGATGGAGCGTACCCGTAAATCTCTGGAGGCGAAACTGGCGAAACTCAACGACCAAAGCCGGAAAGACGATGTTGTGACATTTGAGGAATTGGGTGTTGACCGCATCTTCATTGATGAGAGCCATTATTTTAAGAACCTCTTTTTGATGACGAAAATGCGGAATGTGGGCGGCATCGCCCAGACCGAGGCGCAGAAAAGTTCTGACCTTTTTATGAAGTGTCAGTATCTGGACGAGCTGACCGGCGGGCGCGGTGTGATCTTTGCCACCGGCACCCCTATCTCAAACTCTATGGTGGAGCTTTACACCATCCAGCGGTACTTGCAGTACCGCACCTTGCAGGAAATGGGTCTGATCCACTTCGACGATTGGGCGTCCAACTTTGGAGAAACCGTCACCGCCATCGAGCTGTCGCCGGAGGGCAGCGGCTACCGTGCCAAGACCCGGTTCGCAAAGTTTTACAACCTACCGGAACTTATGAGCGTATTCAAACAGGTAGCCGATATTCAGACAGCGGATATGCTGCACCTTCCCGTACCAAAAGCCAACTTCCACACCGAGGTTATCAAGCCTTCGGAAATCCAACAGGAGATGATAAAAGGGCTGGCGGAACGGGCGGAAAAAATTCGTGGCGGCGGCGTCGATCCCCATGTGGACAATATGCTTCGCATCACCAATGACGGCAGAAAGTTGGCTCTGGATATGCGGCTCATCCAACCCCTTGCCCCGGATGACCCGGACGGCAAAGTAGCTGTCTGCGCCCGCAATGTCTATCGCATCTGGGAACAAACGAAAGAAAAACGCTCCACCCAGCTTGTGTTCTGCGACCTGTCTACACCTACCACGGACGGCTCGTTCAGCGTTTACGACGACCTAAAAAAGAAGCTGTTGGACGCAGGTATCCCGGAGGACGAGATTGCCTTTATCCACACAGCGGACTCAGAGGCCAAAAAGAAAGAGCTGTTTGCAAAGGTGCGCACCGGTCAGGTGCGCGTTCTTATGGGCAGCACACAGAAAATGGGGGCTGGAACCAATGTCCAGGACAGGCTGATTGCCCTGCACGATCTGGATTGCCCCTGGAGGCCCAGCGACCTTCAGCAGCGGCTTGGAAGAATTGTCCGTCAAGGCAACGAAAATGAGGAGGTGGAGATTTTCCGCTATGTAACAGAGGGAACATTCGACGCTTATTTGTACCAGCTTGTAGAGAACAAGCAGAAATTTATCGCTCAAATCATGACCAGCAAAGCCCCCGTCCGCGTGGCGGATGATGTGGATGAAACCGCTCTGAGCTATTCCGAGATCAAGGCGCTTGCCACCGGCAATCCCCTTATTATCGAAAAATGCAATCTGGATATGGAGGTAGCAAGGCTGAATATGCTCAAGGCCAGCCACTTGAATCAGGTGTATTCTTTGGAGGAACTGGTACACCGCAAATATCCGGCAGAGATCACCCGATTGACAGAGAGAATTGCGGGCTATGAAAGAGATGTGGAGTTGGCGAAAGCCCATCCGAAAGCGCAGGAGGGGTTCTGCGGCATGGAGGTGGACGGCAAACACTACACCGAAAAAGAGGATGCAGGCAAGGCGATCATCGACGTCTGCACAAAGATGACCGGCTCCGATGCTGTCCTTTTGGGGCAGTATCGGGGCTTCTCTATGGTGCTGGCCTATGACGGGATGAGCAACGAGTACCGCATCACTCTGAAAGGCACCCTATCCCATACAGTGACGCTGGGCGCGGATGTGTTCGGTAACATCACCCGTCTGGACAACGCGCTGGAGAATCTGGCAGGAAATCTTGACGCGGAACGGGCCAAGCTGGAGGAAGCCAAAGTGCAGCTTGAAAATGCCCGCACCGAATTGGCCACACCGTTTGCCCGTGAGGAGGAGTTGGTCGAGAAAACCGCACGGTTGAAAGAACTGAATATCCTGCTTAATATGGATGAGAAGGACAAAACACTGATCGACGAAGCTCCCGATGAGGGCGAGGAACCGCCCGTAAGGAAGGTTGTGGGCCTGGAACGATAAGTTCTCCCAGCACCGATTGGAATTGCTCCAATCGGTGCATACATAAAAAAGCCCCCTCACATAGCCGGTTCCCACAGGAACAATCTTTGGCTATATAAGGAGGGTGTTTTATAATGCTGTTGTTGTTTTAGTGGATTTTTCTGTCTGCCGTGCGGAGGTTTGCATCCCGGCGCAGGGTATCTTTCAAAGAACCGATCATATCTTTGATGATACGGATTTCATACTCGTCGCAATCTTCCAGCAACAGCGCAATATCCTTTTCAAACTGCACTTTTGCCATGACGATGTTGTCACAGAGGAGATCATCGCCGGTGACAGATAGCGCATTTGCAATGCTGATAATCGTGTTCAGGCTAACGCGGGTGGTGCCGGTTTCAATGTTACTCAGATGTGTCGGAGAGATGTCAATGAGTTCGGCAAGGCGCTCCTGCGTTAAATCTGCCTTGATACGGGCAATCTTGATTCGTTTGCCGATTGCTTTATAATCAAGTTCCATATCGCGCCCCCTTCGCTTCAATAATTTACACAATGATATTGTAACCACGGCGGGAACGCATTATAATAACTTATATCCGTATACTACGGATATATGCCAACAGATTGAGAAAACAGGTGATATTTTTGGCCGTTTGTACCTTTGCCGGTCATCGGGAGGTGTTTTCATCTTCGATTGAAGCGGATATAGATTGCGCGCTGGAAGAAATCATACAGACTGATGATGATTTTATTTTTTACTCTGGCGGCATGGGGGACTTTGATAAAAAATGCGAATCCGCTGTACGAAGGATAAAAAGAATGCATCCAGAACGAAGTATCCGTCTTGTGCTGGTTCTCCCTTATCTGACCCATGAGATTAACCGTGACAAGAAATATTTTGAATCATGTTATGACGATATTGTGATTCCGACGGAATTGATGGGTGTCCATTATAAGGCAGCCATCCAGAAAAGAAACCGCTGGATGGTTGACCGGGCAGATGTGGTTTTAGCATACATTTATCGTGATTTCGGTGGAGCGTTTGACACCGCAAGATACGCCCACCGCATGGGAAAACCGGTTCTGAACCTTGCTAGAAAAGAGTAAAATCGCACATTTGATATTATTTTTTGGGGTGGGTATAGTATAATAAAAAGAGAAACGAGGTGATCTCGAATGAGCGATCAATATATTCCGATGATAGAGCGCATCTCAGAAGAATACGATGAGAGTGACAGCAATATGATCTTGGAGCTGGCAGCCACCGATCAGGAGTATGCCGCCCTCAAGCGGCAGATGAGCGAACTGAAGCACCAGCACCCTTTCATTGAGATGCTGCTGGAGGGCAATGGCGAAGTACAGATTACCGCCCAGGAACATGAAATCCTCAATCAGTATTTCCGGCTGTATTCGCGGGCCGACAACATGGAACGCAAGCACATTTACTTTCGCGGCCACACAGATGGTTTTTTCTATCTGAAGAAAATTGGAGCATTCAAAAAAGAATAGTCTTTACGGCGGTATGGAGAAGTCCATACCGCTTTTGTATAGCCCGTTCTTACACTGTAACAAAACCTATTTCCAATACAAGGTTTTACGGACAAAAATATTTGTCTGTTTTTTATGAGCTTTTAACTCAACACAAAGTCACATCTGTGTTGTTCCGTCGTCCTTTTGATTCTGATAAGATAAAACCATCAAATCAAGGAGGTACAAACCGTGAACACAGATAAAATTTATGCAGAACACCTTGCAAACGAATACGCCCCAAAGGATGATTCTAAGGTTATCGCCCTTAGAAAACTGGATGCCAGAGCAAAACTACCCGCAACAGTATTTACCTACTCTGTTGGCATTCTCAGCGCTCTGATTGCCGGAGTGGGTATGTGTCTGTCCATGAACGTGATCGGAAACGGCAGCTCGATTTCATTCGTGTTTGGTGTCATTATCGGGCTCGTCGGGTTGGCAGGTATGGGCATCAATTATCCCGTTTACAAGAAAATGCTGGCAAAAGGAAAGCAGAAGTACGCTTTTGAGATCATGGAACTGGCCAAAGAAATAAGCGGAGAATAAAGAAATGGAGAAAGCAAAGGTGATTCTGGACAGGTTCCTTCGTCCACCCAAGTGGGTAGTATGCACTGTCCCAACGGCTTCTTTTGCTGCGCTCATTTTCGTCTTTGCTTCCCATCAGGAAGAAAGTGCTGCGGCGTATCCGATTTTTTTGCTGTCAGCATATTCTCTCATTATCCTGCTTGCCGCCTTGCCAGCATTGGCAGGGCGGCTCACTCGGTTAAAGGCAAGTTTATGTGGGCGCAGCAGGCTAATCAGAAAAGTATCTTCTACGGCATTTGGAAAGCACTATTTGAATGATCAGATGTTCCGAAGCAGCGTCAGCATTTATCAGGGAGCGACCGTCAATTTTCTGTATATGCTTTTCCGCTTTATAACCGCCGCTCGATATGCCTCTGTCTGGTTCTTTTCCATGGCTGTCTACTATATGGTGCTGTGTATCATGAGAGCATACTTGGCATTTGGGTACCGCCACAGAGGAGAAAAAGGGACAGCGTATGAACTCCGGTGTTATCGCCGGACAGCTGCCATGCTTTTCATACTGAACATTCCAATGGGCGGGATGATAGTCCTCATGGTACAAACGAATTCGGGGTTTACCTATCCGGGGTATTTGATTTATCTATCTGCATTATATACAATGTATATGATGGCGCTGTCCGTAGCGAACCTTGTGAAGTTTCGAAAAATAGGTAGCCCGATTATGTCTGCCGCCAAAGTTTTGAATTTTGTATCCGCCATGATGTCCGTTCTCGGCTTGCAGACAGCAATGATAGCACGCTTCTCTTCCAATGGAGAGGCTTACCGTAAAATGATGAACGCTATTACTGGAGGCATCGTATTCTTTAGCGTAATGGTGATGGTGGCTGTTATGTTGGTTGGTTCGTCAAAAATCAAAAAGGAGGTGGAGAGCAATGAAGAAATCCGAAAGCAAATACTTTAATACTGCGCTCCGGATGGATCAGGCTTTTCTGGCGCTGCTGGAAAAGAAAGATATGGAGTATATCACGGTTAAGGAAATCTGTGAGGCAGCGGGTGTCAATCGTTCCACCTTCTATCTGCACTATGAAACCATCGGAGAACTGCTTGCAGAAAGCGTACAGTATATGAATGAACAGTTCCTGGAACACATGAAGCTGCGGGCAGAGGTCTTTGTCTCCAGAATTCAGGAATGCCCCTTGGATGAATTATATCTGGTTACGCCCACATTCTTGACACCATATCTGGAATATATCGCAAAGAACAAACGCCTGTTTCGGACAGCATTGAAGAACTCCGGTTCACTGGGCCTGGACAAAACATATAACCGGATGGCGGAGCATGTTTTTGTTCCGATCCTGGAGCGATTCCAGATCGCGGAAACGGATCGGAATTATATACTGGCATTTTATATTCACGGCCTTATGGCCATTATTTCGGAATGGCTGAAAAATGACTGCGCAGATTCTATCCGTCATGTAAGTGCCGTTATGGAGCAATGCGTAATGCGCGGGCGAGGAAAACAGGAGGAAAGCAAATGAAAGCAGGAATTTATTTAGGAAAAGAAACGGTGGAGGTCCGCGAATTGGCTCTGCCCGAAGTGGGGGATGATGATGTTCTGGTGCAGAACATTTACTCCAGTGTCTGCGGAACAGATGTGGCCGTGTTCAACCATGGCCCCAACACTGGCCACAAGATCAATGTGGGGGGAGAATTTGGACACGAAACGGTTTCCCGTGTCGTAAAAGTGGGGAAAAATGTTACAGAGTTTGTACCGGGAGAACGGGTTTATCCCTATCCCCGTTATGCCAAAAACGATACCAGACGTGCGGGAACAATTGGAGGCTTTTCAGAATACATTTTGATTCCGCAGGCCAAACGGAATCACTCTCTGTATGCTGTGAATGAGGCCATTTCCGACCGTCTGGCCAGTTTGATTGAACCTTTTACGGTAGGCTGCCGGGCGGCAAGGCGCGGAATGGTTCCAGCAGGAGAGCGCCAATATGTTTCCGGGCAAAACGCCGTGGTCTTTGGATGTGGAACCATAGGGATTGCCGCCGCAGTTGCCTTTAAGCATTTTGGAATGGATAAGGTGATGGTGTGCGATCATTCCGACTTCCGTTTGAAGCTGGCAGCCGAGCTGGGCTTTGAAATCTGTAATACAGCCAATGAGGACTTTGAATTCCATGCGAAATCGTACTTTGGAACAGCCCCATCGCTGAGCGGAGATGCTCCGGCTATTGATTGCTGGCTGGACGCTGCCGGTGCAGAAGCTATTCTCGCAGACTTCCTGCGCTTAGGCAAAATTGAGAGCCGGTTTGTTTCCGTTGCGGTCAACAATGCTCCCCGCAGTATCAACCTTCTGCATATGACATATGCTCAGCAGAGTATTATTGGCTCCGGCGGCTATATGCCGGAGGATGTAGAGGACGTCCAGAAAATCATGAGCTGCGGAAAATGGAATCTGGAGTCCATCATCACCCATGAGTTTTCACTGCGTGACCTTGAAAAAGCAATCCGTACAGCTGCCGATGTTGACCATGCCGGAAATGTGGTCATCAAAATGGCAGAAAAATAAACTGCATTATGGAGGCCGAGAAATTTTTATCCTTCTGTTTCCGTGGATATTGTGTGCCAGACATTCATACTCTTTATACCGTCGGTGTGCCGAGAAGGTATAACTATGAGCAGACAGGTGATTTTCTCATTTATTGTGTGGAAACCTATAAAAGCGCCAAGCATTTGACGGGCAAACAGGTATCCGATTTATTCACGCGTTATCGGGTATGGGAGTATGTGTACTCCTGCTTTGAGGCTCTGCATACTACGGGCGCTAACTATATTGTAGAGGACATCGACCTCTATATCGAGGCAAGAAAACCCGCTATGGCGTAGAGCTATCGTCAGAACTGCGTATAAATCGTAAAATATGAGACAGAAAGGGCCGATTGGAGAAATCCAGTCGGCTTTTTTCATACAAGCCCCCTTTACATAGTCAGCTATTCCAATCGGACAGCAAATCTACGGCTATGGAAAGGGGGCTATTTTTATGCCTTACTACGACTCGGAAGCGATTGAACGGGCGCGGCAGGTGGACTTGCTCACCTATCTGCAAACTTGTGAACCGCAGGAACTTGTCCATGTGTCCGGCAATGTCTACTGCACCAAGACCCATGACAGCCTGCGGATTTCCAACGGCAAGTGGTGTTGGTTCTCTCGTGGAATCGGCGGATACAGCGCTCTGGACTATCTTATCAAGGTCAATGGATATTCGTTCATGGATGCGATGGAAACCATCACCGGCAGGGCGGCAATCAAGCCGCCTTCTTTTGTGCCTGCGCCTAAAGAGGAAAAGCCCAAGCATCTGCTTCTGCCGCAGGCCGCGCCGGATAACCGGGCTATGGTGGACTACCTCAAAAAAAGAGGGATCGACCAAGAGGTGATCGACTACTGCATCCAGACAGGGCGGCTTTATGAGAGCCGGAACAAGGGACACAGCAATGTTGTTTTCGTAGGTTTTGACAAAGATGGCAAAGCGCGGTTCGGCTGTCTGCGCGGGATTGGTGAAGGACGTTTCCACGGTGACTTGAGCGGCAGCGATAAACACTATTCCTTTGCCCTGCCCGCCTGTGTGGAAAATTCGGCGGTACACCTGTGTGAATCTGCCATTGATGTCATGTCCTATGCGACCCTCTGCAAGCTGGACGGCATCGACTGGAGGCGGCACAATCTGCTGTCCCTGGCGGGAATTTACCAGCCGAAAAAGGTGCTGGCGGAAAGCAAGTTGCCCGTTGCCCTCACCCGGTTTTTGGAGGATCACCAATCCGTCAAAACCATCTATCTGCATCTGGACAATGACGGCCCCGGCAGGCTGGCAACGAAGGCAATCATGGCGGTCATTCCCAAAGAATACGAAGTCAAAAACCGCCCGCCGCCTACCGGCAAGGACGTGAACGACACCCTTTGTCACCGGCTGGGGATTCCCATTCGGTGCAGCAACGGAAAGGAGCATGAACGATGAGAGAGTACGAAGTGACCATCACCGAAACGCTGGAAATGACCGTCGCGGTGGAAGCGGAGAGCCGCGAGGAGGCGCAGCAGATCGCCACGGACAACTGGAAGAACGGCGACTATATCCTGGACGCCGACCACTTCAAAGACGTGACATTCCACACCAAAGGCCGGAACCGTGACCGGGACGAGCGGTGAGATTTCTTTTTAGCTGTGAAGGATTCCCCGCAGGGGAATGGAATGTGTATGTACCAGCAAGCATCGCCGTTTGGGGACAAACGGCAGCTTGTTAGGGGGAACGCCCCCTAATACCCCTTTTGCAGAATGGAGGTTTTCATGGAAGGATTGTTTTTTGTCATCGGTTTTCTGCTGGGCAGCCTGAGCGGCGTCACCCTCATGTGCCTGGTGCAGATCAACCATATCAGGAAGGAGGATCACGATGAGCAATCGTAATATCGAAATCAAGGTGCGCCTCAACCGCAAGGAGGCCGAGGCCCTGAACAAGCGCGTGAAAAAGAGCAGGCTTTCCCGCGAGGCATATCTGCGTCACCTTATCAGCGGCGTAGTTCCCCAGGATGCACCGCCCCCGGACTACTTTGACTTCATGAGGGAGCTGCACGGTGTGGGAAACAACCTCAACCAGATTGCTCAGAAAGCTCATGTGCTGGGTGTCATTGATGAGCGCCGCTATGATGAAGAAATGCGGAAGTTCGATCAGCTCGTCAGGGACATCACCAAAGCTGTGATTCTGCCCAGACCGATGGAGTAAAGCTATGGCCACAACATCCATCTGGCGGGTGGGCGGCTGGCTGGGAAAGGTGGTCATCTATGTAGAGAACCCGGACAAGACCGAGAACCCCGCCGCCTATGAAAAACCTGATATGGAAGGGCGCGACGCCCAGGGCCTCTCGGATGTCATCGAATACGCTGTCCAACAGCAAAAGACGGAAAAAGTCGCAGCCGATGACGAAGGAATTGCCATCATGCAGCGGTTTGTGTCCGGGGTGAATTGCAGCCCGACTACTGCCCGCGATGAGATGATCGCTGTCAAAAAGCGGTTCGGCAAGGAGGACGGCACGGTGGCCTATCACGGCTATCAGAGCTTTGCCCCCGGAGAAGCTGCCCCACAGACCGCCCATGAGATTGGGCTGAAGCTGGCCAAAAAACTGTGGGGTGAAAAATATCAGGTGGTGGTTGCCACCCATCTGGATAAGTCCAATCACCTGCACAATCATTTTGTGGTAAACACTGTGTCCTTTGTGGACGGCATCAAGTATCACCGCACCGAGAAGGACTACTATGATATGCAGCGGGAATCTGACCGGCTTTGTCGGGAGTATGGGCTGTCCGTAATTGAAAATCCCCAGCGCGGAAAGTCCCAGCACTATGGAGCGTGGAGAGCCGAACAGGAAGGCCGCCCCACCTATCTGAGCCTTATCAAAGCAGATGTGGATACTGCCATTCGTCAGTCAATGACGGAGCGGCAGTTTTTTTATCATCTGAAACAGATGGGCTACGACATCAAAGTGGGCAAAGACATTACCCTGCGCGCACCCGGCAGAGAGAACGGCAGAAAGCTGTGCCGCAATTTGGGAGAGGAATATTCCCTGGAAAGCATCCGCAGGCGGATACTGGCACAGAGCCATCCTCAAAGGACACACAGGCCGAAGCCACAGCGATGCAGGCTTCACGGCGATTTGAAGCAAGCCAGAAAAGTGACAGGTTTTCGCGCTCTCTATTTTCATTACTGCTATCTGTTGGGCGTGTTTCCCCAAAAGCAAAACCGGCAGCCACGGCGAGTATCTCATGCTTGCCGGGAAGATTTGATTCGGGCGAAAGAATTGACCGATGAGGCGCGGCTGCTGTCCCGTCACCACATTGACACGCTGGAACAGCTTACCGCCCATCGGACAGGTGCGGAGTCAGAAATAAATGCGGACATTGAGCAGCGAAAAGCCCTGTACCGTAAGCTGCGTACCAAAGAGATACTGTCTGCCCCTGAACAGCAGGAGCAGATCAAAGCAGAAATTGCCGTCCTTTCCGGGCGGATCAAGGAACTGCGAAGGGAGGTGAGGTTATGTGAGGATATAGCAGTACGCTCCCTTTCCATCAAGGAAAAGATCAAGGCCGCCCGCGAGGAAGCACGGACGGAACAAGGAACCCGTCAGGAGCCAGAACGAGGCCGTGCGGGTATTCCAGGAAGGAGATGATTTTCTATGTATAGCTCAGGCGATGCGGCGGAACAGGTTGTACGGATGAGCCTGGAGGGTGCCGAATTTGCCCTCAAGATCAGCGGTTCTGCCGCGAAAAATCTTGCCGCCGCCCTCTACACGGTTTTGAAAGACCAAAAAAAGACCAAAGGCAAAGCCCGCATTGAAACCATGCTGCGGGAAAAGCGGCCCATGACGGTTTACACCATCAAGAAGGAAGATGCCCCGGAGTTTGCACGGCAGGCCAAAGGCTACGGGATTCTCTATGCGCCTATCCCGGTCAAAAAGGATGACAACACCATCGACATTTTGGTGTTCGAGGATGACGCGGCCAGAGCCAATCGGATTGTGGAGAAGTTCAACCTCACCGTGGTGGATACGGCATCCATCAAGGAGGACATCCAGAAATCCCGCGAACAGCGCGGCAGCGAACCGGCAGCGCCGGAGCAGGCCGCACCGGAAAAGAGCCAGGACGACAAACTGCTGGACGAACTGATGGAGAAGCCTGCCCAAAAGGAAAAGGCCGAGCCGGAACATCCTGCGGCGGAGAAAACAGATTCTTTTACTCCGGCGGCGGAAAAATCCCATCCGTCCGCGCCTATCTCCGAGAGCAGCAGCAAGTCCGCAAGGGGTACTTCTGACGGGCCGGAGAAACCGTCTGTCCGCCAGGAGCTGCGGGACATTCAGGCCCAGCGGAAGAAGGAGGCGGAAGTGACAAAGGCAGAGGAACCTTCTGTATCCAAGAAACCGGAGCAGAAAACCACCCGGCATCAACCGCCCAAATCCAAAAAGAAACCCAAATCGAAAGAGAGGTAAATGCTTATGAACAACTTTGACGATCTGTTTGAACAGCAGCCTCAAAAGGAGGCCACGCTCCAGAAGCCGGAGGGACAAAAGGAGCGCCCCAAGCGCCAGTGGTGGCAGATCCGTGAGGAGAAGCAGCGCAAGGAAGCCTATGCTTCTCTGGATAAGATTTTTGGAGCGTTTGCGGAGGGCAACGGCAATATGGAGGCGTATCTGGACGTACAGAGCCGGTTTCCCTTCCACTCTGCCCGCAACGCCCTTCTGATCGGCGCACAATGCCCCCAGGCGCAGCGTGTGGGCGGCTATAAGGAATGGACTGCCCAGGGCATTGAGATTCTGGAGGAGGAAAAGCGCCTGCCCATTATCATTCTGGAACCGGGCAAAGCATACCGGAGGGATGACGGCTCCATCGGCCAGAACTTCTATGCCAAAGAGGTCTATGACATTTCCCAGACTTCGGCGCAGGGCCAGCACCAGCCCCAGGTTGCCTATGATGACCGGCTGCTTTTGAAAGGGCTGATTGCCAGCTCTCCGGTGCAAATCCGGGCGGTAGACGAACTGCCCCAGGGACGCGGCGCTGTGTTCTCTGAGGAACAGAACGCCATCCTGGTCAAGAAAGGGATGGACGCACCGGACATCTTCCGCTGTGTTTCGCTGGAGATTGCCAATGTCCAGCTTGCCAGAAGCAACGAAGGGTATTCCAGAGAAGCGGACGGCTACAAAGCCTACGCCGTCAGCTATATGCTCTGCAAGCGGTACGGCATTGACGCCCAAGGCTATGACATTGCCCGTCTGAACAGCGTGTTCCAGGGCAAAGACCCCAGAGAGGATGTACCGGCAGCCCTCAGCGATATGCGGGAAACCTTCAAGTCGCTGAACGGGCGCATGGCCAGAGCGATGGGGCTGACCCGCGACACCAAGCAGAAGGAGCCGGAACGGTAAAGGAGGTTTGAGGTATGGAAAGACAGGATAAAGTCGTCCTGACGCTGGACAGCTACGAGCATGGCATCATGATCCGCGCACTCAATGAGCTGCGGAACGATATGCTGGAGGAACAGCGCGACCCCGGCCCGGTGGAGGATGTGCTGCTGAAAACCATTGACGCCCCTGCACAAAAAGACAAGAAAGCGAAGCGCCGGGATGAAGCCAGATAACAGGACGGGCGGCCCCTGGCTCTATGCGCTGGGGCTGATCCCGGTCATCTGGTTCGCCCTTCTGATTGCGCCGTCTGTTTCCGGTGGCCTTGCGGAGATTATGAACGGCCTGCCTGCGGCAATGAATAATCCATTCAAACTGATGTGGTGTGAGGACAGCGTAAAAACTGTCCTTATTTTTATTGCCGCCTATGGGCTGGGGATCGGGATTTACCTCTCGTCCCGGCGCAATTACAGACGGGGTGAAGAACACGGTTCGGCCAAATGGGGCGACGCCAGAGCTGTGAACAAGAAGTACCGGGCGAAAGACCCGTTTCAAAATCGCATCTTCACCCAGCACGTCCGCATGGGGCTGGACGGCAGGAAGCACCGCCGCAATCTGAACACCCTGGTGGTGGGCGGCAGCGGCGCAGGCAAGAGCCGATTCTATGCAAAAGTCAACCTGTGCCAAGCCAACACCTCGTATTTTGTGCTGGACTGTAAGGGCGAGCTGCTCCGGGATTGCGGCACCTTGCTGGAACGGCAAGGCTATGAAATCCGCATCGTTGACCTTTTGAACATGGAGAAAAGTCATTGCTACAATCCTTTTTCCTATCTGAAAAACGACAACGACGTACAGAAGATGGTGACGAATCTTTTTAAGGCCACCACGCCAAAAGGCAGCCAGTCCAACGATCCGTTTTGGGATACGGCGGCTTCTATGCTCCTTCTGGCGCTGGCGTTCTACCTTTGGTACGAAGCGCCGGAGGATGAGAAAAACTTTCCGATGGTCATGGAAATGCTCCGGGCCGGTGAGGTACGGGAGGACGATGATTCCTACCAATCTCCGCTGGATGAGCTGTTTGACCGGCTGGAAATGCGCTCGCCCGATCACATCGCGGTGAAGTATTACAAGGATTATCGTTCCGGCTCGGCCAAGACCCTGAAATCCATTCAGATTACGCTGGCATCCAGACTGGAGAAGTTCAACCTCTCCTCGGTTGCGTCGCTGACTGCGACGGATGAACTGGATTTGTCCAGCATGGGAGAGAAAAAGGTGGCGCTCTTTGCGCTGATCCCAGACAATGACGCCAGCTTCAACTTCCTGGTCAGCCTTCTGTACGCCAGCACCTTTCAGGAGTTGTTCTACTCAGCTGACCGAAAACATGGCGGGAGCCTGCCTGTACCGGTGCATTTCCTCATGGACGAGTTCGCCAATGTAAGCCTGCCGGATGACTTTGACAAGCTGCTGGCTACCATGCGTTCCCGCAACATCTCGGTGTCCATCATCATCCAGAACATCGCGCAGTTAAAGGCATTGTTTGAAAAACAATGGGAATCCATTATCGGCAACTGCGATGAATTTCTGTACCTGGGCGGCAACGAAACCAGTACCCACAAGCTGATCTCCGAGAACTATCTGGGGAAAAGCACCCTCTGGCTGGACACCTATGGGAAAAGCACCGGGCATTCCGGTAGCTACTCCACCAACAACCAACTGACAGGCCGTGAGCTAATGACGCCAGATGAAGTCCGTATGCTGGACAACAATCTGGCGTTGCTTTTTATCCGAGGCGAAGCGCCGCTGATGGACGAAAAATACGACCTGCTGAAACATCCCAATGTCAAATACACCACAGACGGCGGCGCACCTGCTTATACGCATGGCGGCACGGAATATGCCGTAGCCGGTCTTTCGGTCAGCCGTCTGACACCCGCCGATCTTGCCAATGTGCAGGAACCGGAAACCACCTATGAGCTTCTGTCCGATGAGGACATGGAGAATATTTTTCAATTCAAGGAGGAACCGCAAAATGAAACTGTTTAACAAGAACAACAAGCAGAATAAGGAAACCAGCCACCTGCCTATGAGCAAAAAGAGCAAACGCGCCTTTGCCGTGTACGCGGCGCTGGTGCTGATGTTTGGCTGCTTTACTACCACGGCTTTTGCTGCCAGCGATCCTTTGACGGTCATCAACAATCTGTCCGAATTCATCTTCGGCCTGATCCGTGCCATTGGTATGATCCTGCTGGGTTTCGGTATCGTGCAGGTCGGCTTGTCGCTCAAGTCCCATGACCCCAGCCAGCGCGCTAATGGCTTCCTCACTCTGGCCGGCGGCGTTATCATCACCTTTGCAAAGGAGATTTTGACCCTGATTACCGGCTGATTTAAAACGGCAGTCTGGGGGGCAGGCCGGTTGCGGCCTGCCCCTTATTCAGCCGGAAAGGAGGTTTTTCGATGTCCGATAACTGGGTAGTACAAAATCTGCAAAATGCGCTGGATACCTGGAACAAGTACCTGACGGAGATCTGGCAGCTTATCACACAAAGCCCGGAGCAATTCAAGGGCGGCACCATTTGGAGTGTCATCGTCAACATCCACGATGCGGTGCGCGCCATCGGCCTGGCGCTACTGGTGCTGTTCTTTGTTGTGGGAGTAATGAAAACCTGCGGCAGCTTTGCCGAGGTTAAAAAGCCCGAACACGCCTTAAAGCTGTTCATCCGGTTTGCCATTGCCAAAGGCGTTGTCACCTATGGGCTGGAATTGATGATGGCCCTGTTTAACATCGCACAGGGGCTGGTCAGCACCATTATGAACGCTTCCGGCTTCGGCTCTGCTCAACAGACGGTTTTGCCGCAGGAGATTATCGACGCGGTAGAAAGCTGTGGTTTCTTTGAAAGCATCCCTCTCTGGGCGGTAACGCTTATCGGCGGTCTGTTCATCACCGTACTTTCTTTCGTGATGATTATGACCGTCTACGGGCGCTTTTTCAAACTCTACCTTTACACCGCCATTGCGCCGGTGCCTTTGTCCACCTTCGCCGGGGAACCAAGCCAGAATGTAGGCAAGAGCTTTATCAAAAGCTATGCGGCAGTTTGTCTGGAAGGTGCCATCATCGTGCTGGCTTGCATTATCTTCTCCCTGTTTGCCGCATCTCCACCAGCCGTTGATCCCAATGCGGCGGCTGTCACACAGGTGTGGAGCTATATTGGGGAGCTGCTGTTCAATATGCTGGTGCTTGTCGGCGCAGTAAAAATGGCTGACCGCGTGGTACGCGAGATGATGGGCCTGTAAAGGAGGAAGATATTTTGGAAGTTAAGATCAATCGAGAAATCCGTAATTACACGGAGAGTATGTTTTTTGGGCTGTCCATGCGGCAGTTCATCTTTTCGGTACTGGCCTGCGGTGTAGCCGTGGGCCTTTACTTTATCCTGCGCCCCTACTTTGGTGTGGAAACCCTTTCCTGGATGTGCATTTTGGGGGCGGCTCCCTTTGCCATGCTGGGGTTCATCACCTATCACGGCATGACGGCGGAGCAGTTCATCTGGGCATGGCTGCGCTCGGAGATGCTGGAGCCGAAGGAACTCAAATTCGAGGACAGCAACTATTACTATGCGGCCCTCAAAGGGACTATCGAGGAATTGCAGAATGGTGGCTCCGGCAGGAAACGCAAAAAGCAGCCGAAACATCTGAGCAAACGGAAGGAGGAAAAGCATGATTAAAACCATCAAGACTATGGCCAAACAGGAAAAGGAACGCTACAATGTGCCGCGCAAGGTGCAGGATGTGATCCCCGTCCGCCGTATCTGGCCGGACGGCATTTTTCTTGTGGGGACGAAATTCACCAAGACCTATAAGTTCACCGACATCAATTACCTTGTGGCCAGCCGTGAGGACAAGGAATCCATGTTCTTAATCTATTCGGAGCTGCTAAACTCTCTGGACTCCGGCGCGGTGACGAAGATCACCGTCAACAACCGCCGTATGAATAAGGCCAACTTTGAGCAGTCCATCCTCATGCCCATGCAGGGGGATTTCCGTGATGAGTATCGCCGGGAGTACAATCAAATGCTGCTGGACAAGGCCACCGGTGCCAACGGTATTATGCAGGAGAAGTATATCACCATTTCCGTGGTGAAAAAGGACATTGAGGAAGCCCGCGCCTACTTTGCCCGTGTGGGGGCTGACCTTGTTTCTCACTTTGCGGCGCTGGGTTCCAAATGTGTTGAGCTGGACGCCACCGAGCGCCTGCGTATCCTGCACGATTTCTACCGCCAGGGCGAGGAGGCCGAGTTCCGGTTCAATGCCCGCGAGATGATGAAGCGCGGCCATGACTTCCGCGATTATATCTGCCCGGACGGGATCGAGAAGAACAGCGACTATCTGAAGCTGGGCGAAAAATACTGCCGCGTCTTGTTTCTCAAGGATTACGCCAGCTATATCAAAGACAACATGGTGACGGAGCTGACGGACTTCAACCGGAACATGATGCTCTCCATTGACATTGTGCCGGTTCCCACCGATGAGGCCGTCCGCGAGGTGGAAAACCGGCTGCTGGGTGTGGAAACCAACATCACCAACTGGCAGCGCCGCCAGAATGCCAACAACAATTTCAGCGCCGTGGTGCCCTATGATATGGAATTGCAGCGCAAGGAGAGCAAGGAGTTTTTGGACGATCTCACCACCCGCGATCAGAGGATGATGTTCGCCGTCATTACGCTGGCCATCACCGCCGACACCAAAGAACAGCTTGACAGCGATACTGAGGCGGTTCTTTCCGTTGCCCGCAAGCACATGTGTCAGCTTGCCACATTGAAGTTCCAGCAGCTCGACGGCCTGAACACCGCGCTTCCTATTGGTGCGCGCAAAATCAATGCGTTCCGCACCCTTACCACCGAGAGCCTTGCGGTGTTCATTCCCTTCAAGGTGCAGGAGATTCAGGACAAGGGCGGTATCTACTTTGGGGAGAACGCCATTTCCCACAACCTCATCATGTGCAACAAGGCAAACCTCTTGAACCAGTCGGCCTTCCTGCTGGGCGTACCAGGTGCCGGTAAATCCTTCAGCGCCAAAGAGTTGATTGCCTTTTTGATGCTGCATCCTGACTATGCCAACGATGATATTCTGATTTGCGATCCCGAAAATGAATTTGGGGCGCTGTGTCAGGCGCTGGGCCGGGATATGGCTTCCGTGATCCACATGGCCGCAGGCGGAAAAGACCGGCTCAACGCCATGTATATGGTAGAGGGCTACGGCGAGCAGAATCCCATCGTGGAAAAATCTCAGTTCATCATGTCCCTCATCGAGCAGATCGACAAGACCGGCGTGGGGCCTCAGCATAAGTCCATCATTGACCGCTGTACCGCCCTGGTGTATCAGGACGCAGAGCGTACCGGCAGGATTGCCACACTCTGCGATCTGCGCGAAAAGCTGCTGGAACAGCCGGAGGAAAAGGCAAAGGATATTGCCCTTTCTCTGGAGCTGTTCACAACCGGTTCGCTGGACATCTTTGGGCGGGAAAGCACCGTCGATCTGGATAAGCGTGTGGTGGTGTTCGATATTCGCGGCCTGGGGCAGCAATTAAAGCCCACCGGCCTGCTGGTCATCACCGACACCATCCTCAACCGCGTCACCCTCAACTGGAAACGGGGCAAGCGCACCCATGTGTTTCTTGACGAGTTCCATGTGGTGTTTGAGAACGAGCAAAGCGGTGTGTTTTTCAACTCCGCATGGCGTCAGTTCCGTAAGCGTGGCGCATATCCCACCGCCATCACTCAGAACGTGGAGTACCTGCTGGACTCTGTGCAGGCCAGCACCATGCTTTCCAACTCCGAGTTTATCGTCATGCTCAATCAGGCGGCCTCTGACCGTGAGAAGCTGGCAAAGCTCCTCAATATCTCCAAAGAGCAGATGAGCTATGTTACCAACGCCGACGCGGGCTGCGGCCTGATCCGGTATGGCAGCGCCCTGGTTCCGTTTATCAACCGGTTCCCCCGCGACACCAAGCTCTATGAGCTGATGACCACCAAACCCGGCGAGGGTGTGTTCGGTGGTGAAAAGGAGGCAATGTGATGAGCGCACAGAATATCCGTTTTGCATCTGAGGAACACCGAGACTTCTTTCTGTCCATGATGGCCAAGTCCCGGCACAATGACAGCTATCACCGTTCCTTTTTCTATGTGATGGGGATTGCCCCGGAAACACGGGCCAATATCCAGCAGATGTTCAATTTCAAGGAGGACTGCATCGAACCGGATGGGATACACGGCGGATGGCAGACCAGCGGCACCGTCAGGGTGTGCCGTCTGGCCTTTAACCTCTGGAATGGTTATACCGAACCGGAACAGAGCAACGCTTTTTCCCCGGAGGACTTGTTTTGCTGCGAGTTTGCGCCCTACTTCATGGAGGGTATCAAAATCCGTTACCCCGAATACTGCCGTGAACTTCCGCCTGTCAAAAAGCAGGCGGAACCGGCACGATAAAGATTTGATTGGAGGTATCTAACATGGCTGAACCGGCTATTGCCCTGCGGGAACATCCGCAGATTATTGAACTCTTTACCGTTCTGGAGCAGAACGGGCTTCACCAGCAGAAGGACGAAGTGCAGGCGCTGGTGAGTTATATCGACGGCATGGAAGATAAGCTGTCCCGGATGGTGGATGAAATGACCGCCATGCGAAAGGAGGTTGACCGGCTTCACGACAGAAGCATCCAGGCCAGATGTACCTTCCTGATGAACGAGGCGGAAAACAAAGTGCATCAGGTCAGCAGCATGGTGTCCACAGCCAAGAACAATACCATTTCCGCTGCCGGACGCATGGTGCAGACTTTTCACGAAAAGGGCCGAGCGGCACTGCGTCATGCGGTGCAGACGTTGCGGATTCCCGCAGTTCTCACCCGAATGGAGCATGGCTTCTCCCATGCCAGCCAAGCGATGGAGAAGTGTGCTGGACGGATGGATGTGATCCGGGAGGAACTGCATCAGGCGGGCGGTCATCTGAAAAGTGCCGGACGCGCCCTTGCAGGAAAAGAGGCGCAGCAGGTCAAAGACCTGGACGCCGACAAAGGGGTACTTGCCAAGCTGAGGGGCTTCCTCTCGTCCTGTGGCAAGGCATTTTCTGAGATGGAGCGCAGTGCGAGCCGACTGGCTGAAAAGGCTGGTGGAGAAAAATCTTCTGTCAAGACCGAGCTGACAGCCCTGAAAGCAACCCCGTCCGGTCAGCATCGGGCAGAACCCGGCAAGGATAAGGCACGATAAGTACAGGAGGGCAAAACATGAAAAAAGAAATGAAAACCAAAGTGATAATTGCTGGGGCGGCCTTTTGTGCCGCCCTTTTCCTTTTCTCAGGCTTTATGCTCTGCCGGGAATATCTCGACCAGAAGCAGAGTGCCGAAGCCTTTGAAGAAGTGGCCGAGCTGGTAAAAAAAGATCCGGAGCTGCCTGCTCTGGAGCTGGAGAACGAACAAGAGCCGGTGCAGGAGGAAGTGACGGCCTTTGACAAGTATGCCGATGTGTACGCCCAGAACAGCGACTTGGTGGGCTGGGTTTCTATCCCCGGCACCCAGATTGACTATCCCGTTATGCAGACCAAAGACAACCCTGACTTTTATCTGAAACACGCCTTTGATAAATCGTACAGCAGCTACGGCGTTCCCTATGTGCAGGAAAACTGCGACATTGGGATTTCCGACAACCTGATTCTGTATGGCCACCACATGAACAACGGCTCCATGTTCTCCGACCTTTGCAAGTACGAGAGCGAGGACTTCTATCAGGAGCATAAGATCATCCACTTTGATACGTTGGAGAGCTTCGGAGAGTATGAAGTGATTGCGGCCTTTAAGACAGTAGCGTACTCCGAGGAAGGGTTTAAGTATTACCATTTTGTCCGGGCGGAGAGCACAGAACAGTTTAACGAGTATATCGCGGAGTGCAAGGAACTGGCGCTCTATGACACCGGCGTAACCGCTGAATACGGCGATAAGCTCATCACCCTTTCCACCTGCGAGTATTCCCAAACAAACGGGCGGATGGTTGTGGTAGCAAAGCTGCTGGAGGAATAAGGGCTGCCCTGCCCCGGAAAGGAGGTGAAGCTCATGAGCAAGGGCATTAAGACAAAGGCCACCGTCAAAGATGTGAAGGCGCTGGACAAAAGTGCCGTGGCCGCCGAGCGAATGAAGCAGGCATATATCCGCACCAAAGACAAAGCGGAGCATGGGATGTATGCAGAGGAAAGCTCCCCTGGCGAATATGCTTCTGATCGGCTTTCAGCCGGTGTGGATAGTGTGAGCCATGAAGCTGTCCACCAATTTGATAAGCAAGGCCGTAAGGGAATACAGACCACCAAAGAGAATATCTCTAAGGTCAAGGAAAATATCCAAAAACGGAAAGCCGCGGCTGAACAGCCCAAAAAACAAGCGGAGAAACGGGCGGCACAGCAAACCGGGCAGCCTGCCCGTTGGAGTGGACGGCAGGCAGCGGACACGGTTTCTGAACCGGCTAAAGCCGTCCACCAGGAGCACAGTGCCATTAAGACACTGGATCGTGGACAGAAAGGCATCAAGACGGTGGACAGGAGCCGAAAGACCATTAAACAGACATCATCCGCTGCCAGAGGCACAGTGAAAACCACCACTAAATCCATCAAGACAGCGGAAACCACCGCAAAGGCCAGTATCAAAACCAGCCAGCAAGTGGCAAAGGCGGCCAAGCAGACCGCTATTGCCACCGCCAGAGCCGCCAGAGTTGCGGCCCATGCCGCTCGTGCAGCAGCCATTGCCACAGCTCACGCCATCAAGGTGGCGGCCAAAGCCACCGCCGCAGCGGTGAAGGCCATCATTGCGGCGACAAAGGCATTGATTGCGGCCATCGCAGCCGGGGGATGGATTGCGGTTATGGTGGTTATCGTCATTTGTCTGATTGGAATGATTATTGGCTCCTGCTTTGGTATTTTCTTCTCCGGTGAGGACTCCGGCACCAGGCAGACGATGCAGACCGCCGTGCAGGAAATCAACACGGACTATCAGGACAGGCTGGACGAGATCAAAGCATCCCACAGCTATGACGTTCTGGAGATGTCCGGTTCCCGCGCTGTGTGGAAGGAAGTTCTGGCTGTTTATGCCGTCAAGACCACCACTGACCCGGATGCAGCCCAGGAAGTCGCCACAATGGATGATACCAAGAAGCAGCTTCTCAAGGACATCTTCTGGCAGATGAACGAGATTTCATCCAGCACCGACACTAAGACCGAAACGGTGATTGAAACCTCGGATGACGGCAATGGTAATATCGTGGAAACAGAAACCACGGTTACGCAGACCTACCTCTATATCACCGTCAGCCACAAAACTGCCGAGGAGATGGCCGATCAGTTAGGCTTCAATGAGGATCAACGGGAACAGATGGCGGAGCTTCTGGCCGATGAAAACAACTCCCTATGGTCACAAGTCCTCTACGGCATCAGCGGAGGCGATGGCGAGATCGTCACCGTGGCACTCTCCCAAGTGGGGAATGTTGGCGGTGAGCCGTACTGGAGCTGGTATGGTTTTGACAGCAGAGTAGAATGGTGCGCCTGCTTTGTTAGCTGGTGTGCCAACGAGTGCGGATATATTGAAGCTGGCGTCATTCCAAAGTTTGCAGCCTGTGCATCTCAGGGTGTGCCGTGGTTCCAGGAGCGCGGACTGTGGCAGGACAACAGTTATGAACCGCGCCCCGGCGACATTATCTTTTTCGATTGGGATGATGGTGGCCAGGACGGTTCTTCCGATCATGTTGGCATTGTGGAGAAGGTGGAGAATGGACGCATCTACACCATTGAAGGAAATTCCGGAGATTCTGTCCGCCAGAACAGCTATCCAATTGGATACTATGAGATTTATGGGTATGGTACCCCAGCATATTAACCGAAACAGAAAGACCCAGCCGCGAAAACGGCTGGGTACATAAAGAAGTTAATGCGAGATTTATGAACTCATTGGCTAATCTGATTACTTGATAAACATAGCGGAAAGCTTTTGCAAATTTCAGATAATGGTATTTTACTCTTAAAAGATGGCTGTTGTGTTTTCGGTAAAATGAAAGTATCGCAAAAGGTCTCGAAAAAGTTAGCACCCCAAATGGCAAAGAAATGAGCCATTGTCAGCACCTGAAATAACCGCTACCATTAGTTTGTTGAAGACTAAGG